>SXGQ01375323.1_pt1 | contig 12284 bp, 12 predicted proteins | sample 3178371 | NCBI WGS metagenome assembly SXGQ01 (sample SAMN11356859, study PRJNA531348) | freshwater metagenome | isolation source: freshwater sample F1-20 | place: China: Fuxian Lake, Yuxi | collected 2017-12-25 | reverse complement strand
TGCGGCAAGACCACGCTGCTGCGGGCTGTTGCGGGGCTAGAACCGCTGAGCGGCGGCAGCATCAGCCTGGACGGCCAGGTGGTGAGCAACCCGCACAGGGCGTTAGCGCCAGAGGCGCGCCAAATTGGCATGGTGTTCCAAGATTACGCGCTGTTCCCGCACCTCGATGTCCAAGGCAATGTTGGCTTTGGCATTAGCCACTTGCCACGGACTGAGCGGGCAAGCCGGGTTGACGAGATGCTGGCCCTGGTCGGCTTGGCCGGCCAGCAAAGCCGCTTCGCACATGAACTCTCGGGTGGCCAGCAGCAGCGCGTGGCCTTGGCCCGAGCCCTGGCACCTAAGCCACGACTGCTGTTGCTCGACGAGCCTTTCTCCAACCTCGATGTTGACCTGCGCGAGCGGCTCTCCCACGAGGTGCGCAGCATCCTCAAGGCGGCCAACACCACGGCGCTGTTTGTCACCCACGACCAACTCGAGGCTTTTGCCATTGGCGACCAGATCGGCGTGATGCAGCAGGGCCGCCTGCACCAGTGGGACGACGCCTACACGCTCTATCACCGCCCGGCTTCGCGCTTTGTGGCCGAGTTCATTGGCCACGGCGTGTTTGCCCATGCCTTGATCCGCCAAGTGAACGGCCACACGCTGGTAGATACACCGCTGGGCCAGTTGACCGACGTGGCCGAATGCCCGCTGCCCAGTGCGTTTGCAAACGGAGCCTGCGACGTGCTGCTGCGCGCCGACGACATCGTGCATGACGACGACGCGCCGGTGAAAGCGCAAATCACCCGCAAGGCCTTTCGCGGCTCTGAATTTCTTTATACGCTGCGCCTGGCCACCGGCGAAACTGTGCTGGCCCATGTGCCCAGCCACCATGACCACCGCCTGGGCGAGTGGATTGGTATCCGCGCCCAGGTCGACCATGTCGTGACCTTCAAGCGCGAGTAAGCAAACCACCAAACACTGCTGGCTTGGGGCAGATGGCCAGGCCTAGCTGCCCGCAGGGTACTGGTGCGAATGCCTTGGCGCAGCCGGGCGCGAACTGATCAAACAGGCCACCCTCAGGCACTTGAATCTGGTTTTTTCTGGTTGGCAATGGCAATTGGCACCTCTTCGACCAGTGTGCTCTCGCCCATGACAGAGAACTCCGAGGCCCGGTACAGCCGTTTCACAATCGGTAGACGCTCGAGCAGTTCAAACCACTCCAGGTCAAAGGGCACGCCCATCCACTCGCCATCGTTTTTAAGTTCGTCAGCGCAGGCCTTGAAGGTGTCGCGGGCGGCATCAATGCCCTGCAACTCCTCGGGCGTCAAGTCCTCGCGCTGGGAATTTTGCAGGGCTGCCTCAAGCAGCAGCATTTGATCGCCGCTCGCCGCGCGCTGCTGCCGGATGATCTTTGGGTCTCTGCGCTGGCTCGGATAGGGCTGCAATTTACTGAGCCGCGCATTGATCTCGTCGAGCTTGGAGTTCTGCTGCAGATACGAAAAGTACATGACCAGGCAGACCAGGGCCAAGAGCAACAAAATAATGATCGCAAGCGCAATAGGCTCCATGATGTCACCGCCTTTCGAAGGGAGCCAACAGTTTACTCATTCGTGCAGGTGTCTTGGGCGCCCTGTGTCTGGTGCGCGCGGCTTGGCCAAACCATTGAGCCTCAGCAGGAACGGCTCCTGCTCAAGTGGACCGAAAGGCCAGTCTGCCGCCCACCAGGGTGTAGCGTACCCGGCCGGGCAACTCATACCCAGAAAACGGAGTGTGCTTGCCCTGGCTGCGCAGACTGTCGGCGCCCACCGTCCAGGCCGCCGCGGGATCGAACACACACAGGTCTGCCAAAGCACCAAGCTGCACACGCCCGACGCCCTCTGCCTGCGCGCCAAGTGATGGCCCGAGCACCTTGGCCGGGCCGCTGCAAATTGGCGCCAGGCTCTGCGCCAGGCTAAGGCCCCGCTGCGCGCCCCACTTGAGTGAGAGACTCAGCAGCAATTCGAGCCCGGTGGCGCCCGCTTCACTCTCGGCAAAAGGCAGAGCCTTGGCGTCTTCGTCCACCGGGGTGTGGTCAGACACCAGGGCATCAATGGTGCCCTCGGCCAAGCCGGCTTGCAGGGCTTCGCGGTCGCGCTGCTGGCGCAGGGGCGGGTTGAGCCGGGCCCGGCTGTCGAAGTAACCGATATCGCCGTCGATCAGGTGCAACGAGTTGATGCTGACATCGCAACTCAGGCGCAGCCCCTCGCGCTTGGCCTCCCGCACCAGGGCTACCCCGGCGGCACTGCTCAGGCGACACAGGTGCACGCGCACGCCAGTGGCTCGCATCAACTCGAAAATCGTGTGCAGGGCAATCGTCTCGGCAGCCACCGGAACGCCGCTCAGGCCCATGCGGGTGGCCAACGCGCCACTGGCGGCAACACCTCGCCCTAAATAAAAATCCTGCGCCCGCAGCCAGACCGCAAAATCAAAGGTACTGGCGTACTGAAACGCGCGCTGCATCACCAGGCTATTGACCAGGGGCAGTTCGGCCTGGCTGAAAGCCACGCAACCAGCTTCGCTGAGTTCGACCATGTCAGTGAGGGTGTCGCCAGCGAGCTTGCGGGTCAGGGCGCCGAGCGGATGAAGGCGGGCCAGATTGAGCTTTTCAGAACGAAAACGCAGCATTTCAACCAGGCCTGGTTCATCGAGAACTGGGTCGGTGTCGGGCGGACAGACCAAGCGGGTGACCCCGCCGGCCACCGCTGCGGCCATCTCGGACTCGAGCATGCGGGCATGCTCATGGCCCGGTTCACGCAGGCGCGCCGCCAAATCAATCAGGCCGGGAGCCACCACACAAGCGCTGGCCTCTAGGATGTGACTGGGCCGGAAATCAGCCGGAATGGTTTGGATGCCGATCACCCTGCCATCGGCTACAGCAACATCGGCTATGGCATCCAAGCCCGAGGCTGGATCGATCACCCGCCCACTCTTGATCAGCACGCTCATAATGTATTCAAGCCTGTCTCAGACAACACGACTTCAGGCCTCATTGCCAGCCACGATGCTCATCACCGCCATGCGCACCGCGATGCCGAAAGTCACCTGCGGCAGGATCACACTTTGCGGGCCATCGACCACCGCCGAATCGATTTCTACGCCTCGATTGATCGGGCCAGGGTGCATCACGATGGCGTCTGGGCGGGCCAGCTGCAATTTCTCGGGTGTCAGGCCAAAGCTTTTAAAAAATTCCTGCGCAGAAGGCAGCAGCGCGCCGCTCATGCGCTCATTTTGCAGGCGCAGCATGATGATGACATCACAATCGCGAATGCCCTCCTCCAGGGTGTGACAGACCCGCACGCCCATGGGCGCCATATCGGCTGGCACCAGGGTCTTGGGGCCTACCACCCGGATCTCGGCGCAGCCCAAAGTGCTCAAGGCGTGGATGTCGGAGCGGGCCACGCGTGAGTGCAGCACATCGCCAACAATAGCCACGACCAGGTTAGAAAAATCTTTCTTGTAATGCCGGATGGTGTACATGTCGAGCAGACCCTGCGTGGGGTGGGCATGCCGCCCATCGCCCGCATTGATCACATGCACATGCGGCGCGACATGCTGGGCAATCAGGTAGGGGGCGCCTGATTCGCCGTGCCGCACCACAAACAAATCAGCCGCCATGGCGCTCAGGTTGGCAATGGTGTCGAGCAGCGACTCGCCCTTGGAGGCAGAGGATCGCGCGATGTCCAGATTGATGACATCGGCGCTCAGGCGTGTCGCGGCGATCTCAAAGGTGGTGCGGGTGCGGGTGGAGTTCTCAAAAAACAGGTTGAACACGCTTTTGCCGCGCAGCAGGGGCACTTTCTTGACCTCCCGGTCGTTGACACTGACAAAGTTGGCCGCGGTATCGAGCACCTGGGTCAGGATGCTTTTCGGCAGGCCCTCGATAGACAGCAGGTGTATGAGTTCCCCCTGGGCATTGAGCTGGGGGTTGCGGCGGGACAACATGGCTAGCGCGATTCCACTTCAAAACTGAAACCGCCGCCAGCATCGCGGGCCAGCGCCAGCGACTGGTTGGCCGCCAGCGCCACGCAGGCGGCGCAGACATCGGCCTGCACCGGCAGTTCACGCCCACCCCGGTCGACCAACACGGCCAGCCGCACACTGGCCGGGCGGCCAAAGTCAAACAGCTCATTGATCACGGCACGCAGGGTGCGCCCGGTGTAGAGCACATCGTCCACCAAAACAATGTGCGAGCCTTTGACATCAAAAGGAATCCTGGTTTGCGCCGCGGCAGTCATGCCACGCTGCGAAAAATCGTCTCGGTGCAGTGCCGACGAGATGATGCCCGGTGGGCCCTCGAGTTGCAGGTCACGCTGCAAGCGCTCGGCCAGCCAGGCACCCCCGGAGGTAACGCCTATCAGCCGCACCCCGGGTCGCAGCAGCCCGCTGACCCCTGTCAACAGGGCTTGGTACAGAGCCTCGGCGTCCAACACCAGATGGCTCATGGCATGGCCCTCAAGAATTGCTCCAAAATAATGCAGGCGGCTGCAGCATCGGCGTCTTTGGCACCCTGCGACAGCGCTTCGGTGGTGCTGTAGCGTTCATCAACCTCGAACACGGGGAGCTTGAAACGCCCCTGCAACTGGCGCGCAAAGCGCCGCGCACGGCGGGTGTTGTCATGGGGCTGGCCATCGGGGTGAAAAGGCACGCCCACCACCAGCGCATCGGGTTGCCACTCCTGCACCACTTTGGCAATCGCCAGAAAGCGGGCGTCGCCCTGGGCCCGCACCGTGCCGTGTGCCTGAGCGCTGCGCAGCAAGCGGTTGCCCAGCGCCAGCCCGGTCTTTTTCTCACCAAAGTCTAGCCCCAAAAAGGTCTGCAGGCCAACTGCTGTGGGCGCGCTATTCATGCATGCCCCACGTCTGGCGAGAGCATCCAGGCCTCTACGCCAAGCAGTTTGAGCGCTTGCTCATAGCGCTGGGCCACCGGGGTGTCAAAAATAAGGGTCGGGTCGGCAGCTACGGTGAGCCAACTGTTGTCTGAGAGCTCAGACTCCAGTTGCCCCTCGCCCCATGAAGAATAGCCAAGCGAAACCAGCACCCGGCGCGGGCCAGCCCCGGTGGCGAGGGCCTCGAGCACGTCTTTGGAGGTGGTCATCTCCAGGCCGCCAGGAATGCACATGGTCGAGGCATAGACCGGTTCGTGCGGCTTGTCAGCTTCGCTGAAGGAGGGGTCGTGCAACACAAAGCCGCGCTCGGTTTGTACCGGCCCACCGAGAAACACCGGCGCGGCGCTCAGGTCTTTGCGAAACAGCGGCAAATCAACCTTCTCAAACAGGCGGCGCAGGTCGATCTCACAGGGTTTGTTGATCACCAGGCCAAGCGCTCCACGCGCGCTGTGCTCGCACAGATAGACCACACTTTTGGAAAACATCGCATCCTGTAAACCCGGCATGGCAATCAAAAAATGATTGGTCAAGTTAGTCAGGGCAAAATCTCCGGTCATATTACAATTTTAGCGGCGAACATGACCCAGCGATTCGACACCGGTTTGATGTGGTTCAGGCGCGACCTGCGGCTGGCTGACAACACCGCCCTGTGCAGGGCCTTGCAGACCTGCCGCCAGGTGCATTGCCTGTTTGTTTTTGACCGCGACATCCTCGAAGCACTGCCTCGGGTGGACCGGCGGGTAGAGTTCATCCGCGAAGCCTTGTGCGAGCTCGACGCAGACTTGCGCCAGCACACCAGCCTGCCAGGCGGAGGCCTGATCGTGCGTCACGGCATTGGCAGCGAGGAGGTGGTGGCACTGACCCGCGAGCTGCGGGCGCAGGCGGTGTTTGCAGCCCATGATGATGAGCCACAGTCACTGGCGCGCGATGCCAGGGTACGCGGCGCCCTGGCTGATGCCGGGGTAAGCTTTCAAACCTGCAAAGACCATGTGGTGTTCGAGCGGCGTGAAATCCTGACCCAGGCAGGCGCCCCCTATGGGGTCTTTACCCACTACAAAAACAACTGGCTGGCCAGCCTGCTGCCAGGGCACCTGCAGGCACACAACCCGCTGCCCCATGCCAATGCCTTGTCGCCACGCCCCAGCGGGCTGCAACAGCCGGTGCCGACCCTGGCGGAGCTGGGCTTTGGGTCCAGCAACCTGAGGGCCCTGAAGATTCCAACCGGCAGCTCAGGGGCCCAAGCGCTGCTCAAGGATTTTTTAGGTCGCATGGACCAGTACCACGAGACACGCGATTTTCCGGCCGTCAAGGGGCCAAGCTACCTCAGCGTCCACCTGCGCTTTGGCACTGTCTCGATCCGCCAACTCGCGGCTCTGGCACTAGAGCGCCACCGCCTGGGCAGCCGTGGTGCGAGCATTTGGTTAGGCGAGCTCATCTGGCGCGATTTTTATGCGCAGATTCTGGCCAATTTTCCCCATGTGGCACATGCCGCTTTCAAACCAGACTACGACAAAATCGTCTGGCAGCAGGGGCCCTTGGGGCAGCAGCTGTTCAAGGCCTGGTGTGAGGGCAGGACCGGCTATCCGCTGGTGGATGCGGCCATGGCACAGATCAATCAGACCGGCTACATGCACAACCGGCTGCGCATGGTGGTGGGCAGCTTCTTGGTCAAAGACCTGGGGGTCGACTGGCGTTGGGGCGAACGCTATTTCGCAGAGCAGCTCAACGACTTCGACCTATCGGCTAACAACGGCGGCTGGCAGTGGGTGAGTTCAAGCGGCTGTGACGCGCAGCCTTATTTCCGCATCTTCAATCCAGTCAGCCAGAGCGAGCGCTTTGACCCGCAAGGCAGCTTCATTCGCCGCTATCTGCCGCAACTGGCCCAGCTGCCCAACAAGGTACTCCATGCACCCTGGACTGCTAAACCGCTGGAACTGCAGATGGCCGGTATAGAACTGGGCCGGGACTATCCGCAGCCCTTGGTGGCCCATGATGCAGCCCGCGCCCTGACCCTGCAGCGCTATGCAGTGGTAAAAAAAGCATCGCCAGCCGCCTGAAGTCGTAGCAACCGCCCCTGCAGGTCTGGCCCAGAGCCGGGTGCCAGCATGGATTCGTCGGCATGCTCGCGCAGTTGCTGCGCTGCCAACAACAAGTCCTGAGCGCTGGCAGACTGACTGAGGTCGCCGGCCAAGGCAAGCAGTTGGTCGACAATGCGGCCAAGCTCTGCGCGGGCGCTGACGTTGTCAGGCCTGGCAGTGTATTGACGCACCGCACTGCCTAGGGCCTGTCGCAATACGCCCCATTGTTTTTCCAGCGATAGCCCGCCCAGCAGCGCCAAACGCTGTTGCAGCGCCCCGTACAGCGCCGGCTGGGGCGACTTGATAAAACCCGCTGCGAACTGATGAAGCAGTCGACGAATTTCTTCGGCAGCGCTGACCAACAATTCGCCGTTCTGCTCTGCCGCGCTACCGTCCTGCGCGACAGCCTGCAGCAAGCGTGCCAGCACGGTGGCAAATTCAGCCAATTCAGACAAACCCACCCGACTTGCATCATCTGCCAGACTTCGCGCTAGCCTGCTGGTACCGACGCAGGCCTGGGGCTGTGGCTCCAGGGCCCACTCCGAGATTTCGAGCAGCATCTGGCGAGAATTTTCGTCTGCCGCCGCGACAAAATGATCATAGGCATCAACACCAATATGCAAGGTCTCCACCACCCGTATCCGGTCTTGCGCGTCTGGCGGCGAGAGTCCGCCCAATGCAGGCAGGACTACACTGGCTGCGCTTGGCCAACTGTGTTGCTCAGCGCGATGGGCCAACAGCAGTGCCTGCATGGCTGGGGCCTGCTGTTGCTGCTTGGCCGCTGCCTGCGCGCAAACATCCAAGAGTTGCAGGGTCAGGTCATCCCATGGCGGTAGTTCACTGCGAGCCAGCGCCATATAGACCCGTAAAATTTTAGAACTCAGTCGCTTGTGGCTTTCGTCTGGCGCAGACAAACCCAGCGCAATAGTTTCAAAATATGCAGCACACAGAGTCCAGAAATAGGCCGACTGCGGCCAATCCGGCAAGGCTGCCAGCGTCTGGCTGAGATCGCGTAAACCGCCGGCTGCATCGGGGTCAGCCGAGCGAATGGTTTTGAGCACCAGGGCATCCATACGAGCTCGGCTTTGCAGCAAAAAACTCTGTTGCTGCGGCAACCCGACCGGACCCGTCGGTGCCAGTGCTTCAGTCGTTGAAATCGGCGGGACAGGGCTCATGGCAGATGGGTTTTCGGCGCGCCGCCGGTTCGATCAAATCTGCACGAGCTCGAAGTCTTCCTTGCGGGCTGCGCACTCCGGGCAGGTCCAATTCAAGGGCACATCGGCCCAACGCGTGCCGGGCTCCAGGCCCTGTTCGGGGGCTCCTAAGAGCTCGTCGTAAATCCAGCCGCAAATCAGACACATCCAGGTTTTGGTCTCGTCCACAAAAAAGCCTTCGCATAGAATAAAGTTCGGTTCGCTGTTACGGTTTTGGCAAAGCCTCTGCCGCACCCCGTCGCTCTGCCCATTTTGCCCCAAGAACAGCAGCTCCCAATATGCCCTCGCCCAACCCCGACGAGCTGCCGAGTCAGGCCGATTGCGCTGATCTCTCCGGCCCGAGCTGTGTGCTGATCTTCAATGCCAGTGATCCGAGCGGCATCGGCGGCTTGGCCGCCGATATCACGGCGATGGCCTCTGTAGGTGCCCATGCCTTGCCGGTCGTCACTGGGGCCTATGCACGGGACACGGCGCAAATATTCAATCATTTCGCACTGGATGAAGAGGCAGTTGACGAGCAGGCCCGTGCTGTGCTCGAAGATGTCGAAGTGGCGATCATCAAAGTGGGATTCGTCGGCTCTGCAGAAAACCTAGGCAGAGTGGCGAGCATCGCCTCTGACTACCCCGACATACCGTTGGTGGCTTATATGCCCAGCCTGTCTTGGTGGGACGAAGACCCGATAGAGCAATACCTGGAAGCTTTCAAAGACCTGCTGTTGCCACAGACCACTGTGCTTGTCGGTAGCCACAGCACACTGTGGCGTTGGCTGCTGCCTGACTGGAGCACTGAAAGCCGACCCAGCGCCCGAGACATTGCCAAGGCGGCACATGACTTTGGCGTGCCCTACACGCTTGTGACCGGTATGCAGGCGGCTGATCAATCGATTGAGAATATGCTCGCCACCCCCTACGAAGTGCTGGCCAAAGAAAAATTCACTCGCTTGGAGGCGATTTTCTCTGGCGCCGGGGATACCCTGTCGGCGGCCCTGGCTGCCCTGCTGGCCAATGGCGGCGAACTACCGCAGGCCGCCAGCGAAGCCCTGTGCTACCTGGACCGCTGCCTGGGTAATGGATTTCGTCCCGGCATGGGCCACGCCATCCCCGACCGTTTGTTTTGGGCCCAGGCCGACCCAGACCATGACATCAGTGAAAATCCGAGCGATCAAACCACAGCAGCGCCCAGCCATGAACCCACATCAAAACCAAGACCTTAACCACACCCTTTTCGAGCGTGCCCGCCAGGTTATCCCGGGCGGGGTGAACTCGCCCGTGCGGGCTTTCAAGGCCGTTGGCGGCACGCCCCGCTTTGTTAAAAAAGCCCAGGGCGCCTATTTTTGGGATGCCAACGGGCAACGCTACATTGACTACATCGGCTCCTGGGGCCCGATGATCCTCGGACATGGCCACCCGGCCGTGGTATCGGCGGTGCAAAAAGCGGTGGTCGAAGGCTTCTCATATGGTGCACCAACCGAGCGAGAGATAGAACTGGCCGAGGCGATCCTCAAGCTAGTGCCCTCCATGGACATGGTTCGCTTGGTCAGTTCTGGCACCGAGGCCGCCATGAGTGCCATCCGCCTGGCCCGTGGCGCCACCGGGCGCAACAAGCTGATCAAGTTTGAGGGCTGTTACCACGGCCACGCTGATGCGCTTCTGGTCAAGGCCGGCTCCGGCCTCGCCACCTTTGGCAACCCGACCAGCGCCGGTGTGCCGCCTGAGGTGGTGCAGCACACACTGGTGCTTGAGTACAACCACATTGGCCAACTTGAAGAGGCCTTCGCGCTGCACGGCAATGACCTCGCATGCCTGATGATCGAGCCCATCGCCGGCAATATGAACTTTGTGCGCGCTTCAGTGCCCTTTATGAAACGGTGCCGGGAACTCTGCACACAGTACGGCGCGCTGCTGGTTTTTGACGAGGTGATGACCGGCTTTCGGGTCGCGCTCGGCGGTGCACAAAGCATTTACGCCAGTGCCCTGCCCGGCTTTGAGCCCGACATGACGGTGCTGGGCAAAGTGATCGGCGGGGGCATGCCGCTGGCCGCATTTGGCGCCAAGCGAGCAGTGATGGAGCAACTCGCACCGCTCGGGCCGGTCTACCAGGCCGGCACTCTGTCGGGCAACCCGGTGGCTACAGCCTGCGGCTTGGCGACCTTGCATCAAATTAGTCAGCCCGGGTTTTTTGAGGCGCTGTCGCGCCAAACACGCCAGCTGGTGGAGGGCCTCCAAGCGGCGGCCAAGGCACACGGGCTACCCTTCAGCGCTGACAGCGAGGGCGGCATGTTTGGTTTCTTTTTGTTGCCGCAACTGCCCAGCAATTACCCGCAGGTCATGGCCACCAATGGCAGCCGCTTTAACCATCTGTTTCACGGACTGCTGGCGCACGGCGTTTATATTGCCCCGGCCCTGTACGAAGCCGGCTTTGTAAGTGCCGCCCACAGCAGCGCCGACATTGAGCACACCATTGCCGCTGCGGCTGCCGTGTTTGGTGAACTCGCGGCGCTCTGAGGTCTTGCACTTGTTACAGGCCTTTACAACTGCGCTTTGGCAGCCGGCCACCAGCAGGTCTAAACTGGGGGCTTGTTACACGACGTACAGGAGATTGCCATGAAAGAAATCACCCTCCCCCTGTTGCTGGCCTTGACCACCGGGCTGTGCACCGCCCAGGAAGTCGGCCGCGTGATCAGCAGCACCCCTGTGATACAGCAGGTCAGCATGCCACGGCAGGTGTGCACCACCCAGCAGGTGACCACACCGGGTGCAAAATCCGGCGCCGGTGCTGCCATGGGTGCGATTGCCGGGGGCGCTATTGGCAACAATATCGGCGACGGAACCGGCCGTGTTGTAGCCACCATGCTGGGTTTGGTGGGTGGCGCCATCCTGGGCGACCGGGTCGAGGGCGCAGCGCCTGCCCAGGTGCAAAATGTGCAAAGCTGCAGCACCCAGACCTTTTACGAAAATCGCGTCATCAGTTACAACGTGGTGTACGAGTTCAACGGCAAACAGTACAACGTCTCAATGCCCAGCGACCCGGGGCCTTTTATCAAGTTGCAAGTCAGCCCGATCAGCGCAGCACCGCTGGCACCGGCACCGACAGTCAGCTATGTGCAATCCAGCACCGCGCTTGAAGAAGTGGTTTACGCGCGCCCAGCCCGCATAGTGACCCGTCCCCACCCGCATATCCGTTACTACGATGCGCCACCCCTGGTTTTCAACCTGGAGTTAGGCCACCAGGGTGGCAGCCGCCACGGCCACTGGCGCTGACTCGGTAGCCGCCTGGGGCGCGCGTGTCAGCCCAAGCAGGGCGCGGCTGGCGCTGGAACGGGCTGAGCCTTAATGCCGAAAATGGCGAACACCGGTGAAAACCATGGTCACTCCCTGCTCATCAGCAGCGGCAATCACCTCGTCATCGCGCAGGCTGCCACCGGGCTGAACCACGCAGCTTGCGCCGGCCGCCACCACCGCGTCAAGGCCGTCACGAAAGGGGAAGAATGCATCGCTTGCCACCACACTCCCCTGTAGGCTCAAACCAGAGTGCCCGGCCTTAATCACGGCAATTCGCGCTGAGTCCAGCCGGCTCATTTGCCCGGCGCCCACAGCCAAGGTCATACCAGACCGGCAAAAAACAATCGCATTGCTTTTCACAAATTTAGCCACGCTCCAGGCAAACAGCAGATCCTGCATCTGATCGGGTGTCGGCTGGCGCCTGGTAACAGGCTTCAGATCAGCCGGGCTGAGTGGGTGGTGATCGGCGGTCTGCATGAGCAGCCCAGAACCAATGCGCTTGAGGTCCAGCGCATGACGGCCCTGCAACCAGGCACTCTCACCCCCCGGGGGCAGGGCAATCTCAAGCAATCGCACATTGGGCTTGACCTGAAACAGTGCCAGCGCTTGCGCGGTGTAAGCAGGCGCCATCAGCACTTCGACAAATTGCTTGGAGATCTCCAGCGCGGTAGCCTCATCCAGTGTGCAGTTGAGAGCAATGATGCCACCAAAGGCCGAGCTAGGGTCAGTTTGCCAGGCGCGTTTGTAAGCGCTCAGCGCATCCGCGCCCAGTGCTACGCCGCAGGGGTTGGCATGCTTGACGAT
>SXGQ01661519.1_pt1 | contig 12287 bp, 8 predicted proteins | sample 3178371 | NCBI WGS metagenome assembly SXGQ01 (sample SAMN11356859, study PRJNA531348) | freshwater metagenome | isolation source: freshwater sample F1-20 | place: China: Fuxian Lake, Yuxi | collected 2017-12-25 | reverse complement strand
GGTCGATCTCCGCCGACGCTCACCGACCTACGGCCGATGGGTGGGGGAGACGCTTTCTGCGGAGAACCGTCGGCAGCTCTGGATCCCCCCCGGCTTCGCGCATGGCTTCCTCGTGCTGAGCGAGTGGGCGGAGTGCCTCTATAAGTCGACGGACTTCTATGCGCCGGAGCACGAGCGAGCGCTCAGGTGGGATGACCCGGCGGTCGGTGTCGAGTGGCCGATTGATGGGGTGCCGATCCTTGCGGCGAGGGATGCGCATGCCGCCACGCTCGAGCGTTCTGCGGAGACCTTTCCCTGAACCAGTCGGTCCTCGATGGACGAGCGGACCGTGACCGTGACCGTGACCGTGACGGTGACGCGATGCCGCGACCGGCCGTCACCGTCGTGGTGGTGACCTTCGAATCGCCGCACCATCTGGTGCCTTGCGTGCGGGCCTTGCGGGCGAGTCAGGGGGTCGATCTGTCGGTCATCGTCGTGGATAACAGTCTCACGCCGTCGACGCGCGACGAGATCCGCCGCGGGGTGGCCCCGTTCGATGTGACCATCCTGGCGACCGGCGAGAACGTGGGGTTCACCGGAGGAAACAATCGCGGGTTTCGGTTGGCACTGGAGCGCGGTGCAGACTGGATCGCGACGGTGAATGACGACACCGAGATCGCCCCGGATGCCTTGCGGCGATTGGTCGATGCGTTGATCGAGCATCCCGATGCCGCGGCGGCATCTCCGACGATGGTCGCCGCGGCGCCCGACGGGACGATCTGGTGGGGAGGCGGGACCCTCTCCATCCCACGTGCCATCGGTCGCCACGATCGGTACGGGCACGCGGTGGCGGAGCTCCCGTCCGGAGCGGCTCCCGTGGACGTGACCTTCCTGACGGGATGTGCCATCCTCTTTCGCGGGACAGTGCTGCGATCCCTCGGGGCGTTTCGTGACGACTACTTCATGTATGGTGAGGATGTGGAGCTGAGCCTCCGCTATCGGCGGGCTGGGCTCCGGCTCCTCTGGGTGCCAGCGGCGCGCCTGCTACACAAGGTGACGGTCCCCGAGCCGGAGATCGCCCCGCACAAGATCCTGCTCCGAGACCGCAACCGCCGCCGCACGGTTCGCATCCACTACCGCTCGTGGGAGCGTCTGGTCTTCTATGGGTGGTTCATTCCGACGCGTCTCATCCATCTCGCGCGGTATGTCGTGCGTGCGGATTGGGTGAGGGCTCGGATGGTCCTGCGGGGAGCGTGGGAGCGCTGATGGCCCTTAGGCGGCGGCGGAGGTGTCGTCACCGCCATATCGGAAGATCGCGCGTCCCGTCTTGAGGGCGATGACGATGTCCCCCAGGACCGACCAGGATCGGACGTACCGAAGTTCCAGTTCGGCGCGCGTGGGATAGGCGACGGCGTGCCGACCGGAGACGGCCCACATCCCGGTGATTCCGGGACGGACTGAGAGGAGGAGTCGCTCCGATCCGTCGAAATGCGCCAGCTCTTCCTGGACGATGGGACGAGGGCCGATCAGGCTCATCTCCCCCCGCAGGACGTTGATCAACTGGGGCAGCTCGTCGAGCGAGGTGCGCCGGAGGAACCGCCCCACGCGCGTCACACGCGGATCGATCTCATCGGGGACGCGGAAGTTGTTCGCGCGGTAGAGACGGGCCAGGGACGGATCATCCCGGAGCCGCGATTCCGCGTCGATCTCCATCGTACGGAACTTGAGGCAGTCGAACTCGGACCCCGCACGCCCAAGGCGGCGGTGCCGGAAGAAGATCGGTCCGGGACTGTCGATCAGGATCGCCAGCCCGACGAGCACGGAGATCGGGGCGAGGAGGATCAGTCCGATGAGGGCACTGACCAGGTCGATCGCCCGTTTGGCCGCGTACTGGACCGTGCTGTGCCGACCTGCGAAGAGCTGGACGAGGGGGCGCTCACCCTGCCAGACCACGACGGGGTTGTGGCCAGCGACGACCTCTGACGGCATCACGGCGAGGATGCGGCACTTGTTGAGCAGGGCGATGTCGGCCACCACCTGCATAGAACGGATGCCGAGGGGGCCCGCGACGAGGATGGTCGAGGCGCCCGACTGCTTCAGGAGGTCATCCAACTGCGCTCCGGAGGCCGCACACGACTCCGGTTCGGCCTCGATGGCGAGCACCCCAGCGATCTTCGAGCCCCGCCGACCCCGAAAGGCAGGGTGCTCAAGGGCGCGAGGGATGTCTCGGGCCGTGCCGACGACGACCGCGGCCTCCCTCCCCATGACCGCACCAGAGACCCGCTGGTCCGGAGGGACTGAGCGGCTCTGGGGTGGCTTGGTGAGGTGCGGTTCGATCATTCGTGGGGAATTGGGGACCAAGAACGGTGGACCTTCACGCATCCGCGAACCGAAATATGGTCGATGGAGGGGGGAGCACACAATATCCGAACATCCGGTCCACGGGGCGGAATAACGAGGAAACGTCATAGCATGCGCCTGGTCTGCCGGCTACATTTGGCGGGTCTATGTCGATGCTGGCCCGCCTGCTCTCCACCCTCCTGTTCCTCGCCCTCACCTCCGCGCTCGAGGCGCAAGGGGCCGACACGCTCCGCGTCCGGGACCGATTCCGAGTCGTTTTGTCGGACTCCGTGCCCCTCGTCTTCACCGTGGATGAGTCGGGGCATGTTACCATCCCGTTGGCCGGGGCGGTCCGGGTCTCTGGCCTGACTCCGATCGCTGCCGCTCGGGCGGTGCAGGAGCGCTTTGCGGCCGTCTCGCGGGTGGCGGACGTCAGCTTCATTCCGCTGCGCCGGGTCGTGGTCAGCGGGGCAGTGAATCGGCAGGAGGTGCTCTTCGTCGAGAATGGGACGACGGTCGGTGAATTGATCGTGCTGGCGGGTGGAGTATCCTGGAACGGGAACGATCGGCGCGTTGAGCTCTGGCGAGATGGTGCGCGGCGCGCGGTCCTCGATATGCGTTCGGTGTCGGCCCGGGCAACCCTCGTGTCTAGCAGTGATGAGATCCTGGTGCGGCGGGCCTCCTGGGTGACGCGCAATGCGAATGTCCTGCTGACCGTCGCGACCTCAATCGTCTCGGTGGCCGTCATCCTGATCACCTCGCGGTGACCGTACCTCAAGACTCCCTTCTGCAGGAGACGGTCAGGCGCCTCTGGCGTCGGCCGGGATGGGTCGTCGGAGGAGCGCTCGGCGGCGCCCTCCTGGGCGCCGCGCTCCTCTGGGTCCTTCCGGCGCGATTCCCCGGCCGGTCCTTGGTCTTCGTTCGCACCGCGGCCAATCCATCCGCGCTGATGCGATCCCAGCTGGGCGTCCTCGGGGATCTTGGTGCGGGCGCCTTGGCCCCGACCGGGGGTGAACTCAAGACGGAGATCGCGCTCATCGAAAGCCGAGCGCTCCTCGGGGAGGTCGTCGATTCCCTCCGGCTCCAGTACCGCGCCGGTCGCGAGCATTGGTCGCTCGGGGTCGACACGTTACGCCCTCCGACAGGGCGCTTCCGGCCCCGGAAGGAAATGCTCGCGGGACGTCGCGTACGGCTCGTGGATCGAGAGGATGCCATCACCGATCTCGCCAAGCGCATCCAGGTCGAGCAGGTCGGCGGGGACATGCTCGCGGTGCAGGTCAGTGCTGCCGACTCGCTCCTCTCGGCTGCGATCCCGAACCTCCTCATCGCGCGATATATCGACCGACGGCGCGTGGTGGACCGCGGGACCAATCGGGAGCGAGTGATCTTCCTCCGCGCGCAGGCCGATTCCGTGCGTACGGCCTTGGCGGCGGCGACGGCGAAGGTCCGTGCGTCGCAGGAGCGCTCGGGCGTCCTCGCGTTGGAGGTGACCGCCCCGGCGCTCGAGGAGTCGCGCCAGATGTCGGAGGCACGACTGACCACGCTGCGGGCGGAGGCTGAGGCACTCGATGGCCTTCTCGCATCCCTCGCCGAAGGCGATCCCCGACGCGTCGCGGGGAACCCGTCCTTCGTGAAGAGCCCAGCCCTCAATCAGTTGGTGGTACAGCTCGCCGAGCTCGAAGTGGAGCGTCAACAGCTGCTCGCCACCCTCACCCCCTCCGCTCCGCTCGTCCAATCGACGGACTCGGCGATCGTGGGATTGCGATCGCAGCTCGTGCCGATGGCGCGCACCTACAGCGAGGGGCTCGCTGGGCAGATCACCGTCGAGGCCGATCGCGTCACATCGCTGCGTCGCTCGTTGGCGAGCGTGCCGCGGGCGGGGGAGACGCTGCAGCGGGAGCAGGCCGAGGTCGAGGTCTTGGGCAAGATGTTGACCGCGGTCTCGACTCAGCTGCTGGAGGCCCGGTTGTTGGCGATCGATGAAGGGGGGGTCGTTCGCGTCATCGATGTCGCCGTTCCCCCTCGGAAACCGAGTTTTCCCGTTCCGGCGTTGACGATCCTCCTCGGGATGGTGCTCGGCCTTGGCCTCGGGGTCTTCGTGGCGATCGGTCCGCCGCGCGACACCTCGGTGTGACGGCACCCCCAGCCGCAGCCGGGATGCGTTGGGTCAGCGTCACCGGGGCAGGCCTCGTGGGGCTCCTCATCGGGAATGTCGGACGGCTCCCAGGGATCGGGGTGGCGGGGGCCTCCAACACGACGATGCTGGACCTCGCCCTCCTCCCGCTCTGGGTCTCCTTGATGCTGGGATGGCGACTCGGACGGCGACCGGCGCCGAGCGGCCAGGTCGTCCGTTGGCTCGTCGCTTTCATGGTCGCGGCGACCGTCTCCCTCTTCGTCGCGATCGCTCGCTGGCATCTCGATCTCGCGGCATCGGTCACCGCCGCCTCGTATCTCCTGCGCTGGATCGCCTACGCCGGGTGGTTCCTCTTCGTCATCACCGACCGTGATGATCCTGCCACCGATGCAGGAGGATGGCGGGCCTTTGATCTGGCGGTCATCCTCTTCGCGGGGTTCGGGGTGGGGCAGTCGATCCTCCTCCCAGGGTTCGCCCAGATGGTCCATCCATCGGACGTCGTCGAATGGGATCGACAGGGCCGGCGGCTCGTGTCGACCCTCCTCGACCCGAACTTCGCCGCGGGCATCGTCGTCATCGGATTGGTCCTGCGACTCGCGAGGCGTGTCGAAGGCCTTCGGCTTGGGGTCGGTGTGGATCTCCTCCTGCTCCTCGCCCTCGTGCTCACGCTCTCACGATCGGCCCTCCTCGCGTTGATGAGCGCGGGAGGGGTGCTCCTGTTGGCACGCGGTATCTCCTGGCGGGTGCTGCGCCTTGGCCTCGTGGGCTCGCTCCTCGTGCTGCCATTCATCCCCTTCGTCCTTCGGTTCGCCGCTTCCTTCGGGAAGGTGGGGGTGGATGTCTCTGGTCTCCAACGCCTGGCGTCGTGGTGGCAGGGGTGGACGATGTTCACGAGCCATCCCTGGTTCGGCGTCGGGTTCAATGCCGTAGGCCCCGCGCGCCAGGCGTACGGGTTCTCACGGATCGGGACCTGGAATTCCCTCGAGGGGGGGATCCTCACGGTCGCGGCGATGACGGGGCTCATCGGTCTCGTGACCTTCGCCGGTCTCTGGATTAGCTTCGGACGCGAGTGCCGACGCGTCTGGCAGCACCCGAGCGTGCAGCCGGCGGAGCGCGCCGAGGCCGTCGGTGTGTGGGCGGCGAGCCTCGGGGTCCTCGTGCAATCGTTCTTCGTGAACTCCCTCTTCCTTCCCTTCATCATGTTCCCGCTCTGGGTGTTCTGGGGTCGCGTCCACCGCGTCGCGCGCCGTATCGCCCCGCTGGTCGTGCTCGGTCTCGTCTCCGTCGCGACGGCCTGTGAGCCCTGCGCAGGGCTCGCGGGATGCTCGGCGGATGCCAGGATGGTGCTGCGTGGGACGATCCTCAATCGGGACTCCAAGAAGCCGCAGGGCGGGGTCGAGGTCGCCATCGGCACCGCCTCGGTGCGCACCAATGCGCAGGGGGGCTGGCGCCTCGAGTGGGAGGGGACGCAGGACACGGTCGTGACGGTGACGGTGCGTGCATCAGCGGAGGATGCCTACGCCGTCGGAGTGACGGTGCGTCGTCCACGCGTCGGTGGGGAGGCAGAGGATGTGGGGGCATGGTTCGATCGCCCGCTCATTCGGCACACCTTCCGCATCACCTTTCGAGGACAGCCCCTCGGGTTGGCGGAGACCGAGTTCCGACCGATCGGTGGGTCGAGGGACTCCGTGCTCCGCGCGCAGGCGTCGGAGGATGGCTATGTCCAGTTCGCCGGGACCGCGACACGCCCCGGGGCGATCCTTGGGGAGTTCCGCATCCGGCACCCGGTCTTCGGGGATCGGCGGTTCGAGGAGGTCGCCATCTATGCGGACTATCAGCTCCAATATCCATTGGTGCGCGGCTGGGCCGACTTCGATGCATCGCGGCCGATGATCTACAGTGGCGAGGTGCTCGATCGGCGCATCGACTTCCGAAAGATCGGTGGTGCGACGGTGACCTTCCGACGGACCTCCGGTGCCCGGATCTTTCCCGAGGTCTTCTCCGCGACGACCGAATCCGACCCGCCCTTCGTCGGTCGATTCACGTTGGCGTTCGATGCGGAGCAGCTTGGGACCACCGTGGGGGACCTCTCCATCACCACCCCCGACCGGCGCTTCACCGAGACCTACCGGAATGTGTCCTTGGTGGTGCGGGACACCACCACCTCGCGATATCTCGGGGTCTTCCCGGTGGCGCACGCCTGGATGTACTCGATCGAGGCGTGGCGACTCGATCTCTTCCGTCCCGATCCCGGCATCCCCTACGTCTTCGAGCGGGTCGGGGGCCCGGAGATCACCCCGTCCCGGTGGGAGGGGGTCACCGATGGGGGCGGGCGGATCTGGCTCAAGGCGGCGTATGCGGACACCGGGGCGGTGATCGGGCGCTGGACGCTCTATCCCCCCGATCGCCCGTCCTACACCTATCCGCTCTTCCAGTTGCCGACGTTCGCGGAGAACGAGCCGCGGTTCGTCGGGACACTGATGTACGGCCCGGCGATCTGGTACTACGGGTTCGTTCGGGATTCCCTCGACCGCCCGGTGGTAGGGGCTCAGGTGAGTTGGCGTCGGACGGGTGGGATCGAGGTCGATCCTGTATCCGGCTCGGCGACGACCGATGCGGATGGCCGGTTCTACATCTCGCGCATGTCGGTGCCGCTCCCTGGGGAGTTACGGATCGAGATGACGGTCCGACGCTCCGCGGCCGCCGGTGTGCCGAGTTACACCTTCGGCGATATCGGCCTGACGACGCACGAGACCATCGACTGGAACCTCGGTCCGATCCTGCGCATCCCACCGTGATGACGAGCCGGGGGGACGCGCTCGGCTGGCAGGTCTTGGGACGCGATTACGCCTGGAATCTCACCGGCGTCGGTATCCCAGCGATCGCCGCCGTCGGAGCGATCGGCCTTGCTGCGCGCGTCGTCTCGCCGGATCGATTCGCCCTGGTGGCACTGGTGTGGTCCGCGGTCTCGTGGTTCGGCCTGCTCGATCTGGGACTCAGTCGTGCGCTCGCGCTTCGCGTCACCGATGCCATCGCGCGAGACGCCGCCGCGGAGCTCCGGCCGCTGATCTGGACGGCGCTCTGGGGAACCCTCGCGCTCTCGCTTCCCGTCGCGACCTTCGGCGTCGCCGGCGCGCCCCTGATCGTCCAAGAGTGGGCTGAGGTGCCGGTGTTCCTCCGAGCCGAGGCGGTCGGCACGATCCGCTGGTTGGCCATCGCCTTTCCGCTTGTGACGGCCGGCATCGTCATCCGAGGGGCGTTCGAAGGGGGGCGACGATTCGCCTTCGTAAACGCCGCCCGCGTTCCCATGGCCTTGGCGAGCTACCTGCTACCGGTCGCTGCGCTGATGGTCTGGCCCGATGCGAGAGGGGCCGCGGCGCTCATCTGTGCGGTGCGAGGGCTCTATCTCCTCATCCAGCTCCGCTGGCTCGATCACCTCGGAGCGGCAGTGCGCGTACCGCGACGCCCTGACCGGGAGGCGGCGAGGTCGCTGCTGCGCATCGGTGGGTGGATCGCCCTCTCGGCGATCTGTGTCCCGATCCTCGTCCAAGGCGATCGCTTGGTGCTCCCATTCGTCGCGCCGCTCGTCGCCTTCGGATGGTATGCGGCCGTGACGGAGACCGTGATGCGCATCTGGATGCTCACCTCCGTGATGCAGCCGGTCATGCTCGCGGCGTTGACGACGGCGCAGGTGCAGGATCCCACTCGTCTGACGGCGTTGCTGCGCACCGCGATCCATGTGACGGGGGCGATCCTCATCCTCCCGCTCATCGGCATCGTGCTGCTGCGTGCGCAGCTCCTCCCCGCCTGGCTCGGGCCGGTCTATGCGGCCGAGGCCGATGGCGTCGTCACCATCGTCGCGGTTGGCGTGTTCGCCGGGGGATTCGCCCAGCTCACCTATGCGGTGCTGCAGGCGGCGGGGCGAGGGGCTCCGGTCGCGGTGACCCATCTCGTCCAAGTCCCGTTGATCATCGGCGCCTTGGTCTTCATCGCGCCGCGGTGGGGCATCGTGGGGGTCGCGATGGTCTTCGCGGTGCGGCTCGTGATCGACGCCCTGGTCCTGGGACTTTGGTCGGCCCGGACGTTGCCCTACGCCGCGGCGGCGGGTCGTGCGGGAGCGGCATGGTTGGCCGCGGGCATCACGGCGCTGTTCCTGGTCGATCGCCTGATCTGACCGATCGTCCGGCGCGCGGAAGCCCGATCGAAGTGGTCACTTGGAGGTAGGGGACATCGCTGTCGCGATATCCCGGACTGTGGGTGTCATTCTGGAAGAGGTGGCTCGTCCGCCGACCGACGATCACCTGCGCGGCCGCAGGACGGTCTGCGATGTCACGCGAGAGACGCAGGCCGACCTGATAGCTGACGTCGTGTCGCCACCAATTCGGGAGGAATTGACGGTAGAGCGCATCGTCGTTCCACCGGGCCCGCTCGAACGATCCCCGGACACTCCAGACCCGTCCCTGACGCTCCATCGATATCAACTGACGCTGGCCTCCGGGACCGAGGCCGGACCCGAGGGGTTGACCGAGATGGGTCCATCCCTGGATGACGGTGGCACTGGTGTAGAGGTCAGGTGGCGTGATCCCCGCCCGCTGCAGGGGCTGGTCGAGTCGGATGGCTTCGGCGGAAGCTCGCCACTCGGCGGCCGGTGACTGATGGACGCGATGATCGAACCCGAGGCGGAAGGAGATCCCCTCGGTCGGATAGCGCATCAGATCCCCTCCCGAGCGGAGCGGTTGCTGACGGATGACCTCGACCCAGGTGAGGCCTCGCGACGCCGGTTCTCTCCAGCGCAGGTCCACCGCGAGAAAGTCGATGAGCGAGTCGGTGGAGGGGCGACGGAAGACGAGGTCTGAGGCCTCGAGGCCTTCACGGTTCGATCGGCCGTCCATGAGGGTCCGGCTCAGGCCGAACTGCCACCGATCCGTCCCATGTTCGACACGGAGTCCGGCGATCGCGCGTCGATCGTTCGTCGAGTCACGATCGAAGAAGCGGCTCTCCAACGCGGCGCCGGAGAACCAGCGTAGGGCGCTCGACCCGAAGCGGTGGTCGCTGGTCCACTCGGCTTCGAGACGCGGGAGGCCGGCCGCACTCGTGCCCAGTATCAACCCTTCACCCGGACCGGGACCCCAGCGCGGTTGTCTTGCCGTGGCTCCGATCCTGATCCCGTGCCAGTCGAGCCAGAGCCCGCTCGCTCCCGGATGGACGCGCGCGAGGGGCGCGACCCCATGGCGACTTGGGAGATCGGCGGAGACCGGGCCGTAGTACCATGGCGAGGCGTAGCTGGAGCGATCGGACGGGATCGGGGGGCCGTAGATCCACATCCCATCGAACGAGCGGAAGGCGAAGAAGTCGGCGTTGTCGCTCACCGCGACCTCTGGTGCCAGCCGGAGGTTCAAGAAGCGCCACTCGACATCGACCGCGATGCGGAGCTGCCCGTTCATCCCGTTCCATGCGTAGCCGGCGCCCTGCCCACGCGTGTCCGGCACGCCGGAGCGATGCGAGAGTCGTACCTCCGCGCCCAGAGGGCGGGTGACCACATCGGCCGCGCAGGGCCGCGCACTGTCTGGCGGGGGCGGGGCGAACCACCGCTCGTCGGGGTCGATCGATTCGGGGAGGCCGAGGCGGACGCAGGACACAGCGGTCGTGGGTTGGCCGCGCAACGGATCGTGAGCGGGTGTGCCCATGGCGATCGCGATCCATAGCAGCCAGTGGCGTGACACGCGCATGGGGGAGAAGTTTCGACGATGGTCTCCGTAAAGACAAGCGGTCGAAGTCTCGTGCGCCTCTTCGTCCGTGCGATGCTTACGATGACGTTGTGGACATCGTCGTCAGTGGCGCAGGCGGCCGTCCGGCCCGAGGACGCCTGGGTCGGCAGCGATGCCTGGCGGTATCTCCAGGCGGTGGGTGGGCTCCCCTCGACGCAGCGGGACTCGGTCCCTCTGCCCTGGGTGATCGACAGCACGCCTCGACGCCTATCGTTCCGCGGCCTCACGCTTCGCTCGGACTGGAACTCGGATCTCCCCTACGGTCGAGCCGATGGCTCCGCGTGGGGTGGCGTGGGGCCGAATGTGCAAGTGATGTCCGTCGCGGCGATGCGACTCGGGCCTCTTCGCGTGCGGCTCGCTCCGCTGGCGTGGTGGTCGGCGAACGAATCGTTTCGGATGATCCCGGCTGGACCGACCCCGTATTCGCACGCCGCGCTCGGCTGTTGTATGGATCTCCCGCAGCGCCTCGGTGCGTCCGCTCTCGCGCGGCTGGATCCCGGTGAGAGTGAGGTGGAACTCGTCGCCTTCGGTCTTCGACTCGCCGCCACGAGTGCTACCACGATGGTCGGGCCGGGGCGCGAGCACACCTTCTTGCTGGCGAGCGAGGCGGGTGGATTCCCGCGCCTCGAGGCGGGCGTTCCCGCCTTTCGGCCGGGGCCATGGCTCGGCACCTTCTCGGGCCGGATGGCGTGGGGTCGGCTCACGCAGACGGCGTGGGCGCCGCAGCGCCGAGAGGGGGCGCGGTTAGGCACCTTCCTCGAAGGGTGGTGGCGGTCGCCGGGAGAGGGGTATCTCGAACTCGGTGCGGGACGGTTCTACCACTATGACTGGTCGGGGTGGAACACGGGGATCTTCCCGAAGCTCTTCGGGTCGATCTTCAAGGACAAGCAGGTCTATGAGGGTGGGGAGTCCGACAATCAGTTGATCGCCGCGTGGGGGCGGTTGCGCATTCCCGAGGCGGGGCTCGAGTTCTCCGCTGAGTTAGGGAAGAACGATCGATCGGCGGACCTCCGGGATTTCGGGAATGAGCTCGAACACAACTCGGGATGGATCGCCTCAGCCCGCAAGGTGTGGCGGAGCGGCGGAGAGGCGCTCTGGTCGGTGGATCTCTCGGCGGCGAGTCAGCGGATCCCAGAGCTCCAGCTCTATCGTGGGCAGGCGTTCAACTACGAGCACGGCCCCATCACCCAGGGGCATACGCAACGCGGGCAACTCCTCGGCACGATGCTCCTCGAGGGTGGGGGCGGGGGCGCGGTGCGTGTCGACCGCTATACGCCCGCCGGTCGAATCAGCGTGACGGCCCTCTCCCGATCGTTGGCGAACGCTCGTGTGCAGGCGGTCCCTGGCTCGCTGCTACGGCAGGAATGGTCGCTCGGCGCCGAGTGGATGGTGCGGACGCGCCTCGGGGAGTTTCTCGTCGGGGCGGCGGGGGTACGGGACGCTGGTCGGTTCCCCGCTAGGGGGGACGCGCGGTCGGCCCGGGTAACGCTCGGGTATCGCTGGGTCCCGTGATCTGACTCACATGTATGTCACGGCGATGGGCGCGGAGGGACTCGAACCCCCGACCTCTGCTGTGTGAAAGCAGCGCTCTAACCAGCTGAGCTACGCGCCCGAAGGAAGCGCGGAAGTATAGGGGGCGCGGGAGGGCGGTGGAAGGGCCCTTTCCCCTGATTCCTGTCTCCTGACCCCTGCCGTTCAGATGGGCCCAGCAGGATTCGAACCTGCGCGCGTCGGATTATGAGTCCGCTGCTCTAACCGCTGAGCTATGGGCCCGCCGCGTCAAGGTATCACCTCCTCGGCGTTACTCAAAATGCGGCGGTAGGTCCTCCGCTCTTGACAGTCCGCGTGACGGAACGGAGATTGTAGGGGTCATACTGGGTGGCACGGAGTGTGCCTGCCAGCGTTCACCCGTGGTCTTGCTCCAATTCACGTTCGGGCCCCACGATCCCTCGCGCGGAGATTCCCCGATGTCCCTCAGTTCCCGCAGCACTTTCGCTTCGCTGATCGCTCTGCTCGCCTTGCCTGGCGCGCTCGTCGCTCAGGGTCGCGAGGTCTACAAGCTTCCC
>SXGQ01323227.1_pt1 | contig 12287 bp, 16 predicted proteins | sample 3178371 | NCBI WGS metagenome assembly SXGQ01 (sample SAMN11356859, study PRJNA531348) | freshwater metagenome | isolation source: freshwater sample F1-20 | place: China: Fuxian Lake, Yuxi | collected 2017-12-25 | reverse complement strand
GAACAGTGACACCCGCCCTACTCACGAGTCACGAAGCCCGGCCATACTGACGGGCAGTCCCGCCGTCTGCAGGAAGAGAAGCCACGTGCGCAACCCCCGTGCATTCCTCCGTCCCCTCGCGGTCGGAGCGCCCGCTCCGCTGTCCGAGGTGCCGTTCCGTCCGTCCCGGATGATCCACTTCTTCGACCCGAGCAACGAGAAGATGGCGGCCAAGGTGCCGGACATCGCGAAGAAGGTCGACATCATCCTCGGCAACCTCGAGGACGCGATCAAGACCGAGAAGAAGGAAGCCGCTCGCCAGGGTCTCGTCGACATCGCGAAGGCGACCGACTTCGGCGACACGCAGCTCTGGGTGCGCGTGAACAGCCTCGACTCGCCGTGGGTCCTCGACGACCTGACGACGCTGGTGACGGAGATCGGCGACAAGCTCGACGTCATCATGGTGCCGAAGGTCGAGGGTGCGCAGGACATCCACTACGTCGACCGGCTGCTGGCGCAGCTGGAGGCGAAGGGGAACGTGCGCAAGCCGCTGCTGGTGCACGCGATCCTCGAGACCGCGCTCGGCATGACGAACGTCGAGGAGATCGCGGCGGCGAGCCCGCGCATGCAGGGCATCAGCCTCGGCCCGGCCGACCTCGCGGCGAGCCGTCGCATGAAGACGACGCGTGTCGGCGGCGGGCACCCGGGCTACCTGGTGCGTCAGGACCCGACGGGTGAGGACCTCACCGAGGGTCGCACGACGTACCAGCAGGACCTGTGGCACTACACGATCGCGCGCATGGTCGACGCCTGCGCCGCGAACGACATCCTCCCGTTCTACGGCCCGTTCGGCGACATCAAGGACGTCGTGGCGTGCGAGGACCAGTTCCGCAACGCGTTCCTGCTGGGCTGCGTGGGCGCGTGGAGCCTGCACCCGGTGCAGATCGACATCGCGAAGAAGGTGTTCTCCCCGAGCGCCGAGGACGTGGCGCACGCGAAGGAGGTCGTCGAGGCGATGGGCGACGGCTCCGGTGCGGTGATGATCAACGGCAAGATGGAGGACGACGCGTCCTGCAAGCAGTGCCTCGTGATGCTCGACCTGGCCCGTGAGCTGGCCGAGCGCGACCCCGAGCTGAAGGAGCTGTACGCCCTGTGAGCACCACTCCCGCCCCCATCCGTCCCCGCCGCTCGGTGCTGTACATGCCGGGCGCGAACGAGCGCGCGCTCGAGAAGGCGAAGACGATCGACGCTGACGCGCTGATCCTCGACCTCGAGGACTCGGTGGCCCCGGACGCCAAGGTCCAGGGTCGCGAGAACGTGGTCGCGGCGGTCCGGTCCGGCGAGTACGGCCACCGCGAGCTGGCGATCCGCGTGAACTCGATCGGCACCGAGTGGCACGACGCGGACGTCGAGGCGGCGAGCCAGGCCGGTCCCGACGCGATCCTCGTGCCGAAGGTCGAGTCGGCGGAGCAGGTGCTCGCGCTCGTCGAGGCGCTGGAGCGGCACGGCGCGCCGGACCACACGCAGCTCTGGGCGATGATCGAGACGCCGCGCGCGCTGCTGCACGCGGAGGAGATCGCGGCGGCCCACGAGCGGCTCACGGTCGTCGTCATGGGCACGAACGACATCGTCAACGAGACGTACGGCCTGCACGTCCCCGGTCGCAACGCGACGGTGCTGACGTCGCTCGCGTGGACGCTGCTGGCGGTGCGCGCGGCCGGCAAGGTGGTCATCGACGGCGTGTACAACGCGGTGAAGGACCCGGAGGGCTTCGAGGCCGAGGCGCGCCAGGGTCGGGAGATGGGCTTCGACGGCACGACGCTCATCCACCCCTCGCAGGTGGAGCCCGCGAACGTCGCGTTTGCGCCGTCGGCCGACGACGTCGAGCGCGCGCAGGGCCTCATCGACACGTTCGAGGAGGCGAAGGCCGCCGGGCAGGGCGTCGTGACCTTCAACGGCAAGATGGTGGAGGAGCTGCACGTGCGCGACGCGCGGCGCATCCTCGCCTTCCACGAGGCGCTGCAGGGTCGCTGACCACCCGCAGGCAGGGCCCCGTCCGCGTGGACGGGGCCCTGCGTGCGTCCGGCGTCAGCCGACGACGGCTGCCGCGACGGCGACGGCGGGCACCGACAGCACGGTGGTGGCGAAGACGGCGTCGCGCGCCAGCACCGTGGAGCGGTCGTAGCGCACGGCGATGACGAAGATGTTCTGCGCGGCAGGCAGCGCCGCGAGCACGGTGACGGCCAGCAGCGGGGCTCCCTCCATGCCGAGCGCGAAGCGGCCGACCGTGTACGCCACCACGGGCTGCACCACGAGCTTCAGCGTCACGATCAGCGCGAGCACCGGTGCGCTGCCGCCGCTGCCCGGGCGAGGTCCGAGCCGCAGCGAGACGCCGTAGGCGATCAGCATGGCGGGCACCGCCATGGCCCCGACGAGACCCAGCGGCTCGTCGACGAGCCGAGGGAGCCGCACGTCGGTGAGCGAGAGGGTGAGCCCGAGCAGCGACCCGACGGTCAGGGGCGTGCGCAGCGGTCGGGTGACGAAGCGGTGCCACGGCACCCGGTGCTCCGCGACGGCGACGTCGAGCACCGCGAGGGCGATCGGCTGCAGCACCAGCATCTGCAGCAGCAGGGTCGGCGCGACGAGCGCGGCGTCGCCGAGCACGTAGGCCGCGATCGGCAGGCCGAGGTTGCCGGCGTTGACGTACGCCGAGCAGAGCGCGCCGACCACCGTGTCGGCGAGACCCTGGCGCAGCACCAGCCGCGCCACCGCCACGTAGAGCAGGACGACCGTGGCCACGGCGCAGCCGGTGGCGACGAGGTTGCGCGACAGCACCGCGGAGACGTCGGCGTCCTGCAGCACCGTGATCATCAGGGCCGGGCTCGCGACGTAGAACGCGAGCCGCGACAGCACGACCTGGGCGCTGAGGTCGAAGACCCGCAGGTGCGCCAGCAGGGCACCGAGCGCGATCAGGGCGCCGATGGTGGTGAACCCCTCCAGGACGCCGCTCATCGCGCTCATCGTCGCAGAGCGCCGCCACGCTCACGGCACCAGCCCGGTCGCCGCACTCCCCGCCGCTGCTCCCCGCGTCCCCGCGTTCTGTGGACCTTACGACGGTCTCCGCGCGGGAGATCGTCATCATCTCCGCAGAACGCGGGGAGGGCGTCGTGGTCCGGGACGACGAGGGGCCCCGTCCACGCGGACGGGGCCCCTCGCGACGCGTGGCGTCTACCTCTGGGTCAGCATCTGCAGCCGGTGGGCGTCCTGCAGCGCCTGCATCTCGCGGCGCTGTCGGACGGCCTCCAGCAGGACCTGACGGTCGGTGTCGGACATCTCGTCCCAGGCGCGCTTGCGGCGGGCACGGGAGCGTTCGGGCTTCCTGGCCATCGCGTTCACCCCCTCTCCGGATGTCGTGGTGACGTCGTGTCCGTCTCGGTCGACCCGGGTGGGGGTCGTGGCGATCTGGGTGGTCGTCGGGGTGTCTGCGGGCAAGGTGTCGATGTCGTCGTGCTGGTTCATTGCGCGCCTCCTCTCTGTGAGTCGGGTGGGTGGGATCGAGGACAGGGTGGGATCGAAGGGACGGACGTCGTGGGCGGACACGAGAAGAGCCGCTCAGGACACGGGGTCCGGAGCGGCTCGGGGGCCGGGCAGCTGGTGCCGGCTAACGAGGGACTGCTCCGAGGACGTGGGTGCCGAAGGACGCGACGGCGGACGCGCGATCGAAGGCGATCGGGGTCGTGGTCTGGGTCATGCGGCTCACCTCCTCGGGCGGTCGGGTGAGAGCAACGTAGCGCACCGCGACGCCGGGGCGCCACCCCTTGCGTCGGCGCGTCGAGGCTGCCGGCACGGACGACCGGCTCAGGGACCGACGTCGAGCGCCTCGTCGATCTCGTCGCGCGTGGCACCGCAGACGTACAGCAGGTCGGCGGCGATGGACCGGACCTGGGCGGTGATGGCCGCCGTGTTGAGGGTCATCGTGGCGGGCAGCGCCTCGACCGCGATGCGGACCGCGGCGACGAGCCGCTCGCGCGCACCGGCGAAGTCGTCGAGCGTCGACAGGTCGTCGGCGACGAGGTCGACCGCCTCGGCGAGCTCCTCGACCGACAGCCAGAGCGCGTCGGGGCCCGTCTCGCCGTGGCGCAGCATGGCGCTGGCGCGGCGTGCCAGGACCCGGGCGTCCCGGATGGCGTTGTCGAAGTCGCGCACCGCCCCGACGTAGAGGGCCAGGTGGTCGCGCTGGCGCCACCGCAGAGGGGACATGCGCGCGATCTCGCTGACGTTGGCGGCGGTCGCGTCGAGCGACTCGATGCTGCTCTGCAGGCCTCGGGCCCGCGTGAGCGCGTCGTCGGCGACCGTCGAGTCCGACTCGCGCAGCGCCCGGCCGGTGCCACGGAGCACCGAGGCGAGCTGCCGCAGGAGCCGCTGGACCTCGGCGTCGATGTCGCGCACGGGGTTGCGCGGGATCAGCAGCACCATGGCCATGCCGCAGAGGCCTCCGACGAGCGCGTCGAGGAACCGGGTCAGGGCAGGGTTGCCCGCACCCGGCACGGGCACGACGGCGGCCAGCAGGACGGCCGAGCTGGCCGCCTGGGTGAGCGCGAGCCCGCGGATGCCGGTGAGGGTGGCCGCGGCGACGGTCAGGAGCACGACGAGAGCCATCTGCGCCGGACCACGTCCGATGGTGAGGATGATCAGCTCGCCCACCAGCACGCCCAGCGCGACGCCGACGACCACCTCGAAGAGCGTGCGTCCGCGCAGCCCACCTCCCGCGGTGATGACGACGACCGCGGCGATGGGCGCGAAGAACGCCTGCTGGTGGCCGAACACCTGGGTGGCCACGAGGAAGGCGAGCGACGACGCGGCCCCGAGGCGGAGCATGAGCCGCCAGCGACGACGGAGCAGACGCAGGCGGTCGACGAACGTCTCCTCGCTGCGCAGCAGCCGGATGCGGCGCAGGGGCACCTCACGTCCGGTCCCGCTCATCCGTCCTCCGCTCCCTGGCCGCGGCCCGTGGCCGCCACCGTCCGCCGCACCCTCACAGGTACAAGCCGGTCTGGCCCTCCTCGATGCGCTCGGAGGCGACGGCGTGCAGGTCGCGCTCGCGCAGCAGCACGAAGCTCTCGCCGCGCACCTCGACCTCCGCCCGCTCCTCCGGGTCGAAGAGGACCCGGTCGCCGACCTCGACCGCGCGCACGTGCGCGCCCGTCGCCTCGACCTTGGCCCACGAGAGGCGCTTGCCCATGGCGGCCGTGGCCGGGATCAGGATGCCGCCGCCGGAGCGCCGCTCCCCCGCCTCGTCGTCGAGGGAGACGAGCAGCCGGTCGTGCAGCATCCGGATCGCGAGCTTGCCGCGCTCGGCCATGGTCAGCCCAGCACCTTGCGCAGGACGACGACGGCGGCCACCGTGCCCACGACGCCGAGGACGACCGGCACGACGTTCTCGTAGCGCAGGCTGCCGTCGGGCGCGACGAAGCGGCCCTTGACGTCCTCCAGGGTCCGGCGGGCGATGTTCTTGGGGTTCGTCCGGTCGACCAGGGCGTCGACGGTGTCGGCCAGGCGCTCGCGGATCTGCTCGATCTCGTCGACCAGCTCGTCGCTCTGTGACGTCACAAGGTGCCTCTCGTCGGGTCGGACTGACCTTGCAAGGATAGGACCCATGACGACGCGACTGCAGCCCGGTGACACCGCACCCGACTTCACCCTCCCGGACGACACCGGCGCGGAGGTGACGCTCTCGGACCTGCGCGGCCAGAAGGTGATCGTGTACTTCTACCCCGCGGCCATGACGCCCGGCTGCACGAAGCAGGCGTGCGACTTCTCCGACTCGATCGACCGGCTGCAGGCCGAGGGCTACACGGTGCTCGGCATCAGCCCGGACAAGCCGGAGAAGCTGCAGAAGTTCCGTGAGCGCGACGGTCTCACCATCACGCTGCTGTCCGACGTCGACAAGGCGGTCATGACGGCCTGGGGCGCGTTCGGGGAGAAGAAGCTGTACGGCAAGGTCGTGGAGGGCGTCATCCGCTCGACGGTCGTCGTCGGCGAGGACGGCACGGTCGAGCTGGCGCAGTACAACGTGAAGGCGACGGGTCACGTCGCGAAGCTGCGCCGCGACCTCGGCCTCGACGCCGCCTGAGGTCGGCGCCGCACTAGACTCGGGCCCGCACCCGCCGGTGTGGTGGAACTGGTAGACACGCAGGATTTAGGTTCCTGTGCCCCTGGGCGTGCAGGTTCGAGTCCTGTCACCGGCACTGGGGCACACACCTGGGCGACACACCTGGCCGGAGCGCCTCGTGCGGCGAGCCACTCGACCGGCACACTGTGCGCATGGTCCTCGTCATCGGTGAGTCCCTCGTCGACATCGTCGAACGGTCCGACGGCTCCCGGTCCGAGCACCCCGGCGGCAGTCCCGCGAACGTCGCGGTCGGGCTCGGTCGGCTGGGCGTGACCCCCGTGCTGGCCACGAGCCTGGCCACCGACGACCTCGGAGCGCTGGTGCGGATGCACCTCGCCGAGTCCGGCGTGCGCCTCATGCCGGGGCTCAAGCAGCTGGAGCGCACCTCCACGGCCGTGGCGACGCTCGCCGACGACGGCAGCGCGACCTACGAGTTCGACATCGTCTGGGACCCGGGTCGGATCTGGGCCGAGGAGGTGCCCGACATCATCCACACGGGGTCGATCGCCGCGTTCCTCGACCCGGGCGCGGACGAGGTGGAGGACGCCCTGCGCCGCCTCGCCCCGATGTGCACGGTGACCTTCGACCCCAACGTGCGGCCGAGCCTGCTGCCCAGCCGGGCGGAGGCGCTCGACCGCGTGGAGTCGCTGCTGCCGCTGTGCGACGTCGTCAAGGTCAGCGACGAGGACCTCGCCTGGCTCGAGCCGCACAGCGACCCGGCCGACACCGCGCGCAGCTGGCTGGCTGCCGGCCCCGCCGCCGTGGTGATGACGATGGGTCCGCGGGGTGCACGCACGTACACGCACCGCGGCTCGATCGCCTCGCGCGCCCTGGCCGAGCACGTCGTCGACACGGTCGGCGCCGGCGACGCGTTCATGTCGGGCCTCATCGCGGCCCTGAAGGACGACGGGCTCGACGGGGTCGTCGGCAGCACGCGCCTGCACGCGGCCGACCTGTCGCTGTGGCGCGAGGTCACCGACTTCGCGTCACGCTGCTCGGCGTTCGTCGTGGCCCGGGCAGGCGCCCAGCCGCCGTGGGAGCACGAGCTCTGAGCCCGGCTGCCCCGACGCCGTCAGGGCAGCAGCCGCGGCAGCCCCGCGGAGATCTTCTGGGTCAGCACCTTCGCGACCACGCCGGCCACGCCAGGGACCGGCGCGTCGAAGTGGATGGTGTAGTCGAGCAGCGTGCCGCCGTCCGCCGTCGGCGTGAAGCGCTGGATGCCGCGGTGGCCGCGGAGCGGACTGCCCTGGGTGATCTCGTACTCGATGCGCTCGTCGGGCTCGGAGACCACGACGGTCTCGACGAACGCGGGCAGCGGGCCGATCTTCAGCGTCCGCGCCGAGCCGACGCCGTTGCGCGACGTCTCCCCGTCGCGCAGGCGGGTGATGCTCGCGCCGAACAGCCGGCCGAGGTTCTCGTGCTCGCCGAGCGCGGCGAACACGTCGGCGGGCGCGGAACGGAAGGTGTGGGTCACGTGGACCCGGGGCTGGCCGAGGGGGTGGGGTCCGGGCATGCCCGACATCCTAGAGTGACGGCGTCATGTTCCGTGTCCTGTTCCACGAGCCGCGCATCCCGGGCAACACCGGGAACACGATCCGGCTCGCCGCCGCCACCGGGGCGGAGCTGCACCTCGTCGAGCCCCTCGGCTTCGACCTGTCCGAGCCGAAGCTGCGACGCGCCGGGCTCGACTACCACGACCTCGCCACGCTGCACGTGCACGCCGACCTCGAGGCGGCGCTGACCGCCCTCGGCGACGCGCGGGTCTTCGCCTTCACCACCGGCGCGACCCGCGCCTACACCGACGTCGCGTACGAGCCCGGCGACGTCCTGCTGTTCGGCGCCGAGCCGACCGGTCTGCCCGAGGAGGTGCAGCAGCACCCCCGCGTGACCGACCGGCTGCGCCTGCCGATGCTGCCCGCCCGACGCTCGATGAACCTCGCGAACTGCGCCGCGATCGTCGTCTACGAGGCCTGGCGCCAGCACGGCTTCGCGGGTGGCCACTGAGCCGTCGGTCACTCCGTGCCCCGACTCGACGTGGGCGACGTAGGCTGGGGAGGACGAGCGACGACGGGAGGACAGAGCGAGACGATGGCACGACGTACCCTCCACCGACACGTCCTCGTCAGCGCCCTCGTGCTCGGTCTGCTCGCCAGCCTCGCGATCACGCTGGGTCACCAGGGTGCGGTCGGCAGCGAGCCCACGGTCGCCGACCAGCAGGCCGTCCTGGGCGAGCCCGTCGCGGCGCGCAACCCGTTCCCGCGCGGCATCGTGGTCGTCGGCGACTCCATCACGGCCCGCTACGACGACGAGCCCGGCAGCCGGCACCAGGGCTGGTGGAGCTTCGTGGCGCGCCACTACGACACGCCCGTGCGCACCTACGCGCAGTCCGGGTCGGGCTACCTGCGTCCGGGCATGGGCTGCACCGGCGACACGTTCGTCCAGCGCCGCGCCGCGTTCCGTGGTCCTGCGCCGTCGGTGTTCATCGTCGAGGGCGGCCGCAACGACTGGGCGTCGTGCGCGGAGGGACGTCTGGTCCCCTCCTCCGACGCGGCCGTGCAGGAGGCCGTCACGCGCTACCTCCGGCTGGTCAAGCGCCGGATGCCCGAGAGCACCCGGATCCTGGTGCTGGGTCCGCCGTGGGGCCCGACCGAGCCGTGGCAGCAGCGTCGCGTGACGTCCATCGTGCACACCGCCGCGCTCCGCGAGGGGCTCGAGTACGTGCCCACGCGGGGTGCCCTCGACCGGCACGGACGCACCATCGACGGCGTCCACCCCACCCTGTCCGGCAGCCTCGCGCTGGCCGACGTGGTGGTCGACGCCCTCGACCGGCCTGCTCCCGGATCACCCGGTCTCACCGCGGTCGAGCGGGAGTCGACGGCCCGAGCGGCGACGGATCGCGCGCGCTAGTCGCCCAGCGCACGCGCCACCAGCGGTGCGACCTGCGTCAGCGCGCGACCCCGGTGGCTGATGGCGTCCTTCTCCGACGGCGCGAGCTCCGCCGTCGACACGTCGTACCCGTCGGCCGCGAACAGCGGGTCGTAGCTGAAGCCGCCCTCGCCCTGCTCGGCTGCCAGGATGCGGCCCGGCATCTCGCCACGGACGACGTGCTCCTGCCCGTCGGGCGTGCAGAACGCGACCACGGCGACGAACATGGCCGTACGACGCTCCGGCGGGACCTCGGAGAGCTGGCTCAGCAGCAGCCGGTTGTTGGCGGCGTCGCGCGTCTCCCGCGCCGCCCCCGGCCCGGCACCCCCGCCGGGCTCGCTCCTCGGGACCCCGGACCACCGCGCCGACAGCACCCCGGGCATCCCGTTCAGCGCGTCGACGCACAGCCCCGAGTCGTCGGCCAACGACGGCAGTCCCGTCGCCTCCAGGCACGCCCGCGCCTTGATCAACGCGTTGCCCTCGAACGTCGGCTCGGTCTCGGCCGGCTCGGGGTAGTCGGCGACGTCGGACAGTCCGAGCACCTGCACGTCCGGCACGAGCGGCGCGAGGATGCGCTGCAGCTCCGCGAGCTTCTTGGCGTTGTTCGACGCCAGCACGACGGTGCGGGTCACGCCTGCAGGGCTTCCTGCTGCAGACGCGTCAGGTCGGCGCAGCCCTTCTCGGCCAGCGCGAGCAGCGCGTCGAGCTCGGAGCGGACGAAGGGGGCGCCCTCGGCGGTGCCCTGGATCTCGATGAACGAGCCCTCCCCCGTCATGACGACGTTCATGTCCGTCTCGGCGCGGACGTCCTCGACGTAGGGCAGGTCGAGCATCGGGGTGCCGTCGATGATGCCGACGCTGACCGCGGCGATCGACTGCACGAGCGGCTCGCCCGCGAGCGCACCCTTCTCGCGCAGGTGGGCGACCGCGTCGGCGAGGGCCACGTAGGCGCCCGTGATGGCCGCCGTCCGCGTGCCACCGGCGGCCTGCCGCACGTCGCAGTCGATGGTGATCTTGTTCTCGCCCAGGGCCTTGTAGTCGACCGCGGCGCGCAGCGACCGTCCGACGAGGCGCGAGATCTCGTGCGTGCGACCGCCGATGCGACCCTTGACCGACTCGCGCTGCGAACGGTCGTGGGTGGCCTGCGGCAGCATCGCGTACTCGGCCGTGACCCAGCCGAGGCCGGAGCCCTTGCGCCAGCGCGGCACGCCCTCGGTGGCCGACGCGGCGCACAGCACCTTCGTCCGACCGAACTCCACGAGGCAGGAGCCCTGGGCGTGGTCGAGCCAGTGACGGGTGATCGTGATCGGACGCAGCTCGTCGACGGCGCGGCCGTCCTCGCGGGTGGTCATGGTCGCGACCCTACCGACGTCCGTCAGACGTCGTAGACCTGCCCGGCCTCGACGAGCACGAACTCTCCGGCGAACGTCGAGCGCGTGTCGGCGGCGACCTCGTCGCGGTCGGTCCAGGCGGGCACGTGGGTGACGAGCAGACGTCCGACGCCCGCGCGCGTGGCGTAGTCGCCGGCCTCGGCCCCGGTCAGGTGCAGGTTCGGCGGGTTCGTCCCCGACTCCACGAACGACGCCTCGCACAGGAAGAGGTCGGCGCCGAGTGCGACGTCGTCGAGGGCCTCCGTGGGCGCGGTGTCGCCGGAGTACGCGAGCACCTTCCCGTCGACCTCCAGGCGCATCCCGTACGCCTCGACGGGATGGTCCATGAGGCGCGGCGTGACCGTGAACGGGCCCACCTGCACGGTCTCGCCGTCGACCCACGTGCGGAAGTCGAACTGGTCGGCCATCTGCAGGCCCTCGGTGCGCCCGTAGCTGCTCGCGAGGAACGGACCGGCGCCCTGTGGCGCGTACACGGGGATCGTCGGCAGGGTGCCCTGCGGGTGGTACTTGCTCACCACGTAGAAGCCCGAGAGGTCGAAGCAGTGGTCGGCGTGCAGGTGCGACAGCAGCACCGCGTCGACGTCGCGCAGGTCGAGGTGGCGCTGCAGCGGACCCAGCGCACCGCTGCCGAGGTCGAGCAGCAGCCGGAAGCCCTCGTGCTCGACGAGGTAGCAGCTGGACGCGGAGTCGGGCCCGGGGTAGGACCCGGCGCACCCGACGATGGTGAGCCTCACGCGACCACCTGCGCGAACTGGCCGACCGAGCCGACCTCGGGACCGAGGAAGCGTCGGCCGAGCACGCCGAACTCGTCGGGTCGGCCGGTGGTGAGGAAGCGGTGCTCGGGTGCACCCGCCGCGGGGTCGCGGAGCAGGTCGTCCTGGACCAGACGGGCGTACACGTCCTTCGCCGTCTCCTCCGCACTCGAGACCAAGGTGACCTCCTCGCCCATGGCCAGGGCGATCGCCCCGGTCAGGAGAGGGTAGTGCGTGCAGCCGAGCACGAGCGTGTCGACACCCGCCTCGCGTAGCGGCGCGAGGTACTCCTCCGCGGCGGCGGTGACCTCGGGCCCGCTCGTGACGCCACGTTCCACGAGGTCGACGAAGTCGGGGCACGCCTGCGTGAACAGCTCGATGCCGGGGTTGGCGGCGAAGGCGTCGTCGTACGCCCGGGACGCAGCGGTCGCGCGGGTGCAGATGACGCCGACCCGACCGTTGCGGGTGGCCCGCGCCGCGCGCCGCGTGGCGGGCACGATCACCTCGACGACGGGTACGTCGTAGCGCTCGCGGGCGTCGCGCAGCACGGCGGCGCTCGCGGAGTTGCAGGCGATGACCAGCATCTTCACGCCGTGCGCGACGAGGTGGTCGAGGCACTCGAGCGCGAACTCGCGGACCGCCGGGATGGGCTGGGGGCCGTAGGGCTGACGGGCGGTGTCGCCGAGGTACAGCACGGCCTCGTGGGGCAGCTGGTCGATCACCGCTCGAGCGACCGTCAGGCCGCCGAAGCCTGAGTCGAAGATCCCGATCGGTGCGTCCGCCACGAGGCGCAAGCCTACGGACCGTCCGGCGGCACGGCCAGTCCCGGGACCGTCATGATCATCACCCCGGGTGCAGCACGCGCTCGAGGAAGCGCTGCGTGCGCTCGTGCTGGGGCGCGTCGACGACGTCGCGCGCAGGTCCGCGCTCGACGACGTGGCCAGCGTCGACGAAGACGACCGTGTCGGCCACGTCGGCCGCGAACCGGATCTCGTGCGTCACGACCACCATCGTCCACCCCTGCGAGGCGAGGTCGCGCACGACGGCGAGCACCTCGCCGACGAGCTCG
>SXGQ01322312.1_pt1 | contig 12287 bp, 11 predicted proteins | sample 3178371 | NCBI WGS metagenome assembly SXGQ01 (sample SAMN11356859, study PRJNA531348) | freshwater metagenome | isolation source: freshwater sample F1-20 | place: China: Fuxian Lake, Yuxi | collected 2017-12-25 | reverse complement strand
TTATGACATTATAGTTGCTATTAATGGTGTGGTTCAAAATTACAGTTCCAGTTATACTGTAACTGGATCTACACTTACATTAGCTTCTGCACCACCATTAAATTCAAAGGTTGATGTTAGATTTTTAGGCAGTGCAGCTGGTGGCGGAGGAGGCGGATCATCATTACAAACTGGTAGTGTTTATCCAATAACAAGCAGTTGGGCTAATAGAGTATTAACAGCTAGCTATGCTCTCAACTTTGGTAACAGTGTTACTCAATCATTTAATAATTTAGCTACTTGGACATTCAATCATAATTTGGGTGAACGAACTGTAGTAATTCAAGCTTATAATACAAGTTATAATCAAATAATACCCCAAAGTATTATATTGGATACAGTTAATAGTGCCAGATTGACGTTTCCAGTATCGGCCAGTGGTTATGCTATTGCAACTAGAGGTGGGGTAAGAATATTTAGTAGCAGTTATGGTTATTATAACTTAAATACAGGCAGTACTTATCCTATAACCAGTAGTTGGGCTGTTAATGCAGGCACTAGAATTTATACAAGTAGTAAATATCCTATAACCAGTAGCTGGGCTTTCAAAGCAATTACAGCTAGTTATGCTAACAATTTTGGCAATAGTGTTACTCAATCTTTTGGAAGTTCTACAATATGGAATTTTACTCATAGTTTGGGCCAAAAACAAGTTGTCGTACAAGCTTATAATAATGTATATGAATTAATATTACCCACAACAACTAAATGGTTAGATGCAAATCATGTACGAATGACTTTTCCATCTCCAATTGCTGGAACTGCAATTGCAACAATGGGTGGATTGAGAGTATTAAGTAGTAGTTATAAACTATATACAGGTAGTACTTATCCTATAACCAGTAGTTGGGCTAGACGATCATTGACTGCTAGTGTAGCTCTTAATTTATTAAATAGTGATAGTGTAAGTTCTTCTTTTAACAATTCGCCTACGTGGACTTTTAATCACAATCTTGGTAGTAAACCTGTATTAATACAAACTTATAATAATAGTTTCAATCAAGTATTACCACAAACTATTGTACTTACAAATTTAAATACGGCTACGATTACTTTTCCTGTGTCGAGTAGTGGATATGCTATTGCTACAAGAAGTGGTTTAAGAACAATACCAGCTGCATCTAATTTAGCAACAACTGGTAGTAATAATTTTAAAAATAGTCAGACGATTAGCAATGGATATCTGATATTGTCTTATGTATCCACATCGTTAAATTTTGCAAATGATACATCAGCAAGTATTGGCGGAGTGCCACTGGGTGGCGTGTACCGCAATGGAAATATACTACAAATACGAATAACATAAAATTTATAATAACCAATCTCTATTTATATAAAATATGATCATTTACTCACCGACATTATCCGGATCAACTATTTTAAGCGGGTCACTTAAAGTAAGTGGTAGTGTTTTTTTTAAAAATACAATAATTGGATCTAGTAGTTACGCTTTACGATCTTTGACCGCTAGTTACTCACTGAAGTCGGGAGCTGGAGGAACAACTTTACAAACAGGAAGTACTTATCCTATAACAAGTAGTTATGCGGGAAGATCAATTACAGCTAGTTACGCTTTAAACGCAAATGCTGGTACGAGTGGTACATCAGGTAACAGTGGTACTAGTGGATCAAGTGGCACTAGTGGCACTAGTGGAACAAGTGGTACATCCGGCACCAACGGTTCAAGTGGTAGTAGTGGTAGTAGTGGAAGTAGTGGTGTAAGCGGTACTACATTATTTACTGGAAGTACGTATCCCATAACAAGCAGTTATTCAAGAAGATCGATTACAGCTAGTTACGCTTTAAATGCTAGTGGCGGATCTTCTTTAAGTACAGGTAGTACTTATCCAATTACAAGTAGTTATGCTACTTATGCGATAAATGCTTTAACTAATTATACGATAGCTACACTGTCGGGTACATCGATTAACTGGACCAATAATACACTTGAAAAAAATGTATCAACTAGTGAAACTTATACATTTACAAATGTTGGAACAGGTAGTGCTATAGTTGTCATATTAAACAATACAGGTTCAAATAATGTTCTTCCAACGTTTCCAGTTACAGTTAAATGGGCAAATTCACTCACTCCCACTAATATTTTACCGAGTGCAACATCAATTTACACTTTTCTAAGATCTAATAATTATATTCTTGGTAGTTCTACAGAAAATTATCAGTAAATTGTTATATGCCTACTATATTTCGTAATTATTTAGTATTTGCTAACAATAAACGACAAAATATTGAATCTAGATTATTCGCTACTGGCAGCGGATTTCGTACAGGATCTGTAGCCATATCATATAATAGCTTTTTCAACAAATTCATTTCGGATCTTCCCACATTATCTAATACAGTATCACCTAAGTACTATGCTAGTGAAAGTATAGCTAGTAGTACATCAACCAATATAATTTATCAAAATAACAGAAGCATTTACCTACAAAATTTTGATATATTTATACAAGAAACTGTAAGTAATACCAGACAAAATGAAACTGGAAGTTTTAGCGCTTTACTAAATACAAAATATTATGCTAGTGAAAGTGTAGCTAGCAGTACATCAACCAATATAGTTTATCAAAACAACCGTAGCATCTATTTACAAAATTTTGATATATTTATACAAGAAACTGTAAGCAACACCAGACAAAATGAAACTGGAAGTTCAAATGTTGCATTGTCAACGAACTATTTCTTAACAGAGGTAAATGGTAGTGGTGATTCAATTATTTATCAAAATAATAAAGCTATTTATCTACAAAATCTAGACATTTTCGTAACAGAAGCAAGTCCACCAATTACGAGACAAAATGAAACAGGATCCAATACTACAAGTTTGAGTACCAAGTATATACTCGCTGACAGTGTATCTGCAATAAGTACACAAATTGGTTATCAAAACGATAGAGCAATATATCTAGAAAATAATGATATATTAATTAAAGAAACATTAAGTAGTACAAAGCAAAATGAAACAGGCTCCAATACTACAAGCTTGAATACCAAATATATACTTGCAGATGTTTCATCGTCATTAGCAAGTCAAATTGGTTATCAAAACAATAGAGCAATATATCTAGAAAATAATGATATATTAATTAAAGAAACACTCGCATTTACGAGACAAAATGAAACAGGATCAAATAGTTTATTACTATATACAAATTATTATATGAGTCAAAGTAATGCTACTGGTTCTACTTTAGCATTTCAGAATTTTAAATATATTTATTTAGAAGATGACTACTATTTATTAACAGACTAAAGGACAAATGCAAAACTCTATTAGTAACAATATTGATTATAAACTACACGGTCAAGTTAGATTAACTGTCTCAGAAGGAGACACAGTGATTAAAGACACTGGTTACATTAATAACTTAATATTGAACCAAGGAATGGATGAAGTTGCTAATAGACCAATTGCAGAATTGTTTACTTGTTGTTCTATTGGTACTGGTTTAGCTGAAACTAAAAAAACAAATGTACCTGTGACCGGATCAATTATTTCTGGAAATGGATTTGATCAAAATTTGTTATATTCAACGGCAAAAAGAAGTGGTCATTTAGTAACATTTCCAAGAACAAGTCCATCGTATCCTATATCAGGCAGTGTAATTAGAGCAAGTGATGTTGGTAATATCATTAATATCGTAGGCGATAGTACTTTTAGAATTAAAGCTCAAACAGGTTCAAATCAAGCTAGAAGTTGTAGTGTATTAAACTTAAATGGTACTGTACCAACAGGTTCTGCTACAGATAAAAATTATACAATTTATTTTACCAATCAAATTAGTATGTCCAATGAAACTCAAAAATGTGGACGTAACAATGATGGAAATAATTTTCCAGCTGCATCGGGAAGTTTCGGATCAGCTTGCAGTACTACATTTGGAAGTAGTTTTGTAACACATAATAGACAATTTAATTTTGCTGCTGCAACAGTTGATCAAACCGCATATGTAACTGAAGTTGGTTTAGGTTGGTTGCCATTCTTTAATAGTCCATCACTATTTAGCAGAATACGATTAACATCTGGATCCGCTGGAACTGCTTTAGCACCTGTAAAAGCGGGTCAAAATATAACTGTTTATTATAGTTTGAGAGTAACAATGTCTCCAACAACAGCACTTACTGGCTCTGTTAGTTTGAGTGGAAGCAATAAAGGTGGTAATACTCAAATGAATCTTTATGGATTGAGTAAAGTGAGTGGTAGTGGATTAACAACCTATAATGATAGTGGATTACACGGAAATGAACCATATTTCTTTAATCAAACAAGTAAATATGGGTTGCCTGCTTCATATAGAGGATTGTATGTATTTACCAGCACAAATAGCGGATCTAGTCCTACTTGGGGCACTAACATAACAAGAAATACAAATTTTGTTACTAAATCAATTGATGCAACACCGGTTTATAGAAGAGTTTATCCAACAAGTAGTTTTGGTTATAATATAACTAAGGTAGCTACTTTCAATGACACTGAATCACTCAATTCAAATTGGAGAAGTTTTGGTGTTGGAGTGCAAACCGCAAGCAATTTAATGTCATTTGTATTTACTACACAACAAAACAAACAATCAGGATATTTGTTAGCAATATCTCAATCATTTACTTGGGGAAGAAATTTTAGTTAATAAAAAGTTATATGCCTACAAAAATTTCACAACTAGCTGAATATAATTTATTAACCGCATCGGCATTTATACCAATAGTTGATAACAACGAAACAGTTGGTGACAAAAATAAAAAAATAAGCATAACCGATTTAAGAAAAGTTTTTTACTTAAATTCACGAAATACTAGCTCTTTTATTAGACATACTCCGGGCCTTTATTATTTTGGCGACAATAGTGATGGAGCAGGTATTTTTACAGGTTCAATCGCCACAGTAAGAACTAGAATATCCGCTTCGTTCGCAAGCACACAAGATGGTCTGCCTGTAATCAAGAATTTTAGCTCACTATTTATTTCACGAAGCGTGGTGATTAGTCCAACCAACAGATGTAGAGGAATGTTGATATTTGTGGATGGCGACGCAACTATTAGTGGCAGCATAAGTATGACTGCTAGAGGCGCAAAATTTACTGGAAGTGATGCTTCCTTTACAACAATAAATCCGCCGTATTTGGGTGATTATTGGAGTACGCAGTTATTTCCATCATCAAGTTATTTGAGCAGAGTGTTTGCTATTGGTGCTTCAGGAGCACCTAGTGTCGGTGGAAGCACAAATGGCAATCCAGGAACAGCTGGAACATTTGGAAGAAGTGGTGGAGGTGGTGGCGGAGGAGGATCTGGTAATCCTGACAATCAATCGGGTGGAGCTGGATCTGCTGGAACATCATTTAGTGGAGGTAGTGGTGGAGGAGCTGGTGGGGCTGGAGCTGGATCAGCTGGTGTAGCATTTGGAGGAGCAGGTGGCCGAGGTGGTGGTTCAGGTGGTGGAGGAGCGGGTAATCCTGGTGGTGTAGCTAACGCTACTCCAAGTATAAAAGATGGAGAAACTGGAACAGGTGGATTATTAATATTAATTGTTAGAGGCAATTTAAAAATTGGACCAAATGGTAGTATAAAAGCGAATGGCTCGGCTGGTGGTAATGCAGCTGCGCCAGATGGATGTGGGGGAGGAAGCGGCGGTGGAGTTCTTTATGTATATTATGGTGGTACATTAACCAACAACGGTAGTGTCACAGCAAGTGGTGGAACTGGAGGTGGGTCTAGTGGTTCGCCATACGGAAGACCAGGTGGAAATGGTGGGGCTGGAACATCTACTATACAAAAATTAAACGTTGCATTTCCAGCAGCAAACTAATATTTAATAATATATGGCAAATAAACGTATAACAGATTTAGCAGAAAGTACAAACATAACAGCTTCTTCATTTGTACCTATAGTTGATAACAATGAATCGTTAAATTCTAAAAATAAAAAAATAAGCATAACAGATCTTAGAAAGTTTTTTTATCTCAATTCTGTAAACAGTAGTTCATTTACTAAACATACTCCGGGCCTTTATTATTTTGGCGACAATAGCGACGGAGCAGGTAACTTTAGCGGATCTATCACAACTCTCAGAACCACAATATCCGCTTCGTTCGCAAGCACGCAAGATGGTCTACCTGTAATCAAAAACTTTAGCTCATTGTTTATTTCCAGAAGCGTGGTGATTAGTCCAACCAACAGATGTAGAGGAATGTTGATATTTGTGGATGGCGATGCAACTATTAGTGGTAGTCTAAGTATGACTGCTAGAGGCGCAAAATTTACTGGAAGTGATGCTTCCTTCACAACAATAAATCCGCCATATTTGGGTGATTATTGGAGCACGCAGTTGTTTCCATCATCAAGTTATTTGAGCAGAGTATTTGCGGTAGGCGCGAGTGGTGGTCCAGCTGGACCAACTCCAAATGGTACCGGCGTTGTTGGTACTACTGGTACGTTAGGAAGAAGTGGTGGTGGTGGTGGTGGTGGATCTGGTGCTGCCATTGGTGGAGCTGGATCAGCTGGTACGTCGTTTAGTGGTGGATCAGGTGGAGGAGGAGGAGGACCATCTCCAGGGACCAATGGCATTGCATTTGGTGGTCAGGGTGGACCAGTACTTGGTTATGGCGGAGGAGGAGCAGGCAATCCAGGCGGAGTAACACCCGCCGCAGCGCCTACAAGTCCGCTACCGGTCTCAGCGCCAAGCGGTACTGGTGGATTATTAATATTAATTGTAAGAGGTAATTTAAAAATAGGTCCGAATGGTAGTATAAATGCAAACGGTAGTAATGGGGGTAATTCACTCGTTGGCTTTGGATCGGCTGGAGGTGGTGCGAGTGGTGGAGGAGTATTATACATATATTACGGTGGCACATTAACAAATAATGGCACTATTACTTCAAATGGAGGCACCGGCGGCGCCGCTGGATCACCTAGTACAGCTGTTGGTGGAGCTGGAGGAGCTGGCACGTCTATAATACAAAAACTAAATACTGCATTTCCAGCAGCGAACTAATATTTAATAATATATGGCAAATAAACGTATAACAGATTTAACCGAAACTTCAATTATCTCATCAAGTAATTATTATTTGGTATATGATGCGACTGCTACAAAAGATCAAAATGCAGATGGATATGTAGATTTCAATAAAAAGGTTAAATATACAAATGTATGTAGTCAGTTTTCTCAATCAGCTATAACTTGGTTTGGGACTGGTGCTAATGGTTCATTGAACACAACCGCGAGTGTATCATTTGCAACATCTAATGACGCGGAGGTATTGGTAAGAAATTATACATCTCTCACAATCAATGCGGGTCATACAATGACCGTAAGCAATAGGTGTAAGGGTTTATTAATATACGTAGCTGGTGATTGTACTATAAATGGTACACTTACTATGACAGCTAAAGGAGCAAATGCAGTTGGAACTGCAGCTCATTACGTATATCAAGCTAAAAATTATTATGGTAACTTTATACCTCAATATCAATTTAATAGTGTAAAATTGTATGGTTCAGGCAGTGGAGGTGGTGCGGCTAGTACAGCAGGTAGATCTGCTGGAGAAGGTTATACTGGTGGAGGCGGAGGTGGTTATGCTGGTGGTGCAGGAGCAGCGGGTACCAGTTGGAGTGGTGGATCTGGTGGTGGAGGTGGGCCAAGTGCTACAGCTGGTTCTATTAATGGTGGCGCGGGTGGAGCAGGTAGTGCAGCTAACACTGGTGGAGGAGCTGGTAATAATGGTGGAGCAGGTGGTCCAGGTGGAATAAGCGGAGGCAGTGGAACGGGAGGGGTAATTATTCTCGTTGTTAAAGGAACATTTACACTTGGTAATACCGGTGCAATTACGGCACGTGGGGTAAATGGTGGCAATGGATCTGCCGGTGGCGGCGGTGGTAGTGGAGGTGGTAGAATAGTAATATTATATAATCAAGGTTATATTAATAATGGAGGCACTATTTCCGTTTCTGGTGGTGTAGGTGGAGGTACCGCGCCAACTAAAGGTGGTGATGGCGGAGCAGGAAGCATTACTATAAAGGAATTGCAAGTTTTATAATTATGGCAACTTTATCAATATCATCGATGTCAATATTGACAGGCAGCAAAAACAATGATACTTGTGTACTGCCTATTGTTGATTTAATATCAAATACAAATGAAAAAGCTAAAATAAGCACGCATAATTTATTTTATAGCAATAACACTACAGTGGGTAGTTTAAGTAGTTATGACAATTATTTTGGTACAGGCGCCGATGGTAGTGTAACCATAAGCAGTAGTGCGCAAATAAGTTCATCAACTTCACCAGCTGGATTAAATAATATCAGTCGTGAATTTGGCGATACAATTGTAAAGAATTTTCAAAATTTAACCATCAACAGCGGTGTATTGTTCAGTCCATTACGACCTTGTAGAGGAATGGTAATATATTGCACAGGTAATTTGACCGTGAACGGTACTATAAGTATGACTGGTAAAGGCGGCGGCGTTGTTGCCAAAATTGCTGCGCCTATTGGACTTGCATCAAGTACAGATTCAAGATATGATTTGGTGGATGCTACACTATATTTCAATAATTTTTCATCAAGCGCCACTGGTGGTAGAGGTATACCTACACATTGGAATTGGGCGCCTAGTGGCAGTGCTTGGTTTAGCAACTATAAGATAAGAATACCATTAAGTGGAAGTGTTGCTGGAGGCGCCGGTGGAAGTGGGGCTAGTGGAGCTGGATCAACTGGCACAGCTGGAATTTTTTGTTGTGGGGGTGGAGGCGGTGGCGGTAATGGGGCACAAAAATATGGCTCTTTTGGATCTGGTTATGCTGGAGGTAGGGGGACAATATTTACTGGTGGCGGCGGTGGCGGTGGTGGTTATGGTGGGATTCTAAATGGAGTTACTGCTGGAAGTTCAGGACTTCTTGAAAGTGGTGGTGCTGGTTCGCGAAACTACTATGGACCTACTGGCGGTGGGGGCGCGGGAGTTTTAAATCAACCTGGTCCTGGTACTAATGGATCAATAGGTGTTGGCGGGTTATTAGTATTTATTGTGAGGGGAAATATTACAATAAATGGTACTGTTTCAAATAATGGGACAACCGGTGGACTAGGTGCGGCTAACGGTAGTGATAATGCGGGTGGTGGTGGAGGTAGTGGAGGTGGTAGAACTTTAATAATTTATGGAGGTACATACACCAATGCTGGAAGCGTGGTTGCGAACGGTGGAAGTGGTGGAGCAGGCCCTGCTGGCCCGGGGGGATCAGGAGGAGCAGGTAGCGTAACAGTGAGAAAAGTACATATTTAATTGGAAATGAAAGACATAATAATATTACATAGTGTTCACGATAAAATAAGTAGAGAATTTGTCGTTGCATATGGCAACAGAAATGATGTTGTTGTGTTAGAAGATGATGGGTATAATGTTCGATTAAAATATCCATATATTAGTGCGTTTCCAACTATTGTTATAAACACGCCTTCCTATACAGATTCTCCAATTGCAGAAGAAAGTGGTGGTGTATCTATAAAATTAGATATAAATGTTGATGATTTAGTTATACCAGCTAGTATTGAATATATAAGTTGTCCTAAGAATTGGGACGATGTGCAAAGTAGAATAGATTATTGGGAAAATAAAGTGCCTAATTGGAAACAAACTGATAGTAGATATGTATGAATCGTTATACAATATTAGGGGAACGACGATCAGGAACAAATTTTTTAGAACAATTAATATCTGATAACTTTGAATTGAAGTTGGATTGGTTAGGTGGTTGGAAACATTTTTTTGGTTATAGTGGATATAACGATAAATTGAAGAATAACCAAGATGCAATTTATTTTTGCATTGTAAGAAACCCCATAGATTTTTTAATATCTTTTTATAATTCCAAACTATTACAACCCATAGAAAGAACGCAAAACATAGAGTCTTTTTTATTAAAAGAATTTTATTCGGTATATTTACACAAAGGAAAATATGTAGATATTTTGGATGATAGAAATTTTAGAAACGACAGTTTAAGATTCAAAAACATATTTGAGATGCGTTCTATAAAATGTAAATATTTGTTGGACGATGTGCCTGAGTTAGTAAATAAGTATTATTTTATACGATACGAAGATTTGAAACACAACACTGATTTTGTATTAAATGATATTAGCAATAAATTTGAATTGGTTAAAAAAAATCAACAATACATTATTAATAAAAGTTATGTCGGTGTAAAACTTAATAATGATATAACAGAAAATTATCAAGTGGAAGATAAAATAAAACAGATAATATACAACAATATAGATTTATCGACAGAACATAGAATGGGTTATTTGACCGATATATGAAATTATACTCATATGATATAACTGAATTTAATTTTAAAGATCAATTACAAACTGTTTTTAACGTGTCTAATTTAGATGATTTGGGGGAAAACAAAGATAAAGAGAAATTGTATTCTGAGTACATTTTAGGTAAACAGTTTTTAGACATGTATGTACAGTTCATAAAAAAATATGTTAGAAATTTGTACGATGGCGTTATAGCATATCAAACTAAACCAGTGTGTAGATTGGTATATAAAAATAAATTAAATATGTATAAACTTCATAAAGACAAGTGGTATAGAAAAAATACTATTTATAGTGATATGCAGATAGATAATATTTTTTTACCATTTACAAATGCTTTTGATACAAACACAATTTGGACTGAATCAGTTGAAGACCAACACGATTTTTCTCCGATAAATTGCAATTATGGACAATTTGTACACTGGGATGGTTGCAATTTACTTCACGGTAATAAATTCAACAATACTAACAAAACAAGACTGAGTATAGATTTTAGAGTTTATAAATACAATAATTTATTACACCCAGATTATTCTTTATTGAATTTTTAGAAGAAAAAACTATTTATAATATAATATGGCAACTTTGATATCAGCATTAAGTAATTTAACAGGTAGTATAAACAATAATACAAATGTTTTTCCTGTTTTGGATCAGACAATAAGTTCGCCAGCAAATAGAAATGAAAAAGCTAGAATAACAACGCATAATTTATTTTATAGTAATAACACTACAGTGGGTAGTTTAAGTAGTTATAATAATTATTTTGGCACAGGCGCCGATGGTAGTGTAACCATAAGCAGTAGTGCGCAAATAAGTTCATCAACTTCACCAGCTGGATTAAATAATATCAGTCGTGAATTTGGCGATACAATTGTAAAGAATTTTCAAAATTTAACCATTAATAACGGTATATTATTTAGTCCATTACGACCTTGTAGAGGAATGGTAATATATTGTACAGGTAATTTGACCGTGAACGGTACTATAAGTATGACTGGTAAAGGTGGTGGTGTTGGTTCCAAAATTGCTGCGCCTATTGGACTTGCATCAAGTACCGATTCAAGATATGATTTGGTGGATGCTACATTATATTTCAATAATTTTTCATCAAGTGCTTATGGAATTATTGGTCACATGAATTGGGCGCCTAGTGGCAGTGCTTGGTTTAGCAATTTTAAGATACGAGTACCATTGAGTGGAAGTGTAGCTGGCGGAACAGCTGGAAGCGGGGCTGGAGGCGCTGGAATATTTAGTTGCGGTGGCGGTGGTGCTGGTGGAAACACTCCTTATAATGGTTCGTGGATAGGTGGTAATGGAGGAAGAGGTACAATATTTTCTGGTGGTGGTGGTGGTGGTGGAGCTGGAGATGGTGGTGGTGGTCCAACAGCGACTCAGGTATTCGAAGTTGGTGGTACTGGTAACGGTGGCGCCGGTGGAGGCGCGGGTAGTCCACTTGGAGTTTATGTACCCAGTTGGGCACCTACTGTTGCTGGAACTGCTGGAGGTGATGGAGTAGGTGGATTGTTACTATTAATAGTAAGAGGAAATATTACAATAAATGGAACTATTTCGAACAATGGTAGAAATGGTGGAAATGGCGGTTATACAAATGCGGCTGTACAATGTGGAGGCGGAGGAGGTAGTGGAGGTGGTAGAACCTTAATAATTTATGGGGGTACATATACTAATGCGGGTTCAGTTGTTGCGAATGGTGGTAGTGGCGGATCTGGATACGGAGCTGGTGGTTCAGGTGGATCAGGTGGAGCAGGTGCTATAACTGTAAGAAGAGTACACGTTTAAAAATAAACATAAAATTTTGATATATAACAATATTTATAATAGATTATGAGAGATACAATTATAATACATAATATTCATGACAAAGCGAGTAGAGAAT
>SXGQ01835163.1_pt1 | contig 12289 bp, 12 predicted proteins | sample 3178371 | NCBI WGS metagenome assembly SXGQ01 (sample SAMN11356859, study PRJNA531348) | freshwater metagenome | isolation source: freshwater sample F1-20 | place: China: Fuxian Lake, Yuxi | collected 2017-12-25 | reverse complement strand
TCATGTCGATCCAGATCGATTGACCCGGGGAGGGGTTGCCCCAGCCGTGGGAGCCGGGCTGTGGAAGCAAGCGCAGGCAGGGATGCCGGAGCGCAGCGGACACGCAGTGAGCGGAGGCCAGGATGGCCGCAGCGAACGTCCGGCGACGCGGCGGGGCGACCCCGACCGGCGGCTGCGCCGACGTGCAAACACGGCTGTCAGCGCGGCTCTGCGGTGACGACGCGGCCTTCGATCACCACCGCCGTGCAGTGCGTCGTGTACTCGAACGGATCGCCGTCGAAGATCGCCACGTCGCCGTCACGGCCCGGCTGCAGCGTGCCGACGCGGCCGTCCACGCCGAGGATCTTCGCGGCGTCGATCGTGATCGCCGCGAGGGCCTGCTCCGTCGTCAGGCCGTTGGCCGCCGCCACCGCCGCCTCGAAGAGGGCCACGCGGGTCTTGGGCACGTAGCCCTCGTAGCCGCTCTGGAGGGCCACGGGGATGCCGGCCGCCCGGAGCTTGGAGGCCGTCTCGAAGCCGATGTTCTCCGTCTCCCCCATGCCGGCCCGCCGCATCGTGGGATGCACGATCACGGGCACGCCGGCCGCCTTGATCCGGTCGATCGCAAGGTAGGCTTCCGCCGCGGAGTCGAGCACGACTCGGATCTTGAACTCGGCCGCCAGCCGCAGCGCGGCGTCGATGTCCGTGGCTCGGTTCACCGTCACGAGCAGCGGCAGCTTGCCGGCGAGCACGTCGGCGAAGACCTCCTGGCGCAGGTCGCGGTCGGGCCGCTTCTCCGCGTCGGCCAGGCCGCGCTTGCGGACGTATTCACCCGCCTTCACGAGCTCGCCGCGGAGCATCGCCACGGCCTTGCTGCGGGTGCCCGGAGATTTCTTGTCGTCGCCGGGCCGGGCGTCGTCGCCGAGCGTGACGGCGACCATCGCCGCCGGGACGAGGGCCGCCTGCTCGACCGTCTCGCCGACCGTCTTCACCACCATCGTCTGACCCGAGACGAGCGCGCCCGGGGCGTGGCCGGTGTGGATCGTCGTGATCCCGAAGCCGCGGATCCACTCGACGAGTCGCTCCCGCGGATTGTAGGAGTCGACGGCCCGCAGTTCCGGCTGCACCGGCTCTCCCTTGTCGAGTTGGTCCTGGTCCTGCTCCTGGTTGAGGAAGCCGGTGAGGCCCACGGCGGTGTGGGCGTCGATCAGCCCCGGCGTGACCACGGCGCCGCGGATCACCCGCGCGCCCGCCGGGATCGGCACCTCGGCGGCCGGGCCGACCTGCTTCACCTTGCCGTTCTCGATCAGCACGACGCCGTCGCGGATCGCCGGGCCGGCCATCGTGTGGACGGTGTCGCCGCGGATCGCCAGCGGCGTTGCGGGCTCCGCCGCGGCGGCGTGGCCCACGGCAAGCAGCAGGATCGGCAGCAGGCGGGGGATGCGGCTCATCGTCCCTCCGCCAGGCGGTTGTCGGTGCAGCAGGCATGGGCCCGCTGGTCACGGCTGGCACCGTAGCCGCCGACGGCGAACAGCCTGTCGTCGGGGTCGTCGCGGTCGAACACCTTCCGCCCCTCCACCCACGTCTGGAGCACCTTGGTCCGCAAGGCGAGCGGGTCACCCGAGAGGACCACGAGATCGGCGTCCTTGCCGACCTCGAGCGACCCGATCCGGCCGTCCAGGTCGAGCATCCGCGCCCCGGCGAGCGTCAGCGCCTCGAGAGCCTTCTGCCGCGACATGCCCGCCCGCACGCCGAGGGCGGCCGTCCGCAGGAAGAGCCGCGAGTCGGTGACGGGGTCGTCGGTGTGGAAGGCGCAGGGCACGCCCGCCTTCTCGAGCACGGCCCCGGTGGCCAGCGACATGTCCATCGCCTCGATCTTGCCCCCGGGGGCGTCGACGACGATCACCGAGCAGGCGGCCCCCGCCTTGGCGAGCGCGTCGGCGACCTTCCAGGCCTCGCTGGCGTGGTGGAGCACGACCTTGAAGCCGAACTCGTCCCGCAGCCGGAGCACGGTGAGCAGGTCGTCGGCCCGATGGGCGTGGTGGTGGACGATCACCCGGCCCTCCAGCACGTCGATGAGGCCCTCCATTTCCAGGTCCCGCTCGGGCTGCTTGGCCGGGTCGCCCTTCGCCTCGGCAACCTTGCGGCGGTAGTCCTGGGCCTTGAGGAACTTCTGCCGCACGAGGGCCGCCGACTTCGACCGCGTGCCCGGAAACGGCGGGTCCTTCTGCGAGTTCGTGCCGTTGGCCATCTTCATGCCCCCGAGCGGCCGGCCGGCGGCGTCGCGGATCAGGATGTCGTCGATCGTGGACGCCTTGCGGAGCTTGGCGTAGACGGTCTGCCCGCTCAGCAGGTGGCCGGAGCCGGGCATGACGTTGAGCGTGGTCAGGCCGCCCGCGACGCACTTCCGGAATCCCGCATCGCGGACATTGATCGAATCGAGGATCCGCACGTCGGGCTGGATCGGCCCGCTGGCGTCGCCGCCCCAGCCCCCGCCGACGTGGCTATGGGTGTCGACGAGGCCGGGCATGATCACCTTGCCCGCTGAGTCGATCCGTTCCGCGCCGGCCGGCACGGGCGTCGTCGCGGCCGGCCCGACGGCCGTGATCTTCCCGCCGGCGACGACGACGGTGCCGGCCGGGATCGGCGGCCCGGCGATCGGCAGCACTTCGGCGCCGACGAATGCGACGGGCTTCTCCTGGCCGCGGGCGGCGGTCGGCACCAGCAGGCAGGCGACGGCGACGAGAAACGAGTGACGCATGAAGAATCTCCCAGTGGGCGACGAGGGACTCGAACCCCCAACCCCCTCGGTGTAAACGAGGTGCTCTGACCAATTGAGCTAGTCGCCCTCGAAGCACGTCGCGGCCTGCGACGAGAACCTTTCCGAGTATAGGGACGCGGCCGGACGGCGGAATTGGGCTACGATTCCCCGGCATGTCGCCGGCCCTTTCCCATCACGGTCTTCCCATCTGGTGCCGCGACGACCGCGGCTGGCCGCTCACCGCGGCCGGCGTCGGCCTCGTCGCCAGCGGACTCGCCCACGTCGCGGCCTGGGCCGCGCTCGGCGGGCCGTGGGAGGGGGCTGTCACTTGGCGGAAGCCGATCCTGTTCGGCATTTCCGGCGGCCTCACCGCCCTGTCGCTGGGCTGGGCTTGGGCACACCTCCCCCGCCGCCGCGGCGACGCCTGGCTGGCGACGGCGACAGCCGCGGCGCTCGTCGCCGAGGTGGCGCTCATCGACCTGCAGCGGTGGCGTGGCGTGGCGAGCCACTTCAACCGCGCCACGCCCTTCGACGCCGCTCTCTACGACGTCATGACCTGGCTGATCCTCGGCGTGACGCTCGTGATCGGCGACCTGACGCTGCGGTTCTTCCTCCAGCGGCCGCGGCTCTCCGCCGACAAGCTGCTCGCCGCCCGCGCGGGCCTCGGCCTGCTCTTCGCCTCGTGCCTGCTCGGCATCTGGACCGGGGCCCAGGGCGAGATCCGCCGTGCGGCCGGCCTGCCGCCCGAGACGCTCGGGGCGGCCGGGGTCCTCAAGTTCCCGCACGGCGCCGCGCTCCACGCCGTGCAGTGGCTGCCGCTGGTGGCCTGGGCCGCGGGGTGGGCGGGGTTTTCAATCGCCGCGCGGACGCGACTCGTGGCCTGGTCCACCGCGGGCAGCGTGCTGCTCTGCGGCTACGCGATCGCCCAGACGCTCCTCGGCCGGGCCCGCTTCGACGCGACGCCGCTCACGGCCGCCGTGCTCGCCGTGGCGGTCGCGCTGCTGGCGGTGCCGGTCGCGCGGATCGTGCTCCGGCAGTGGCGCAAGCCTCCAGGCTTGCGCATGCGGTCGGCCGTGAAATGACCCGCATTCGCACACCTGGAGGTGTGCGCCACATGGCCTCCAGGCTTGCGCATGCGGTCGACCGCACCGCGCGACCGCCGTTCAGGCCGGCTTCGGCGGCGGGGCGACGACGCGGACGCCAAGCTCGACCAACTGCTTCGTCTCCACCGGCGCGGGAGCGCCCGTCATGAGGTCGCTCGCCTTCTGCGTCTTCGGAAAGGCGATCACGTCGCGGATGCTGTCGAGGCCGCCGAAGAGCATCACCCACCGGTCGATGCCCAGGGCGATGCCGCCGTGCGGCGGGGCGCCGCTTCGCAGGGCATCGAGCAGGAACCCGAACCGCTCGCGGGCCACGTCCGGCGTGATTCCCAGGAGCCGGAAGACTTTCTCCTGCGTCGGGCCGTCGTGGATGCGGATCGTGCCACCGCCGGCCTCCGAGCCGTTGATCACGAGGTCGTAGGCCACGGCCCGGCAGGCGGCGGGGTCGCTCTCCAGCAGGTCGCGGTCGGCCGGCCGCGGGGCCGTGAACGGGTGGTGCATCGACGCCCAGCCGCCGGTCTCCGTGTCCTTGGCGAACATGGGGAAGTCCACGACCCACGAGAAGTGCATCGTGCCGGCGTCGTAGAGGCCGAGCTGGGCGCCGAGCCGCTTTCGCAGCGTGTGCAGGGCCTTGCAGGTGACCTCGAAGGAGTCGGCCACGATCAGGGCCAGGTCGCCGGCCGCGCACCCCAGCGCCGCCTTGAGCCGATCGGCGATCGCGCCGAGGTTCTTGGCCACGGGCCCGCTCCACGCGCCGTCGGGCTCGACCTTGAGCCAGACGAGTCCCTTCGCGCCGGCCTCGACCGCCACGGCCGTGAGATCGTCGAGTTCCTTGCGCGAGAATTTCGCCGCCGCGCCAGGCACGCGGATGCCGCGGACGCGGCCCCCGCCCTCCACGGCCCCGCGGAACACGCGGAACTCGCTCTCTCCGGCGAGCGGCGTGAGGTCGACGATCTCCAGGCCGAACCGCAGGTCGGGGGCGTCGTGGCCGAACCGCTCCATGCACTCGTCCCAGGTGAGCCGCGGCAGGGGCAGGGGCACGTCGAGGCCGAGGATCTCGCGGGCGGTTCGCCGCACGAGGCCCTCGATCACCCCCATCACGTCGTCCGCCTCGACGAACGACATCTCCACGTCGAGCTGCGTGAACTCGGGCTGCCGGTCGGCCCGCAGGTCCTCGTCGCGGAAGCACTTGGCCACCTGCACGTAGCGGTCGAAGCCCGCCATCATGAGCAACTGCTTGTAGAGCTGCGGCGACTGGGGCAGGGCGAAGAACGAGCCGTGCTCGAGCCGGCTGGGCACGAGGTAGTCGCGGGCTCCCTCCGGTGTGCTCTTGCCGAGCATCGGCGTCTCCACGTCGATGAACCCCAACTCGTCGAAGTAGTCCCGCATGATCTTCACGATCCGGCTGCGGAGGAACATGTTCTGCTGCATCGCCGGCCGGCGGAGATCGAGCCAGCGGTTTGCGAGGCGGACCTCCTCGCCGGGGAGCTCGGTCGCCCCCGGCTGGAAGACCGGGGTCGCGGCCTCGTTGAGCACCTCGAGCCGGCGGCAGATGACCTCGATCTGCCCGGTGGCGAGCTTGGCGTTCGTCGTGCCCTCGGGCCGGGCGCTGACGGCGCCGTGAATGCGGATCACCCACTCGGGCCGCACCGCCCGCGCCGCGGCGAGCGTCTCGGCGGGGCAGTCGGGCCCGATCACCACCTGCGTCTTTCCCCAGCGGTCGCGGAGATCGACGAAGATCACGCCCTTGTGGTCGCGGACCCGGTCGGCCCAGCCGCAGAGGGTGGTCTCGACGCCGAGGTGCGCGGATCGCAGTTCGCCGCAGGTGTGGGTTCGGAGCACGGTGGGGGTGCCTTGGGGGGGCGGGGAGGGGAGGAGGCGGGGGGCGGGCTACTCGCGCGACTGGAACGCCCCCATGCCCAGCAGCACGAAGGCCAGCAGCAGCGAGATGCCGAGCGCCGGCAGCGCCCCGAACTGGAAGAGCATCCTGGCCATCTGCAACCGTTCTTCCGTGTCGGAGCCGAGCGACTCCCAGGCGAAGACGCCCGGCAGCGCGAGCGCGACGAACAGCAGGGCGAGGCCCAGTGACGACCAGGCGAGCACCTTCGACAGCATGCGGGCACCTACCTGGCGGGCCGTGCCGCGACGAACGCCGCGCCGGCCGCCTCGGCCGCGAACTCGAGCTGCAGTTGCTGGCCGCGGTCATCCTCCTGACCGAGCTCACGGAACAGGAGGCTTGGTTGGATGTCGCGGTTGTGCTGGTACTTGTCGCTCGCGTATTCGGTGATCGCGCCGACCACCTGATGGAAGAAGATCTGGCAGATCGGCACGCCCGGGTAGATCTTCACCGGCTGCACGGCGAACATCTCGAGGGTCCAGTAGCCACAGAAGCCCACGTCGCCGAAGCCGGCCGTGACGTGCACGAACAACCCCAGCCGGCCGACGGACGACCGCCCCTCGATCATCGGCACGAGGTTGTGCGTCTCCGTCCGCTCCGCGGTGCGGCCGAGGTAGAGCTGGTTGGGCGTGAGCACGAGGCCGTCCTCCGGAATCCGGATCCGCTCGACGCGGTTGCTCTTCCGCATGTCGAGCACGACCTCCTCGTAGACGAGCAGTTCGTCGTGGAGCGCGAGGTTGTAGCTGTTGGGGTTCAGCCGCGACTCGTCGAACGGATCGATCACGATGTTGCGACCGAGCTGCTGCTTGATCTCGTTGCCGGAGAGGATCATGGGAGGCTCCGAGCGATGGCGGAGGGCACAGTCCGAGCCACGGTCGACGGGCGGGATTGTACGCTCTCCCCGGTCACCTTGCCCATGGGCGGGACCGCCCCCGGCGTCAGGCACGCACGGGTTTCACGCCCCGCCGCGGGCAGAGATCGGCCAGAATGCAGTCCGCGCACCGCGGGCGGCGTGCGGTGCAGACCGCGCGGCCGTGCTCGATGAGGCGGTGGCTGAAGGCGATCCAGTGTTCCTGGGGCAGCACGGCGGCCAGGTCCCGCTCGGCCTTGACGGCGTCGGCGTGCCGCGTGAGGCCCAGCCGTCGTGAAATCCGGCCGACGTGGGTGTCGACGACGACCCCGCTGGCCAGGCCGAAGGCCGAGCCCATGACCACGTTGGCCGTCTTGCGGCCGACTCCGGGCAGATGCACGAGTTCCGCGAGCGACCGGGGCACTGCACCGCCGTGCCGCTCCACGAGGCCCCGGCAGCAGCCGAGGATGCTCTTCGCCTTGGACCGGAAGAACCCCGTGCTGCGGATGACGGCCTCGAGGTCGGCCGGACGGGCCTCCGCCAGCGCCCGCGGCGTGGGCCAGCGGCGAAACAGTCCGCCAGTCACCATGTTGACCCGCCGGTCGGTGCACTGGGCCGACAGGATCGTGGCCACGAGCAGCTGGAAGGGGCTCGTGAAGTCGAGCGAGCAGCGGGCTCCGGGGTAGGCCCTCGCGAGGCGGTCGCAAATCGCCCCGGCACGGAGTTTCCGGGCCGCGATCGTCTCGCGGCCGCGGGGCATCGATGGCGGCGACTTCGCTGGGCGGCGCTGCCTGCTACGATTCATGGCGTCTTCAAGCCGCTCGTGTCGAATCGCGGGCGGCGGCAACGGAGCATCGATGTACCCATGAGCGACCCGGGGGAGCGGCCGGACGGCGACTACGATCCGCTCTACCTGCGCGGGATCGAGAAGTTCAACGAATGTGATTATTACGAGAGCCACGAGATCTGGGAGGAGCTGTGGACGGAATACCGGGGTCCGTCCCGGCGGTTCTACCAGGCCCTCATCCAGGCGGCCGTCGCCCTGTACCACTTCGGGAACGGCAACATCCGCGGGGCGCGGAAGCTCCACGGCAGCGTGCACGGCTACCTCGAGCCCTACGCGCCGCGGCACCTCGGCCTCGACGTGACCGCCTTCCTGACGGCCTTCGACGCCTGTCTGGCCGACGTCGTCGCCAGCACCGAGGACTATCCCCGGGTCGACCTCAACCCCGACCTGCTCCCCGAGATCCACCTCGACCCGCCGCCGGCCCCGGCCGCGGCCTGAACCTGGAGCCCGCCCCGCGTCCCATGTCCGACGAGCCGCTGGCCTTCTCTCCCGAACAGTTCTCCGGACACGCCCGCGTGTTTCCGCTGCCGAACCTCGTCATGTTCCCGCACGTGATGCAGGCGCTGCACATCTTCGAGCCGCGGTACCGGGCCCTGGTCGAGGAGGCGGTCGAAGGCGACCGGCTGATCGCCCTGGGCGTGCTCGCCCCCGGCTGGGAGCAGAACTACGAGGGCCGACCGGCCCTGCGGTCGACCGCCTGCCTGTGCCGCATCGCCACGCACCAGCGGACCAAGCAGGGCACGTACAACGTGCTCGTGCTCGGTGTCCGCCGGCTGCGGCTCATCGACGAGCTGCCGCCCAAGAAGCTGTTTCGCGTCTGCGAGGCAGAGATCCTCGACGACTACGAGCCGGAGGCGGCCGCCCCCGGCGCCGCGGCGATCCTCCAGCAGGAACTGCTCACGGCCTTCAAGCGGGCCATGCCCAAGATCCCCAATGCCTACGAACAACTCGACCAGCTCCTCGGCAGCCAGATCACCCTGGGGATGCTTTCCGACATCGTCGCCTACACCCTCGAACTCGACATGGACGTGAAGATGCGGCTGCTGTCGGAGTGCGACGTCTTCCGGCGGACGCAGATGCTCCTCGACGCCATCGCCAACCGCCCGGCGGCGGTCACGTCCCGCACGTTCCCCCCCGATTTCAGCGCCAACTGAACGCCTGCGGGGCCATCCCTGGCCCCCGCAGGCTGGGGCCGCCGCGGTGCGGCGGCACGCGATGACGGAAGCGAGGGGCTGCCGCGAGCGGGACGCCACCGGTTGGCTGCCCGGAGCCCTTGATCGTCCGCAAACCAGCGGACGACGGCCCGGCTGTTCGTCAACGCTCCGTCGGCGATTACAGTTGTGGCATGGCGAAAACACGTGACTTCGGCGGCGGTTGCGGGTCGGCGGGCGACGACGCCCCGACCGCGGACCGCGCGGCCGGCGGCGTCGATATGCCCCGCATCGAGCGGGCCGTCCGCGAGATCCTCGCCGCCGTCGGCGAGGATCCCGACCGCGAGGGGCTCCTGGAGACGCCGGGCCGCGTGGCCCGGATGTACGCCGAGATGTTCGCCGGCCTGCGGCAGGACCCGCGGGTGCACCTCCGCAAGGCCTTCACCGAAAAGTACGACGAGATCGTGCTCGTCCGCGACATCGCCTTCAACAGCGTCTGCGAGCACCACCTGCTCCCCTTCATGGGCCACGCCCACATCGGCTATCTCCCGGACGGCCGGGTGCTGGGATTGAGCAAACTCGCCCGCCTCGTGGAGGTCGTGTCCCACCGGCCGCAGGTGCAGGAGCGGATGACCGAGCAGATCGCCGACCTGCTCGTCAACGACCTCGGGGCCAAGGGCGTGGCCGTGGTGGTGGAGGCGACGCACACGTGCATGACGATTCGTGGCGTGCGGAAGCCCGGCAGCGTCTGCGTGACGTCGGCCATGAAGGGGCTGTTCCGCTCCAACGTGTCGAGCCGGGCCGAGGTGCTGTCGCTGATCTACGGGCACCGGGCCGGGTAGCACATGCGGCTCCTGCTCGAATTTCTCTGCCGGTTCGGCTGGGGCCTGGCACTGGGACTCGTGGCCACGCCGGCCGCGGTCGTGCCCGGCGGCTTCTTTCGCGTCAACCTGTTCGTGGTGATGGGCCTGGCCACGTTCGCCGCGCTCGTGGCGCCGACGGCGGCGGCGGGCAGGACCTGGTTCCTGCCGGCGACGGCGGCGGTGGCGGCATGGATGGGAAGTGTCGCCTGGTTCGGCGAGCGCCGGTGGGCGGGAATGACGCTTTCGGCGTTCTCTGCCGCGGCGCTCGCGGCGGCGGTCGCGGTGCTCGCGGTGAATCCGTGGGCGATGGCCGCGGCCCTCGTCTCGGGTCTCGTCACGGGCCTCACGGTCCACGCGATGCTGCTGGGCCACTGGTACCTGAACGCCCCCGGCATGCGGGTCGACGCCCTGCGGCGGATGATCGACCTGGCCCTGGCGGCCTGGGCGGCGCAGGTCGCGATCGCGGTCGGCGGGCTCCTGCCCTGGCGGCCGCCGGCCGATGCGGCGACCGCGGCGCTGTTGTCCCTGCGGTGGCTGGCGGGCCTCGTCGGTCTGCCGGTGCTCCTCGTGATGGCCCGCAGGACGCTCGAGATTCCCAATACGCAGAGCGCCACGGGTATCCTGTACGTGGCCTGCCTGGCCGCCATCCTCGGCGAACTCACCGCGCAGTTGCTCGCGGCCGCCGCCTGATCCCCATGCGCATCACCTACGCCTGCCCTGCCTGCGAAGCGACCGTCAGCCACGGCGGGGTGGAGTCGCTCCGCGCGCTCGCCTGCCCGGCCTGCGCCGCCGTGCTCGAACTGCCCGGCGACGCGGTGGCCTGGGTCGCCGCCGACGGCTCTGCCACCGAACCCGGCGCGGGACGGCTGCGTCTGCGGCGGTGCCTCGTCTGTCCCAGCACCGAGCTTTTCACCCGCAAGGACTTTCCGCAGCGGCTCGGCGTGGGGATCGTCGTGGCCGGGTTCGCGGCGAGTTGCCTGACCTGGGCCTGGCGGCTCCTGGTGCCCACGTTCGCGATCCTGTTCGCGACGGCCCTGCTCGACGTGATTCTCTACCTCCTGATGCCCGAATGCCTCACCTGCTACCGCTGCGCGGCCCGCTACCGGGGCGACGGCGTGGCCGACGACGCGGGCGGCTTCGACCTCGAGACGCACGAGAAGCACCGGCAGCAGCTCGCCCGCACCCGTGAGTTCGCGGCCGCGCGGGCCGCGGCCCGGCCGCAGTGACATCCCCGCGGGCGTGAACCCATGGATCCGGAACAGAAGCGGATCGAGGAGGACCTTCGCGGGATCGTGTCGGGCGACGTGCTCTGCGACGACGCCAGCCGCCACCTCTACGCGACAGACGCGAGCCTGTTCGCGGTGCGGCCGCTCGCGGTGGTCCGGCCCCGGTCGGCCGAGGACGTGGCCGCGACGGTCGCCTGGGCGGCAGGCCGCGGCCTGTCCGTGCATCCCCGCGGCGGCGGCTCGAGCGTCTGCGGCGGGTCGCTGGGGCCGGGCATCGTCGTCGACTGCTCGCGGTACATGCGGCGGATCGTGGCCACCGACGGGGAGAGCGTGCGGGTGCAGTCGGGAGTCGTCGCGGCGGCCCTCGAAACGCACCTCGCCGCGGGGGGGCGGATGTTCGGCCCGGACCCCGGCAATGCCGCGGTCACGACCATCGGGGGCATGATCGGGCGAAACTCCTCGGGCAGCCGCTTCCTGCGGCACGGCGCGGTCGGCGGCCGCATCCTCTCGGCCCAGGTCGTGCTCGCCGACGGAGCGATCGTGGAGCTCTCCGCGCGGCCGCCGCAGGTGGACGCGGCGGAGGACGCCGGGAACAGACGGGCCGCCACCCTGGCCGCCGGCGTCGCGGACCTCCTCGAGCAAGCGCGGGCGACGATCGCGGTCAGCCAACCGCGGTCACGGCCCACCCACGCCGGTTACCGGCTCGACGGCCTCGTGCGGCCGGACGGGGCGGTCGATCTGCCGCGGCTCGTGTGCGGCTCCGAAGGCACGCTGGGCATCGTGACCGAGGCCACGTTTCGGACGGTGCCGGCCGATGCCGCCACGGCCGTCGGCCTCGTGCTCTTCGACTCGCTGCACAAGGCGGCCGAGGCGGCCGTCCGGCTGCGGGGCTTGGGGCTGAGCGCCCTGGACCTGTTCGACCGGCGGCACCTGGCGCTGGCCCGCGGCACGAAGCCGGCCTTCGACCTGCTGATTCCGCCGGTGGCGGAGGCGGGGCTGCTCGTGGAGTTCACCGCCGACGATGCCACGACCTGCCATGCGCAGCTCGACGAGGTCCTCGCCATGATGCGGCAGCGGCGGCGCGGCTGCATCGACGTCCGTCGGGCGGAGGATGCGATCGACGCCGCCTTCTTCTGGGAGCTGTCGCGGAACGTCGTCTCCACGCTCCACGGCGTGCGGGCCGCGGTGCGGCCGGTGCCCTTCGTGGAGGACATCGTGGTGCCGCCGCAGGCGCTGCCGGATTTCCTCGCCAGGCTCGAGGAGGCGCTCAAGCGGCGGCAGTGCACGGCGATGCTCTTTGGCCACGCCGGCCACGGGCAGCTGCACGTGCGGCCGTACCTCGATCCGCGGGACGCGGTGGAGCGGGAACGGCTGGAGGCGCTCGCCGAGGACCTGTACGCGGAAGCCCTCGCGGTCGGTGGATGCTTCGGCGCGGAGCAGGGACTGGGCCTGTCCCGGACACCCTTCATTGCCCGCCTGCTGCCCGAGTTCAACGAGGTCTGCACGCGGATGAAGCGGCTCTGGGATCCGGCCGGCACGCTCAATCCAGGCCGCGTCGTGCAGGGCGACGCGGCCCCCGCGCCGTTTCGCGCGCCGGTCGGCGGCGCGGCCCCGG
>SXGQ01403627.1_pt1 | contig 12291 bp, 7 predicted proteins | sample 3178371 | NCBI WGS metagenome assembly SXGQ01 (sample SAMN11356859, study PRJNA531348) | freshwater metagenome | isolation source: freshwater sample F1-20 | place: China: Fuxian Lake, Yuxi | collected 2017-12-25 | reverse complement strand
GTCGATCTTTCGCGGCGGCATAGCGTGACCAACTGCAGCTCCACGCACTTCATGAAAGAGGCGCTGCGGTGCGACCGCAGCTCGCTGAAGCACGCGGGCCCCGTTTTTGCCTGCGACACACCTGCGGCCCTGATGGCCGCCCGCGGCAGCGCCGACCTGGAAACGGCCTTCATCGGCTACATCGCCGACGCGACCGCCGAGCCGGCTGCCACGGAGGCGGCGGCCGGACCCAAATCGGCCACGGCGGCCCCGAGCCGGCCGGGCGCGCCGCCGCTGGCGCGGCTGCTGGCCTACAGCCATCGCGAGACGCTCGAGATCCTCCGCGACCCCGTTCGTCTCGCCTTCGCCTTCATCGGTTCGGTCGTGCTGATGCTCGTGTTCGGGTTCGGGATCACCACCGACGTCGAGAACGTCCGCTACGCCGAGTTCGATCAGGACCAGACCCCCGCCAGCCGCGACTTCCTCGCCGCCTTCTCCGGATCGCGGTCGTTCGAGCGGCGGCCCGCGATCACCGACAGCTTCGAACTTCAGCGCCGCCTGCGGGCCAACGAGATCTCGCTGGCGCTCGAGATCCCCGACCAGTTCGGCCGTGAGGCCGCCAAGGGATCGCCCCCCGAGGTGTCGGCGGTCGTGGACGGCGCGAATCCATTCCGTGCCGAGACGATCGCGCAGTACGCCCGGGGCGTGACGCTCAACCACCTCCAGGAGGAGGCTCGTCGCCGCCCCCGCGGCACCGACCCCCTGGTCCGGCTCCCCGCCATCGAGCCGCGGTTTCTCTACAACCCGACCTTCGAGAGCATCTATGCGATGGTGCCGAGCATTCCGCCGCTCCTGCTCGTTCTCCTCCCGGCGATCCTCATGGCCGTCAGCGTGGTCCGCGAGAAGGAGCTCGGTTCGATCACCAACTTCTACGTGACGCCCACCAGCCGCTTCGAGTTTCTCGTCGGGAAGCAACTCCCCTACATCGCGATCGCGATGGTCAACTTCATGATCCTGACGGCGATGTCCACCGCCGTCTTCGGCGTCCCGATCAAGGGGAGCGGGCCGATGCTCACGCTCTGCGCCCTGCTCTACGCCTGCGCCACCACGGCCATCGGCCTCGTCGTGGCCTCGTTCACATCGAGCCAGGTCGCCGCCGTGTTCGTGACCGCGATCATCACGATGCTGCCGACGACGCAGTTCTCCGGGCTGCTGCAGCCGGTGTCGACGCTCCAGGGCAACGCCAGGGTCGTGGGCATGCTCTGGCCCACGACCTACTTCATGCACGCCAGCGTGGGGGCCTTCACCAAGGGGCTCGACGCGGCACTCCTCGTGCCCGACGCCCTGGCGCTGGCCCTCTTCATCCCGGTGCTGCTGGGCACGGCGATGGCCGTGCTCAAGCGTCAGGAAGACTAGCCATGCGGCACCTGACGAACATCCTCTGGCTCGGCATCAAGGAGCTTCGCAGCCTCCGGCACGATGTCGTGCTGACCGTGTTCGTCGCCTACGCCTTCACGATGGCGATCTACACGCAGGCCCGGGGCACCTCGTCGGAGGTCAACAACGCGTCGATCGCCTTCGTCGACGAGGACCAGTCGCAGCTCTCCAAGCAGTTGATCGCCGCCTTCTATCCGCCGCGGTTCAGACCTCCCGTGATGCTCGCGGCGGGCGAGGTCGATCGGGCGATGGACGAGGGCCGCTCGATGTTCGTGGTCGTGGTGCCCCCCGGATTCGAGGCCGATCTCCGGGCCGGACGCCGGACCGAACTCCAGGTCAACATCGACGCGACCGCGATGTTCCAGGCGAGCAACGGGGCCTCCTACATCCAGCAGATCATGACCGACGAGATGATCCGCTACCTGCGGCGGTGCGATCAGCGCCTCGACGGTCCGGTGCGGCTGGTCGTCCGCAAGGCCTTCAATCCCAACGGCGACACGAGCTGGTTCAACGGCATCATCGCGATCATCAACCAGATCACGATGCTCACGGTGATCCTCACGGGGGCGGCCCTGATCCGCGAGCGGGAGCATGGCACGCTCGAACATCTGATGGTGATGCCGCTGACCGCCTTCGAGATCGTGATGGCGAAGGTCTGGTCCAACAGCCTCGTGATCCTCTTCGCCGCAACCCTCTCGCTGCTGATCGTGGTGCGTTCGATCCTGCAGGTGCCGATCGCCGGGTCGATCCCGCTGTTTCTCGCCGGCATCGCCGTCTATCTCTTCTTCGCCACCGCACTCGGTATCTTCCTGGGCACGGTCGCCCGGACGATGGCCCAGTTCGCCCTGCTCATCATCCTGTTGATCATCGTCCTGCAGATGCTCTCGGGCGGGAGCACACCGGTCGAGAGCCAGCCCCCGTGGCTCCAGACGCTCACCCTCGTGCTCCCCTCGCGGCACTTCGTCACCTTCGCCCAGGCGATCATCTACCGAGGGGCGGGTCTCGACATCGTCTGGCCGCAGTTCGCCGCGGTGGGGGGAATCGGCCTGGCCTTCTTCATCTACAGCCTGAGCCGTTTTCGGGAGTCGATTGCAGCCGGCCGCTGACCAGGGCCTGCGGCCCGTCCCGGCGTCTCCACCGGTCGAAGATGCGGACGCCGGTGGAAAGGGTGGACAAGGGTCATGGATTCCCCTGTCCACGGGCCGTTAGGATGAGACGCCGAAAAGCCGGTGCACCACCCCCGCGGATGATTCGCCATGGAGCGATCCGAACCCGATGCCGCCGAGGAGCAGGGCCACTCGGTGGATGACGGCGAGCTGAGCGGCTCGGGACTGACCGGCCTGCTGCAGCCGCGGGCAAGCGATCGCACGGCGGGTGATCTGGAGCCCGGCACGCGGCTGGGCGACGTGACGATCGTGCGATTCATCGCCGAGGGGGGCATGGGGCGGGTGTATGAGGGCCTGCAGGGGCTGCCCTGCCGGCCCGTCGCCGTGAAGGTGATCAGGCCGGGGTTCCTCTCCGCCACCGCTGCGAAGCGTTTCGAACACGAGGCCCAGATCCTGGGGCGGCTCACCCACCCGGGGATCGCCCGCATCTACACCGTCGGCGCGCAGGCGATGCACGGATGCACGGTGCACTACTTCGTCATGGAGCATGTGGCGGAGGCCCGCTCGATCACCAGCTATGCGACCGGGCACGGACTCGTGGCCCGCGACCGGGTGATGCTCTTTCGCGAGGTCTGCCGGGCGGTCGCCCACGGCCACCAGCGGGGCGTGATCCACCGCGATCTGAAGCCCGGCAACATCCTCGTCGATGCCCATGGGCAGCCGAAGATCATCGATTTCGGGGTGGCGCGGAGCACCGATGGCGACGGGGCGCTGACGACGATGCACACCGACCCCGGTCAGCTCGTGGGCACCTTGTGCTACATGAGCCCCGAGCAGTTTGACGGCTCGGCCGACGATCTCGACGTGCGGGCCGACGTCTATTCCCTGGGGGTGGTCTTCTACGAACTCCTCGCCGGTCGGCAGCCCTATGACCTGCGGAGCCGGGCGGTCTACGAGGTGGCCCGCATCGTCAAGGAGGTCGAGCCGACGTCGCTCTGCACCGTCAACCCGAAGTTCCGCGGCGATCTCGCCACGATCGTCGGGAAGTGCCTGGAAAAGGACCGGGCCAGGCGGTATTCCAGCGCGGCCGAACTCGAGGCCGACCTGGGTCGGTATCTCCGTGGCGAAGCGATCTCCGCCAGCCCGCCGCGGCTGATCGATTCGATCGTGCGACTGGCCCGCAGGCACAGGGTCGCGGCCATGGCGGCGGCCGGCATGCTCATGACGCTCCTGATGGCGATCGTCGGCATCTCGATATACGCCCTGCATGCCGAGCGGCAGCGGGCGATCGCGGTCGGGGAGCGTGAACGGGCCGATGCCGCAAACCGCGAGGCTCTGCGGCAACTCTACGTGTCCAATCTCCGTTCGCTCCGGGGCTGTCTCGACAGCCGCAACCTGGGCATGGCACGGCGCATCCACCGGGAGACGCTCCCGCTCGCGGGAACGCCGCCGCCGCTCGAGATGCGCGTGCTCGGCGCGGGAATCGACGAGGCGTTGGTCGCGCTCGAGGTCGCACAGAAACCCGTCCAAGATGTCCGGTACAGTCCGGATGGAGGCATGCTCGGGGTGGCGGTGGTCGCGAAGCGGGAACGTCCCACGGTCAAGATCACGCCGCGGTGGATGCTCGAGCATTCGGGGTCCCGGGGGGAGATCAACCGTCTGTCCCTCGCGTTTTTCTCCGCGGACGATGACCAGCGGTACGTCCCCCTCCCACCACAGGATCAGGACTGGGTGAGCGTCTGGCGCGGGCCTTCCTGCCTGAAACAAGCAACGGCCGGCGTCACGACCGACGCGGCGGTGCCGCTGGCCCTTAGCCCCGATGGCACGCGGCTGGCGGTGCACGCCCGTGATGGCAGCGTGCGGATCGTCGCCAGGGCGACCGGACACGACGGGGTCCTGCTCGACGGGCATCGGGGCCGGCTCAGGGAGGTCGTCTTCAGTCCCGATGGCAGCCGGGTCGCCATCGGGTATGCAACCGGTTCCCTCGGGCTCTGGGATGCCGACGGCGGTGGGTTCATCACCTGGTGCGGGGGCAAGGATGTGCGAGTCGCTGCTTTCTCTTTCAGCCCCCGGGGCGAGCGGATCGCAGCCCTCGTGACCACGGTCCGAAAACCTTTCGACGTGCTCGTGTACGACGCCGGCAACGGGCGACAACTCTGCTCGATCACGAGACCACGGGGACTCGGCGCGCCGTCCGCGTTTCTCACGTTCAGTCCGGACGGCGAGCGTCTTGTCATGACCGGTGAGGAAAATGAACTGCACATCTGGAACACCCTCGACGGACAGCCGATCGTGAGCCTGCCGGGGCACGCCACCGCGATCACGGCGGTGGCCTACAGCCCCGACGGCCGACAGATCGCCGGCGGCACCGTGAACGGTCACATCCGGCTCTGGAACACCCGGACCTTCACCTCGCACCGCGATCTGCTCGGGCACGACGCCGCGATCGCGACACTCGCGTTCCGTTCCGACGGTGAAACACTCGCCTCCGGCGCGGAGGACGGAACGGTCCGGATCTGGTCTCGAACGGCCTTGGAGCCGCTCGCCGTGCTGGCAGGGGTCCGTGGGCTCTCGGCCGCCGCATTCGGTCCGGATGGCAGCCGGCTGGCCGTCGCCCCGCGGGAATCCGGCGACATCGAGGTCTGGGATCCGCGGACGCTGAGGCGACTCCAGACGCTCCACACTGGGGCGGACAGCGTGACCGGGATTGCCTTCAGCCCCGATGGCGGGCTCATCGCTGCTGGTTCCAGGACATCGGAAAAAGGGGGCGACGTCCATGTCTGGAAAACCGACACCGGGGATATCCTCGCCACGCTCGGGGACAGGGCACGCGGCGCCAGGACGATGACGTTCAGCCCCGACGGGTCGCTGCTCGCGACCTCTTCGCCCGAAGGTGTCGTGACGCTCCGGAATCTCGGCACGGGCGACCCGCTCGCGGAGTTCTCCGCTCCGCGGCCGTCTCTGGACGTCCACGTCGCCGCCGTATTCGGTCTCGATGGCACTCGCCTTGCCTACACGAACTCAGAACTGCACGACGCCGTGACCGGACGCGTCGTGGCGGACATGGGTCCGCGCGGCCTCGTCACCTGCCTCGCAGTCAGCCCCGACTCGCGGACGCTGGCTGCCGGATTGGCGATCGGGACCGTTCATCTCAATGACTTTCAAACGGGAGAGCAGATCTCCACCCTCGACGGCCACAGCGACCAGGTGCGGTCGATCGCCTTCGATTCCGCCGGCACCCGTCTTGTGACCGGCTCGCTGGATGGGACGGCCCGCCTCTGGGACGCCCTCACGGGAGAGGAGCTCCGCGTGTTTCGCGGGCACGAAGGCCGCGTCGAAAAGGTGTTGATCACCCCCGACGGCCGCCGCGTCGTGACGGCCGCGACCGATTCCACCGTCCGCATTTGGGACATCGACTCCGGGGACGAACTCTGCAGTCTGCCCGGGCAGGCTGATGAGCCCAAGTCGCTCGCCATGAGTCCCGACGGCAAGGCGCTCGTCATCGCGGATGCCGCCGGCACGGTGAGAATCCACGGACTCTCCAACGCGGCGGTGACCGCCGCGCGGGGAGCCGTCACTGTTCCACGCTGACGGGCGGGTCGGCGATCCCGGGAAGCGTCGGCGGCCGCATTCCACGGGCCGGTTCCTCGAGCGTTTCCAGAAACGCGGCAAGATCTGCGAGGTCCTGCCGGTTGAGCCCCAGCGGCTTCAGGTGCGGCGACTTGGTCGGAAACTCCTCGTCGAAACGCTCGAAAGGCTGCCGCTTCAGCGTCACCATGCCGGCGTTGTACATGGCCAGCACGCCCCGCAGCTCGAACATGCCGGTGTGCATGAGGGGCGAGGTCTGGGTGACATCCCGGAGCGTCGGCGTGCGAAAGCGGCCCTTGTCGGCCGGATCTCGGGTGATCCGGTAGCGGCCGAGGTCTTCGTTCGTCCGCCCGTGGAAGCTCAGGCCGAGATCGTGGAAGCGGCCGTCGCTGAAGGTGGGCCCATGGTGGCAGTTCATGCATCGGGCGTCGCGGCGAAAGAGGTCGAGGCCGAGGACCTCCTCATCGGAGAGCACGGCCGCATCCCCCTTCATGAAGGCGTCGAATCGCGACCGTCCTCCGACGACGGTCCGCTCGAAGCAGGCGAGCGCCTCGACCACCGTCGCAAACCCGATCGCCCGATCAGGAAACGCGGCGTCGTGGAGCTGTCGATAGCCGGGGATGGTCGCGAGCAGACGGACCACCTGCTCGCGATCGGCCGCCATCTCGGCCGGATTCAAGAGCGCCTCCTCGATCTGCTCCTCGAGGCTGGCCGCCCGGCCGTCCCAGAACAGCGTGGCCTGGAAGGCGGCGTTGCGAATGGTCGGGGTATTCCTGCCGGGCCCCTTGCCGCGAGGCTCGCTCACGCCCCGGCCGTCAGTCCAACCGAGACTCGGTTCATGGCAGGAGACGCAGGCCAGCTTGCCGCTCGACGAGAGGCGGGCGTCGAAAAAGAGCGCGCGACCCAGCGTCGCCTTTTCGACACTGAGGGGATTCGACTCGGGATGGACGACTTCCGGCAGAAGACCGATCTCGCGCCACTCGACCCCCGGATCGACCCGGGGATGCGGCCATGCCCGCGGGTCTCCACGGTAGATGTCCCGCAGCCGGCGGGCGGCGATGGCACGCGTCGCCGCGGTCTGCTCCTGCCGCGGCGGCGGCTTCGTCGCCGGCGTCTGCTGCGCCTCGCAGACGGCAACGGCTCCATGGCCGATCACCGCGGCCAGGACCACGGTCACGACGATCCGCCCGCCGCGCGAGACCGACGTCGACTGCCATCCTGCGGCCTTCACGGATTCCTCCTCGTTCTTCAGAGAATACCAGCCGCCCCGGCCTGCGGTCTCCGGTCCACACCGGGGCTTTTGCGGTTACCCGGACTGCGGGAAAACGCTAAAAACTCCCCCCGCCACCGAGTGCGGGATGATCCGGAGCCCACGCGTGTTGCTGCGACCGTTCACCCCGCTGTTGCCGCTGGCTGTCTGGGCCGGGGTGATCGTTGGGCTCGCCGCTGCGCAGCCGGCGGTCGATCGTGGCGACGAACGGGTGGCCCGACTGCCGCCGGTCGATTTCAACCTCGAGGAAGACGTCTTCGCCAACGAGCCGATCTCCGATCTCGATCCCGAGCCTGCTGTCCCGGGGCAGCGGCCCCGGCCGGCCTTCGGGGCGGCAGCGCCGTTTTCGGCGGGGGGCTTCTGGGCGCCTGCGGTCGATGTCGATGGGCAGGCGGATCAGCTGGCCATCAACGCCCAGTTCGCCCGGGTCGCCGTTCCGATCGGCGTACCCGCCGAGGGGAGACCGCTCTGGATCGCGATTGCCAAGTTCGGTCGTCTCGAAATCTCCACCGACGCCGTGCTGCCGGACTCCGGGCAGCCGATTCCCGGCCAGTTGTGGCTGGTGGAGACGGGCTTCATGCACATCCGGCCGCTGGCCGGTGGCGGCACCCTGGGTGGGACGTTTCTGTTTGGTTCGGCGAGCGACCGCCCCTACGCGGCCGGCCGTGATCTCACGTTGATGACGGTCGGCTTCTACAACCGCCCTGCCGCGAACGCCCGCGACGAGTGGAGTTACAGCCTCTTTTATTCACCCACGTCACAACTGCCCTATCCGCTGCCGGGCATCGCTTATGTCTGGCGGCCGAGCGAGAGGTTCGAGGCGAAGATCGGTCTGCCGCCCTCGTTCGAATACCGGCCGACGGACGATTGGACCTTCACCGCCAACTATTTTCCCCTGGTCAACTTCAACGCCACCGCCCGCCGCCGCCTCGCCGAGAAGCTCTCGCTCTTGGCCTTTTACCGCAGCGACACGGAAATCTACTTCCTCGCCGATCGCTTGAAGGATGACGAGCGATTCTATGTGTTCGACCAACGGGCGGCCGTCGGTCTGGAGCAGACCCTGGGCCGCGGCTTCACGCTGGAGGCGACGGCCGCGTATCTCTTCGACCGCACGCTCTTCCAGGGAACGAGTTTCTCGTCCGGACGCACCGACGTGGTCAACTTCGACGACGGGCTGGGCTTGTCGCTGCAGGTGCTGTGGCGGCGGTGACCGGGCTCGCGGGAGCGACTGGGGTTGCCGGGAGTGGACAGGGCCGGAATCGAACCGGCGACACATGGATTTTCAGTCCATTGCTCTACCAACTGAGCTACCTGTCCCGCGGCTCTTTCGTAGGCGGAAACCGACGAACTGTCAACGAGAACCCCCTGTTTCCCGCACGGAAACGGCGTCGGCCCCGACGACCCGCGTTCGGCCCTACCGCGTTTTGCGGCTCGTGACTCCAAACATCGTCTGGAGGACGAACAGGATCAGGAAGGCGGCCGCCCCGAGCGTCGTCGGCGTCATGCCGCGGAGCAGGGCCGCGAAACCCTCGGGATCAATCCGCCGCACCATGCCCATCGCCCAGCCGAAGGCGACGCCAACCGGCACAGCAACGGCGACCGCCTTGGTCACGATCCCCGCCAGTGTCAGCGGTCCGATCTCCCGGAGGAGTTTCATCCCCCATGCCCCCGCCTTGACCGCCGGCTGAATCGCGAAATCCGACACACCCGAAAGGGTCGATGAACGGTCGCCAAGACCCGACACGGAACCGCCCGGCAAAGGGGGCGGCCGGACGGCGTCGCGAGGCTTCACCCCGGCCGCATCCGCGGCGACCGCGGCCTTGAACACGGCTGCCTGGCCCTCCGGCAGCCAGGGCCGCAGCCGCTCGACCACCTCGCCCGCCGAGCCGATCCGGCCGGCCGACTGCTTCACCATCATGTCTTCGATCACCTTGCAGAACGCGTCGCTCAGGTGGGGCGCGAGCTGTCGCACGGAATCGGGAGTGTCGGTCAGGTGCCGCTGCATCTTCTCCTTGCGGCTCCCACCCGGAAACGGCACGCGGCCCGTCACGGCGTAGTAGGCCGTGCAGCCCAGCGCGTAGACGTCGGCAGACGGCCCCACGTCGTCGGGCATCCGGATCTGCTCGGGGGCGATGAAGTCCATCGTGCCGACGATGCGACCGATCCGCGACGATTCCTCCTCCAACTGGGAACCGGCAAGACCGAGGTCGAGCACCTTCACGCGGCCGTCCTGCATGACCAGCAAATTGCCCGGCTTCACGTCACGATGCACGAGCCCCTGATCGTGGGCGTAGGCAAGCCCACGGGCCGCCTGCGCGATCACCGAGGCGGCCGCCACCTCGTCGAGCGGGCCGTGCGCCTGCACATGCTGCCTGAGATCCATGCCGGGCACCAGTTCCGTGACGAGATACGACACCATCGCGTCGTAGCCCGCGTCGTAGGCCCGCACCAGATTGTCGTGGTCGAGCCTGCCGAGCATCCGCATCTCGCGCCGAAATGCCGCCTCCGATTCGGGCGTCGATTTGGCCCGCGGCAAGACCTTCACGGCCACCTCACGGCCCATCATCGCGTGCTCGGCACGAAACACCTGCCCCATGCCCCCCCTGCCGATCTCGTCGAGCACGGTGTATTGTCCGAGCCGAAAGCGGCGGCGGCCGGCCAGTATCTCGCGGGCCTGGAACGGCGTCAGCAGCCCCTGCGATACGAGCCGCTCCGACACCGCGCGGTCCCAGGCCTCCGGATCGGCCGACCGGGAATCGACGACGAGACCAATCTCCTTCTCGGCTGCTGCAAGCTGGGCCTCGTCGAGCAGCCCACTCGCCAGGGCGGTGTCGCGAAACCGCAGGCGTTCGGAACGGTGCTGTGCGGCTGGCTTGGTCATGACACCGGGAGTCTACAACCTGCGGTCACCGGCCGCCGGACGATCAGCCGCCTGCGCGACCGCGAAACAGGCTCGGAAAGCTGCCTTTCCAGAAAGGCTCGCAGGGCGACTCGAAGGACATCCTCTTCCCGTTCGCAGGGTGGGTGACGGCCAGCCGGACGGCATGCAGGGCCACGCCACCGGTGCGGCACGGCAACCGGCTGCCGTACAGCCGATCGCCGACAATCGGGCAGCCCCGGGAGGCCAGCTGCACTCGCAACTGGTGACGACGACCGGTGGCGGGCTCGAGTTCGACGAGCGACACCTCTCCCGCCCGGCGGACGACCCGGGCCCTGAGCTTCGCTGCACGCGGCACGTCATCGCCCCCATCTTCCCGGGCGGCGGCGGCTGGGTGGATTTTCGACGCCCGCTCACCCTCGCGGCGGGATACCGCGTCGTGCCAATCGACCCAGGTGCCAAGCGGAGCAGGAAATCGTCCCGTCACGATGGCCGCGTAGGCCTTTTCAACCGTCCGCTCCCGAAACTGCTCGGCGAGGCTCGCAGCCGCGGCGGGCGTCTTCGCAACGACGACGACCCCGGAAACGGGCGCGTCGAGCCGGCTGACGATGCCCACGAACGCGGCCTCGCCGAAACGACGCTTGAGCGTGGTAAAAACACTTGCCTCCCCCGGCGCCGCGTTCGCGGTCGGCAGGCCGGCGGACTTGACCACGGCGATGAGCTGATCATCCTCGAAGAGGACTTCGACGCCGCGAACGGGAGTTTCCATGGACCAAGGGTCGCCGAGGACGATCGTGCTTGCAAGCCGCTCCCCGCGGCGGCTGCAGCTGGCCACGGCAGAGGGCTGGAATGTGAAGGTCTTTCCCGCACCGGAAGAGGCAGAGTCCGAGGCCCCCCCCAGAGCACCAAACGAGTCGCTCGGCGACTATGTGCGGCGGCTGGCCATCGCCAAGGCCCGAGCCGTGGCCGCCATGGGCGCCACCGGCACGATTCTCGCCTGCGACACGCTCAGCGAGGTCGACGATGAACCCCTGGGCAAGCCCGCCGACCGCAACGATGCACGGAGAATGCTGCAAAAGCTCTCGGGACGGCGGCATCGGGCCGTCTCGGGGGTCTGCCTCTGGCACCACCCGGGCCAAGCCCCGCTCACCCGCGATGCCGAAAGCATCCTGGAGATGGGGCCACTGACCGATGATTTTCTCGAGTGGTATCTCGAGAGTGGAATGTGGCAGGGCAAGGCCGGGGCATGCGGATACCAGGACGAGCGCTTGCCGCTGCGGCTCGTCTCGGGCAGCCCTTCGAATGTCGTCGGGCTTCCGCTCGAACTCGTCCGGGAAATGCTCGCGGACCTCGACCGGATGGTCTCGCAAACCCATTGATCGGAGGGGACCGGATCCATTGACCGGGAAGGGATCCGCCAGTGACCGGGGAGGGATTCGCCGGGGCGGAGATGCCCCCTGGAAACAGCACTGGCCCGCACGGCTTTTTGGCCGTGCGGGCCAGGTGTAAAAAATTCCGGCGATACCTACTCTCGCGCTTGTGGCACTACCATCGGCTCTGGAAGCTTAACTACCGTGTTCGGGATGGGAACGGGTGTGACCTTCCAGATATGTTCACCGGAAATACGATGTCACCGCCGAAGCGGCAACGATGCTGTATTTGCCACCGCAAGCGGCGGCAAAAATGTCCGGGTCGTGGTAATCGGCATTCGCGAGCCATTGGCTCGCAAGCACTTGATACGAGTGGTCAAGCGTTCGTCCGTTAGTACCGGTTAGCTGAGTGCATTGCTGCACGTACACGTCCGGCCTATCAACCTGGTCGTCTTCCAGGGGACTTTCGGGTATTAACCCTACGAAACCTGATCTTGGGGCGGGCTTCACGCTTATATGCTTTCAGCGTTTATCCGTTCCGTTCTTAGCTATCCAGCCGTGCCGCTAGCGCGACAACTGGAACACCAGAGGAACGTCCTTCCAAATCCTCTCGTACTAAAGAAGAATCCCCTCAAGTTTCGTGCGCCCACAGCAGATAGGGAC
>SXGQ01057209.1_pt1 | contig 12292 bp, 10 predicted proteins | sample 3178371 | NCBI WGS metagenome assembly SXGQ01 (sample SAMN11356859, study PRJNA531348) | freshwater metagenome | isolation source: freshwater sample F1-20 | place: China: Fuxian Lake, Yuxi | collected 2017-12-25 | reverse complement strand
CTGGACTGCCCGATCTGTGACCAGGCTGGCGAGTGCAAGCTGCAGGAGCAGGCGACCGGCTACGGACGCGGCTATTCCCGCTTCATCGAGCAGAAGAACGTGAAGCCCAAGCGGACCCAGCTCGGGCCCCGGGTGATGCTCGACGACGAGCGCTGCATCCTCTGCTCGCGCTGCATCCGCTTCTGCAAGGAGATCGCCAAGGACGACGTCCTCGGCTTCACCGACCGCGGCAGCTACTCGACGCTGACCTGCTACCCCGGACGGCAGCTGACCAACAACTACTCGCTCAACACCGTCGACATCTGCCCGGTGGGCGCGCTGACGAGCACGGACTTCCGCTTCAAGATGCGGGTGTGGTTCCTCAAGCAGACCCCGGGCATCGACCCGGAGTCGAGCGCCGGCGCCAACACCGTGGTCTGGTCCCGCGAGGGCGTCATTTACCGCATCACCCCGCGGGACAACGACGCGGTGAACGACTCGTGGATGGCGGACAGCGGCCGCGAGCTCTACAAGCAGGTGCGCGCGCCCGGCCGGCTGGCGGAGGTGCGCGTGGCGGGCGTGCCGGCGACCCTCGACGCGGCGATCGCCCGGGCGGGCGAATTGTTCCGCGCGGCGGCGGGCCGCGTGGCCGTGGTCGGTTCGGGCCGCAGCTCCGTCGAGGAGCAGTGGCTGACGCGCCGCCTGGCCGAGGCCCTGCAGGCGCCGGCGCAGCTTGTGAGCCGGGTGGGGGAGGGCGACGGCCTGCTCGTCTCGGCGGACCGCAATCCGAACGTGCGCGGCGCGCTAGTGACAGGCCTGATCCGCAGCCTGCCGGCGCAACGGCTGGACGAGCTGGCGGCGGCGATCGACGCCGGCCGCGTGACGACTGTCGTCGCGGTGGGCGAGGACCTCGCGGCCGCCGGGCTGACGCCGGCGCAGCTTGCGAAGGTGCGGATCGTGCATCTGGGCACCGCGGCGAGTCCGACCAGCGAGGTGGCGGCGGTGCTGCTGCCCGCGTTCACCGTCTTCGAGAAGTCCGGGTGCTTCGTGAACCAGCAGTTCCGCCTGCAGCGTTTCCAGCGCGCGGTGCCGGGCGTGGCGGGTGCGCACGATGACCTTGAGCTGCTCGCGCGCCTGATTGGCGCGGCGGGCGGCGCGGCGGCCCCGGCGGAACTCGCCAGCGTCTGGCGCGAGTTGGCCGCGGCGGTGCCGGCGCTCGCCGGTCGCACTTTCGCGAACGTGCCCGACCTAGGCCTGCCGCTGGATCCCGCGCCATTCGCGGGCCTGCCCTTCGTCGAAGGCCCAGGGCTCCACTATATCCCCGCTAAGGGCTGATCCTATGCGCTCCTCCGCCTTCATCGCCGTGGGCCTTGGCTTCGTCCTGATGGGCGCGGGCCTTTACGCCCTCACCTTGATCAAGGGTAAGCCGCTCCCGGCCGAGCCGACCAAGGCGCAGCTGCGCGAGCAGGCGGCGCGGGCGGTCGAGACCCGCAAGATGCGCATCGCGGCGGGGGTGAGCGCGGCCGTAGGGCTAGGCCTCGTGCTGTTGTTCCTTTCCTGAGATGGTCGACCTCTACCTCAGTCTGCCGCCCCTGGTGCAGGGCCTCCTCAAAGGCCTGGCCGTCATCATGGTGATTTTCCCCATCGGCGGCGCCTGCTCGATGGCGGAACGCAAGGTGTCGGCGTGGATCCAGGGCCGGCCGGGTCCGAACCGCGCCGTCGTGCCGTGGGTCGCCTGGATCCCGGTGCTGGGCCCGTTCCTGCAGCGCCTCGGCGTGTTCCACGTGATGGCGGACGGCGGCAAGATGCTGTTCAAGGAGGACGCCCTGCCGGGGCACGTGCGGAAGTTCTACTTCGTCCTCGCCCCGCTGGTGGCGATGATGCCCGCCCTGACCACCGTGACCACGGTGCCGGTGGGGGCCTACCTCGATGCGGCGGGCCGGACGGTGCCGCTGGTCCTGGCGAACGTCGACATCGGCATCCTCGCGGTCTTTGCGGTGTCTTCGCTCGGTGTCTACGCGCTGATCCTCGCCGGCTGGGCCTCGAACTCGAAGTACCCGTTCCTCGGCGGCATCCGGGCGTCGGCGCAGCTGATCGCCTACGAGCTCTCGCTGACCCTGTCGGTCGTGCCGGTCTTCCTGTGGATCAACGCCCCGGGCACGCCGGGCACGCTGAGCCTCTCGCGGGCGGTGGAGTTCCAGTCGGGCGCGTGGCAGGGCTTTTCGGCGGCCTCGTGGGGCGGCGTGTGGTTCCTGTTTTTGATGCCGTTGTCGGCGCTGGTCTTCCTCATCGCGCTGTTCGCGGAGACCAACCGTCATCCGTTCGACATGGCGGAGGGCGAGTCGGACCTCGTCGGCGGGTTCCACACCGAGTACGGGGCCTTCAAGTGGGGCCTCTTCTTCGTGGCCGAGTACGCGCACATGCTGATCGGTTCGGCGGTTTTCACGCTGCTGTTCCTTGGCGGCTGGAACCCGCTCCCGTGGGTGCCGCTCGCGACCCTCGTGGACTGGCTGACGGCGCTGACGCCCCTCGCGGCGCACCCGATCGCGGTCGGGCTGCTTTCGATCGGCATCTTCCTCGGCAAGGTGCTCGCGCTGATCTTCTTCTTTATGTGGGTGCGCTGGACGGTGCCGCGCTTCCGCTACGATCAGGTGATGGAGCTGGGCTGGAAGAAGCTGCTTCCCCTCTCGATCGTGAACCTGCTCTTCTATCTGGGCGCGATCGCCGCGCTCACGCCGTAACCCGCCATGGCCGTCGTCCCCGTCGCCCGCCCCCCGCTCACCCTCGCCGAGCGCACCTACCTGCCGCAGATCGCCGCCGGGTTGCGCACGACGTGGCGTCACCTCGTGCGGCCGAAGCAGACCCTCGAGTACCCCGAGCAGCGGCCCGCCGTGCCGCCCGGCTACCGCGGCGTGCCGACCCTGGTCCGCGACCCGCACGGCCGCGAGAAGTGCGTGTCCTGCCAGCTCTGCGAGTTCGTCTGCCCGCCCAAGGCCATCCGCATCACCCCGGGCGAGATCGCTCCGGACGCCCCGACCGCCCACGTCGAGAAGGCGCCGAAGGAGTTCGAGATCGACATGCTCCGCTGCATTTACTGCGGGATGTGCCAGGAGGTCTGCCCGGAGGAGGCGATCTGGCTGCAGAACCAGTTCTCGATGACCGGCACCTCGCGCGAGGAGATGGTCAACCGCAAGGACCGGCTCTACGAGCTGGGCGGCACCCTGCCGGACGAGCACCTCAAGTGGGACCGCAAGGCCGCGGCGGAGCAGGCGGGCAACGACCGGCACTGAAAATGGGCGAGCTCACCTTCAACCTCCTCGCCTGGTTCACGCTGCTGAGCGCGGCCGGGGTCGTGATCAACCGCAACGCGGTCAACGCCGCCCTCTGCCTCCTGCTCTGCCTCACCGGGGTCGCGGGGCTGTTCGTCGTGCTCGAGGCGTACCTCCTGGCCTTCGTCCTCCTGCTGGTGTACGCGGGCGCGGTCGTCGCCCTGTTCCTCTTCATCGTGATGCTGCTCGACACCTCGGGCGCGCCGCGGTCGCTCCCGCGCCGCCTTCCGCTCATCGCCCGGGTCCTGGCCGGCGGGCTCGTCGCCAGCGGGGTGCTCTCGTTCTCCGCGCGGGTGAAGCTGCCGGTCTCCGAGGCCGTGGCAGCCGCCCCCGGGGTCGGCGCGGCGCTCAAGCCCTACGCCTACCAGCTGTTCACCACCTACCTCCTGCCCGTGCAGATCCTCGGCTTCCTCCTGCTCGCCGCGATGCTCGGGGTGATCGTCCTGAGCAAAAAGTTCGAGGGACTGGAGGACATCAAATGATCCCCGCGACCCTCGACGGCCACCTGCTGGTGAGCGGGGCGCTCTTCGCCCTCGGCCTCCTCGGCGTCCTGCTCCGTCGCAACACGCTCGTCGTGTTCATGTGCCTCGAGCTGATGCTCGTCGCCTCGACCGTGGCGCTGGTGGCCTTCTCCCGCTACAACGGGATCCTCGACGGCAACGTCTTCGTGTTCTTCATCCTCACCGTGGCCGCCGCCGAGGTGGCGGTGGGGCTGGCCATCATCGTGGCCCTCTTCCGGCGGCGCCAGACCGTCCAGGTGGACGAGCTCAATTCCCTGCGCAACTGAGATGAGCCCCGCCCTCCTCGCATCCGGCGTCCTGCTCGCGCCCCTCGCCGCGGCGGCGGTCATCGCCCTCGGCCTGCGCCGCGCGCCCGGCGCCGCCACGGCTGTCGCCCTCCTCGCCGCGGTCCTCGTCGCCGGCGGCTCCCTCCTGCTGGCCCTCGGGCCCGCCCGCGACTTCACGGCGTCCGTCGAGCTGCTCCGGCTCGGGACCTTCGGGCTCTCGCTCGGGATCAAGTTCGACGATCTGGCCGCCCTGCTGCTGGCGATCGTGGGCGTCGTCGGCCTCTGCGTGCACGTGTTCTCGGTGGGGTATATGCACGAGGATCCGGATCGCGCCCGCTACTTCGGCGGGCTCGCGATCTTCATGTTCTCGATGCTCGGCATCGTGTTCGCGGATTCGCTGCTGATGCTGTTCATCTTCTGGGAGCTGGTCGGCTTCAGCTCCTGGCTGCTGATCAACCACCACTTCGACCGTACGCCCGCGGCGGAGGCGTCCAAGAAGGCCTTCATCGTCAATCGCGTCGGCGACTTCGGGTTTTTGCTCGGCCTCGTCTGGTGCCAGGCGCAGTTCGGCACCACCCAGCTCGACGCCCTCGCGAAGGCGGTCGAGGGTGGCGCGGTCATCACCGCCGGGCTGCCGCTGCTCCTGTTCTGCGGCGCCGTTGGCAAGTCCGCCCAATTGCCACTCCACGTCTGGCTCCCCGACGCGATGGAGGGCCCGACCCCCGTCTCCGCCCTGAGCCACGCTGCCACGATGGTCGCGGCCGGCATCTACCTCCTCTGCCGCATCCACTTCCTGATGGTCCCGGCGGCCCTCGAGGTGATCCTATGGACGGGCACCGTGACCGCCCTCTACGCGGCGCTGTGCGCGGTGACGCAGCGGGACATCAAGAAGGTGCTGGCCTACTCCACCCTCTCGCAGCTCGGGTATATGGTGGCGGCGTTCGGGCTTGGCTCCCTCAAGGTGGCCCACGGTGACCACCACCACCTGATCGCGGCGGGGGTCGGGGCGGCGATGTTCCACCTGACCACGCACGCCGTCTTCAAGGCGCTGCTCGTCCTCGGGGCCGGGTCGGTGATTCACGCCTGCCACCACGAGCAGGACAGCTTCAGGATGGGCGGCCTCGCGCGGCGGCTTCCGGTGACGTTCATCACCTTCACCATCGGCGTGCTGGCCCTGATCGGGATGCCCGGGCTGGCCGGGTTCTTCTCCAAGGACGCGATTCTGTACCTCGCGTGGGCCAAGCACCCGGGCGTCTTCGTGGTGCTGGCGCTGACCGCGGTGCTGACCGCCTTCTATATGGTCCGGCTCTGGCGGATCACCTTCTTGGGCGCGGCGCGCGGCGAGGGCGCGGAGCACGCGCACGAGGGCGGGCCGGCGCTGACCGGGCCGTTGATTCTGCTCGCGGTGCTGTCGGTGATCGGCGGCTACGGCTGGTTTTACAGCGGCCTGCTCGGCGGCCGGTTCGACGGCGTGATCGACTCGGTGGTGCACCCGGCGGGCGCGGACCACACCGTGATTTTGCTCACGAGCGTGGCGGTGCTGGTGGCGGGCGCCCTCGGCGCGTGGCTGCTGTATCCCGCGGCGGGCGAGGATGCCCTGGCGCGCCGTTCGCCCGGCCTGTTCGGGCTGCTCGGCGGGCTGCAGGCCTCGTTCGATCGGGCCTATGGCGCCTACGTGGCGAAGGTGCAGCAGCGGTTCGCGATGCTGCTGAACTTCCTGGAGCAGATCTTCCTCGCGGGCCTGATCGTCCGCGGCCTCGCGGGGGTGGTGGGCCTGCTGGGTCTAGGGGCCCGGGCCCTGCACGTCGGCAACGCCAACGCCTACGCCTACTGGTTCCTGCTCGGCCTGCTGGCCCTCTGGGCCTTCGCGGCTGGGCTCCTGTCCTTCTGACCGATGCGCACGCTGCCCTTTGATCCCCTGCTGGCCGCGATCGCCTTCCCGCTGGCGTCGGCGCTGGTCATCGCCTGCGGCCTGCCGAAGCGCTGGTCCGTGCGGCTCGCCTACGTGGCGTTCGCGGTGCCGCTGTTGCTGGCGCTCCACACCTGGTGGCATTTCGACGCCTCGCCCAAGGTGGCCGGCTACGCCTTCCTCACCCAGTATTCCACCGGCCTCGACGCGGTGGGCATCTCCCTGAAGCTGGGCCTCAACGGCATCGCGATGCCGCTGTTCCTGCTGGCCGGGCTGGTGGGGTTCGCCGCGGGGTTGTACGCCCTGCAGTCGCAGGCGGAGCGCCTCAAGTTGTACCTGCTGCTGCTCCTCGTGATGCAGGGTGGCCTGATGGGCGTGTTCGCGAGCGTCGACGTCCTGTTCCTCTACTTCTTCCACGAACTCGCGCTCATCCCGACCTTTATCATGGTCGGCGTCTGGGGCGGGCGGGACCGCGCGTACGCAGCGATGAAGCTCACGATCTACCTGACCCTCGGGGCGATGCTGTCCCTCGCGGGCCTGATCGCGATCTACGCCCGGAGCGGCGCCAATTCCTTCGACCTGATGGCGCTGCGCGACCACCTCGCGCGCTTCCCCCTCGACCAGGCGCTGCAGGGCAACCTGTTCGGCCTGCTGCTCGTGGGTCTCGGGGTGCTGGTGTCCCTCTTCCCGCTGCACACCTGGGCCCCGCTGGGCTACGGGGCCGCCCCGAGCTCCAACGCGATGCTCCACGCCGGCGTGCTCAAGAAGTTCGGCCTGTACACCCTGATCCAGGTCGCCTTGCCGCTGCTGCCCGCGGGGCACGCCGCCTGGGCGTCGCCCCTCGCGTGGCTCGCGGTGCTGGGCAACGTCCTGATCATCGGGTTCGTCACGCTGGCCCAGCGCGACCTGAAGCAGATGATCGGTTACAGCTCCGTGATGCATATGGGCTACGCGTTCCTCGGCATCGCGACCGGCACGGCCGTGGGCGTGGGCGGGGCGGTCTTCCTGATGGTCGCGCACGGCCTTTCGGTCGCGCTCCTGTTCCTCCTCGCGACCAGCGTGCATCACCGCACCCAGACCTTCGCCCTGGACGAGATGGGCGGCCTCGCGCGGCCCGCGCCGGTGCTGGCGGCGTTCCTGGCGGCTGCGACCTTCGCCGGCATTGGCTTGCCGGGCTTCGCCAACTTCTGGGGTGAACTCGCGGTGTTCGTGGCCCTCTGGCAGTTCTCACCGGCGGTCACGGCCGTGGCGGTGGCGGGCGTGGTGATCTCGGCCATCTACGGCCTGCGGGCGCTGGCCCAGGTCTGCTTCGGCCCCGCGACGCCCCGGATGGAGGAGGTGGCCGCCCGCCATCCCCCGGCCGACCTGCGCTGGTCCGAGCGCGTGCCGGCCCTCGTGCTCCTGACCGCCCTGCTGGCCCTCGGCTTCTGGCCGCGGGCGATCTCCGACCCGATCCACGCGGCCCTGGCCGCCCCGGCCACCGCGGCCGCCGCCCCTTCCGCGCGATGACCCTCGAAGCCGCCAAGCTCGCCGCCGCCAACAACCTCTGGGGCGCCATCCTCCCCGAGCTGATGCTCGCCGGGGTCGCGCTCCTGCTGCTGGCCCTCGAGATCCTCCTGCCGCGCCGGCAGCACGCCGTCCTCGCCGACCTGGCGGGCGCGGGCATCCTCGGCACGCTGCTCGGGCTCTGCTTCAACTGGGACTCCGGGATGCTTGGCTCGGAGACGTTCGGCGGGCTCCTGTACCACAGCACCTCCGGCCAGCTGCTGCGCGCCTTCTTCCTGATCGCCGCCTTCCTCACGTGCGTCATCGCGCGGCTGACCCTGGCCCGCCAGAAAATGCCGCGGGTCGAGTTCTACCACCTGCTGCTCATCTGCACCGCCGCGATGATGCTGCTGGCGCAGACGAATCACCTGCTGATGCTGTTCGTGACGCTCGAGACGCTCACGATCGCCCTCTACGTGCTCGTGAGCTACCACCGCACGAGCCCCGCCTCCCTCGAAGCGGGCCTCAAGTACGTGCTGATGGGCGCGCTCAGCTCCGGCCTGCTGCTCTTCGGCATCACCCTGTTGTACGGCGTGGCGGGCAACCCGTCGCTCGCAGGCCACGCGGCGCGGCCCTTCCACTACGCGGATCTCGCGGCCTTCCTGACCGCCAACCCGAACCACTTCCTCGCCAGCCTCGGGATCGTGCTGGTGCTGGCCGGCGTGGCCTTCAAGATCGGCGCGTTCCCGTTCCAGATCTGGGTTCCGGACGTGTACCAGGGCGCGCCGACCCCCGTGACCGCCTTCCTCGCCGTGGCTTCGAAGGCGGCGGGCTTCGCGGTGCTCCTGGGCCTGTGCGGCCCGGGCGCATTGTTCTCCTCGTACGCCTGGCTCACGACCCCCGTGCTCACCGCGATGGCGGCCGCCTCGCTCCTGTTCGGCAACCTGGCGGCGCTCACCCAGCACAACGTGAAGCGGCTGCTCGGTCTCTCGGGCGTCTCCCACGCGGGCTTTCTCCTCCTCGGGGTGGTGGCGGCCGGGGCGACCCCGATGGCCCTCGGGGCGATCTACTTCTACCTCTTCGCCTACCTCCTGGCGGCCTTCGCGGTCTTCGGGGTGATGGCGCACGTGGCCGGCCCGGACGATGCCGACCAGGAGCTGGACCACTACGCGGGGTTGGCGAAGGAGAGCCCGTTCCTCGCGGGCGTGCTCACCGTGGGCCTGGGCTCGTTGGCGGGGATTCCCCCGCTGGCGGGTTTTATGGGGAAGCTCTTCATCTTCCTGGCCGCCTTCCAGGCCGGGGCGCGGGCGATGCTGGCCGTGGCGATCGTCGGCGTGGTGGTCTCGATCTACTATTACTTCGGCTGGATCCGGGCGGCCTACTTCGAGACGTGGACCCTGCCGGCGGACGCGGCCGCGGGTCCGACCCGCCCGGCCCGCACCCCGGTGGGTCTGCTCGCTGGCGTGACCCTCGGCGTGCTCGCGCTGGCGTCCGTCGTGATCGGGTTCTATCCGGGCCCCCTCGGACACTGGCTGGCGATGCGGTGACCGCCGTGCGCGCGCGCTTGCCCTTCCGGTCGCCCGCCGGTTTACCCGCCGCATGAAGATCACCGGCCTCGCCTTGGTTCCCCCTCCCGGCGCGGCGGACCTGCCGCGGGTGACGCCCGAGTTGCTCGCCTCCGTCCTCGCGCGCTACTCGCGCAGCAACGAGGGCCTCGGGGCCATCCTTGCCAAGGTCGACCCGGCCAACCCGGACGCCTCGATCGACCGCATCCTCAAGTTCGTCGACTACGGGCACGCCTCGATCGGCGGGCTCACCGGCGGCCTCGCGGTCGCCCTCGACGACGTGTCGATGTGGCTCGCCTACAAGCTGTTCGAGATCGCCACGATGGCCGACGGGCAGGAGTCGAGCTCCCGCTACATCACCCTCGCGCCGGAGAATCTGCCGGCGGCGGAGGAACTTGGCATTCCGGAGGACCTGGCACCGCGCTGGCGGGCCGTGATGGCGCGGGCCTTCGCGGCCTATCAGGCCGAATACGCCCGCCTCGACGCCCTCGCGGTGGCAGAACCGCAGCGGGTGCGCCTGCCGGCCGGGGCCACGCCGGCCGTCGCGGGCCGGCTGCGCAAAAACTACGCGCTCGACCGCGCCCGGTACTTCATCCCCTTCGCCACCAAGACCAACGTCGGGCTCGTGCAGACGGCGCGGATGTGGGCGGCGACGGTCAAGCACCTGGCCTCCTTGCCGCACCCCGAGGCGCGGGCGGCGGCCGACCTGATCCGCGGCGAACTCCTCAAACAATCCCCGCGCCTGATGCGCCATAGCCAGGCTGAGGCCTCGCACGTCGAGCAGGCGGCCCAGGAGCTGGCGCGTTCCCTCGCCCTCGGCCGCGAACGGCTGTCGTACGCCCCGCTGGCGGATGACGTCTGGGTGCACGTCGACCGCGCCGCGCCGCCGTGGCTGGCCGAGACCCAGCCCGTGGCCGAGGCGTTGCGGCACCGTGCCAACCGCTACGGCCAGCAAGGCCTCGCGACCCGGCGGATGCGCGTGACCTTCGCCTGGAACAATATGGCGCTGGCCGAGCTGCGGGACCTGAACCGCCACCGCACCGGCCACCGGTTCACGCCGCTCATTCAGGCCGGTTTCTACCTGCCGCCCGAGATCGACCGGGCGCCGCACGCCGCCCTGCTGGCGGACCAGTTGGAGCTCACCCGCGAACTGCTCGCGCGGGGCAGCCCGGCCTACGTGTACTCGCTGCTGCTGGGCGCCCAGACGCCCTTCGAGCACAGCACCCACGCCGACAAGTTCATCTACGAGGCCGAACTGCGCACCGGGATGGGCGCGCATTTCCGTTACGCCGAGCACCTCAGCGCCGCCCTGAGGGCCTTCTGCGCGCAGGTGCCGGAGGCACGGGACTGGGTGGTCGAGGGCACGGCCGAGCCCGAGTAAGCGCCGGCTTTGCCGTTGCCCGCCGCGCGGGGCTGACCTTTACTCGCGCCCGTGAAGCCCTACCGCGCCATCCTGCTCGCCCTGGTCCTCGGGACCGGGTTGCGCGCGGCCGACGCCACCAGTCCGGTCGACGCGGCGAAGCGGAATGAGACCTTTGCCCCCGGCGGGACCGTGACCCCGGCGCGCCGCGCGCCCGCCGATGAGGCCAACGCTTCAGTTCAGACACGCCGCTTCGAGACCGGGGTGGTGCCACGGACCGAGGCGCCGGTCGCCGGGCGGCGGTCGCCCATCGACGTGCAGGAGGCGCGGCCGAAGGACGTGCAGGACAAGGTCTCGACCCGCCCGGAGGCGCCGGAGCCGCGGCGCAGCGCCCTCGACCATCGCCCCGCCGACATCGCGACCACGCAGCAGATCAATCCACCCAGGGTGGCGCGGTTTCAGGAGAGTTTGGACGCCGCGAGCGCGGCCAATATGGCCCGCTTTCCGGCGATGGATCAGGCGACCGGGGTGAAGCTCAACCGCTTTGTGTTCCGCAAGAACCCACCCGAAAACGGCGGGGCGTTGCCGGGGGCGTCCGTGACGCCCGCGGGCGGGCGTTAGGCCAAGGCGGAAGGGCTACCCGCGTTCGGGTCAGCCTTCCTCGGCTTCCCGGCGCACCTTGTTCTTCTCGGCCTCGCGGTCCTCCTCGAGGCGGGCCTTCTCGCTCGCCAGCTGCTCCTGGATCTTGCGCACCTCGTCAAAGTTCGAGGCGGCAAGGGCGGCGTCCAGCTGCTGCTTGAGGAAAATTTCCCGTTCGGCCAGCCGGCCTTGGTAAACCCGGTCGATGTCCGCCAGCCGGGACTTCTGCTCCGGGGTGAGGACCCGGCCGGGCGCGGGCTCGTGCTTCGCGAGGCGCTCCATCGCTAGTTCGTAGGCGCTTTTCATACCGCCAAGCCTGTCCACGGGAGGCGGGACTTCAACCCTCATCGCCGCCCCGGCGGCCTCTGTCTCGAGCCCCAGCACGAGAAAGACCGCCACGATCCCGAAGGGCGGCCACCAGCCGCCGAGCCGCCGCCGCCAGTCCGTCGCATAGCCCGCCAGCAGGCACGCGAAAAGGAGCGTCAGCGCGGTCGGGCCGATCCACGGGGCGGCGAACTGGGCGGGAAAACAGAAGCCCGGCAGGTCGACCGTGGCCGTGATCACCGCGTCGATCCCCGCCAGGACGAGCGCGGCCGCGTGGTTGGCGATCACCGCGGGGAGTTCGGGCCCGATCAGCCCGGCAAGCAGGGCCGTGAAGCCGGCGAGTGTGACGAGTGTCGCCGCCGGCAGCAGGAGCAGGTTGGTCAGGAACGAGCCTGGGGTCAGCAGCCCGAAGAAGTGCACCCCGGTCAGCAGGCTGACCAGCGTCGTCGCGAGTCCGACCGCCACGGCCACGGCGAGCCCGCGTAGGCCGGCCTCCACCGCGCGGTGCCAGGGGCGGCGCTCCGCTTCCGGCAGCAGGGGCCAGGGCCGGCAGCGCTCCTGCCAGGCCTCGCCGAGGGGCAGCCCGAGCACCAGCAGCGCGAGGACGATCGCGTAGCTGAGCAGAAAGCTCGTGGAGAAGGCGTCGAGCGGTTGGAGGATCAGGACCGCGAGGGCGGACGCGGCGAGGGCGGCGAGCAAATTGCCCGGCTGGCGACCGGCCTCCGCAACCTGCAGGAACGTCGCCATCGCCCACGCGCGTACCGCCGAGGGCGAAGCGCCGGTGATGTCCACGAACAGCCAGAGCGCGGCGCTGCCGATCGCGAGTGCCGGCCAGGGCGGAACGCGCGCGAGGGAGAGCAGGGAGCGCAGGGCCACCGCGATGACCCCGATGTTCAAACCACTGATGGCGAAGAG
>SXGQ01706744.1_pt1 | contig 12295 bp, 11 predicted proteins | sample 3178371 | NCBI WGS metagenome assembly SXGQ01 (sample SAMN11356859, study PRJNA531348) | freshwater metagenome | isolation source: freshwater sample F1-20 | place: China: Fuxian Lake, Yuxi | collected 2017-12-25 | reverse complement strand
TGTGGCATAGTCAATCATATTTTTAGTGCCACGACTTTCTCCATCCCAAACAGCGATCAATGCGTCTGCATAATCACCCATTTGTTTGTTTCTGATATGACCAGCACCCTTGCCAAGACCTTTCCAATCAGCAGGAAATTCCTTGACAGGGATGCTTGCATTATAGGCGTAAGTTTCTCCAAATGTATCAGCGCCTCTTGCTTTGCCGCAAACAACTTCTGTCATTGTCCATGGGCATGTTTTGATAGCATTGACTACGTCTTGATAAGAGACTTTGTCTCTCGAACCAGCGATAATTGTTTTCACTTGATGTTTAGTTTTGCTTTGATTTCTTCGAGAGAGGTGAATACGGTCTTGCCTCCAGTTTTTTCATAAACGTGATCTACGCACGTATTGATGTATTGAGGATCATCTTTCCAAGCTCCATACCACGTTTTCTTTTTGATACTTTTGGAGTGAACGTGACCGTGAATATTTGCAACTCGACCACGCATTTCGTGCGGGTGAATCGGGCAATGCGTTAGCCACAGTCGCTTGTATGAAATCATACCATGAATTTCATCGAATACTTCGGTTTGAAGTTTTGTCGAGACATAGTCATCATGATTACCTTTGATTAAGATTTTGCGACCACGAAGATTTTTGAATACTGCCAAAGCTTCGTCAGAGAATGCTGCATCGCCCATGACATACACAATATCGTTTTTGCGGATAGTGCGCTGCCAATGACTGCAAAACATCGTCGTGTTTTCTTCCGTGGAATTTACCCAAGGACGAAACTTCGCAATATTTTTGTGACCCAAGTGTGGATCGCCTACAAAGAATACACTCATTTTGATTTGCCTTGATCTACGAAATCGTAGAGTTTAAATGGGTTCGCGCCATTGGCGAAATCGAACTCGCTATATTGAAAAACATAGCCGCCGATTTTCTTTGCGCAATCTCTTGCCCATTGTTCTGCGCCTTTAAGCGCTCCATCATACGATTGATGGAAGTTATTTTTTTTGTCGAATACTCTGTATTTGCTGTGTGCCATATTGTTATTTTATTGTTTCTAGGATTATGATAAGAATAATTGCTGCTGTTACTTGAAAACTATACATAAGTCAATTTAAAAGCGATTCTACCAGTGTCAAAATTGTTGGTAATGTAACATTCGATGAATATTTCATTTCCGTGAATCTTGGCGGAGTTAATTTGTGCTATGTATTTGACTTTGTCAAGAACTATTTTGTGCAAATTTTCGGGCAGAGGCTCGAATTCTTCGCAGACAGGTTGATCACCTAACTTCCATGGGAACAATTTGTTCTTACCGATTACTGTCACTGTAGGCATTTTCATTGTTTTTTAAGTATTGTGTGTTTGATTCCGTTAATAATATCTGTCATTTTAATCAAAGAAAGAAGATCTTTACGCCCTTTTCTTTGGTAGCCAGTATAGAGTGGCATACGAACATCGACATTGAGCTGAGAAAGGTCGCAGAGCTTTTCGCATAGCCGCGCCAAAAGCTTTCTATCGACGAGCAGGAAGTCGTGTTCACGCTCAAATGCAATGATGCTAGAAGCGCCGTAAAGCCATCCTCTCTTGCCTTGCACATTGGCGAACTCGATCCAAATTACTTCGTCGTTATATTTGTCATCGGCACGTTTTACTTTCTTTCGTGCTTTTACATCGACTGGTGTTCGGGGAAGTTTTGATCCTTCGATCCAATAATCAATGTGGCGAATCTCTTCTTGGAAGGAAGATTTCTCGCAAGATAAACCCGCTTTTAAGATTGCGGATTCAAACGAGGACTCTGCTTGGTCGCCGCTTGCGAATGCCTCGCCTGTTTTGTCGTATCTGTTTTTATAAGCCATCTCTGCTATATGATACTAAAATTTTGCCATTGTCAAGAAAAATTTTTGCACTAGGATCTCTTTTTTCAATTGATTTTAAATAGGTTTTTAATTTGTGTTGGCGTTTAACTTCTCCAACGAATGGTAATGAGCAATTGAATTGCTTCCAGTAAAACTCTCTGAATAGTTTAAAATTTCCCACCAAATCAAATGGCGACCCGAAAATAAATTTTATTTCTATATTAGAATCATTAGGATAAATGGCAATAAAAAATTTAACAGAACCGTTTTCAATGCAATAAAAAATACCAGAAGTCTCTAATAGAAATTGGTAATATTTTTTAATTTGTATCATCTTTACGGAATAGCTTTTGATTGAGCAAAAATCATAAGGCTTAGATTGAAGGCAAAAGTCTACTACTGCCGATTCTACAATAGGATTATCATCTTTTAACTGCTGAAAGTTCATTTTTTTGATTTATAATAGTGTAAATTAGAGTATGGGACAAGGACAAGACAGGATAGCGAGCAGTTTATTAGAACTGCAACCTACAGCTATTATAGAGCTTTTTTTGCTATATTTCAACACTGTTGATAGTCCAAATGCATTTATTGCTTTTCATGGAGGCTCTGTCTACAATAAAGGGATAGTATGGCAAGGTGTAGAGTATCTTCCTATTCCCGTAGAGACGGATGGTTTCGAGGTAACAGCAAATGGTCAATTACCTCGACCTAAAATGCGAATTTCCAATAAAGATTATTTCGCAACAGATCTATTGATTAACAATGATGATTTGCAATTTGCAAAAATCATTCGTAAAAGAACTTTCGTAAAATTTTTAGACGATGTCAACTTTGACGGTGGAAATCCTTGGAGCCAAGCTGATGCATCGGCAGAAATCTCTAATGATACATTTATAGTTGGACAAAAAACAGCTGAAAATAAATCATTTGTTGAATTAGAGTTGACTTCTCCACTTGATCTTGAAAATTTTGAAGTCAATAATCGTTTGATCATGTCGCGCTATTGTTCGTGGCATTATCGCGGTAATGGATGTAATTACAATGGCATTCCAATAGCTACAGAAGAAGGTGAAAGCTTAACTGTTGGTGATCCAGTAGCGTGGTATCAAAATAGCAAATCCAATATGGCAAGCTTTAAATGGTCTTCTGCCACTACAAAACAATATAATGTTGGTGATGCAGTATATGTAGAAAATACAAAAATAATTATTAACAAACCAAATTCTGACGTAAAAGAATTTGCAAAAATTTGGTACGTATGCCAAGTTCAACATGTTAGCTCTGAGTCTAAAATACCCGATAAAAATCCATCCCTTTGGAAAAGAGACGGTTGTAATAAAAAATTAGATGGATGTAAACGCCGTTTTGGTAGTGGTGTGTTGGAATTTAATGAGACATTCGAATCGCGAACAGCTACTTTTGTTGATTTTACTTCTCGTGCTGATAGTAGATATAACAATATCGCTCCACTAGCGGAAGTAACTGCTTCTAGCTCATCTCCCAATTACTATCCTAGAGCTGTAGTTGATAGAATATCTGGCGCTGCAAGTATTTGGCAGGGACTTGATAGAAAATCCACAATAACATTAACGTGGCCAACTCCCAGAAACATTAGTACAATTTATATATATGAAGATCCAGGTGGCTTAGATTATGGAAATGCAGAAATTAAATACTTTAATGAAGCTGGTTCACAAGTTGCATCTGTAACAGCAGCAACTAATAATAACGGAACAGCGGCTTATTTTAATGCTGGCAATATATTAGCGAAAAGTATTACAATATCGGGAACATCAAGTGATAAAAGATCTTTAAGTGAAGTTGCTGTATTTGAAACTACTCCGCCAACTTTATATTATCGCGATCAAGAGGCAACACCACTTCATAGAAATAATTTTTTTCAAATTGCTACGTGGGTTGAGGCGGTTGATCGGACAAGCTATTATAGTGATTATATTTCTATATTTCATAATGTTCTTAAAAATTGTCGTCATAGTGGAATTAACTTATACCTTTTTAGAAATGAGTTGCGCCTTGATTTCGCTACTAGAGTAGGAAGCACTGATTACAAAAGATCTATAAGTGTGCCTTGGAGAAATGATACATTAAAACCAATTCATTTGATTTGTTCTGGTGGAACGAGTGCAAGCAATCAAGGCGGTTATATTAAATTAATAGCTGAAGATGAAGCTGCTACTTTTACTTTATCTGGATCTCTAAATGAATATTTTAAATTTAAAGATGCTAATCTTCAGTATGGAATAGATTCTAGCCAAAATCGTTTAAAATTTGGCAAAAACGATTGGACAAATCCAATTGCTTATGAATTTACACCAGACAATATCGAATCTTTAGAAGTGGGAGAAATTTACAGCAATATTGAGATTATTAGCCCTATTAAATTTGGACCAACGGCATTTTGGACTCAAGCAGTAGGTATAGAAACGAGAATTTCAGAGGCTAGCCAATCAGTTTTTAAAGACTATGATGATTTTACTGGAAAACAAGCTAATACTGAAGGATTGTTAGGTTGGTGGGAAATGGCTACTGGAGTAGGCACAACCGACATTTTAGCTAAAAACAATTCGTCTAAAAGACTTTGGATAGCGGGAGACTCAAATCAACTTTCAAAATATAACACAAGCCAAACTGCTCAAGTTCCAAAAACACAAATATTAAATATTGCAAAACAAAATGTAGTTCTTCCATTTGGCGGATTTCCAGGAACAGAAAAATATGGTTAAAGAAATTAATAATCAATCAGTTAATAAAATACGCGATTTTATAATCAACTCTTGTAATGAACAAGTTATGCAAGAGGTATGCGGATTTATCGGATGGGACAGTTCTAAGTATATAGCTACTGTCGAAAAAAATGATGCAAGCGATCCTAAAAGTTTTTTTGTTATTAATCCTGCGTCATATTTAATGTTTGCAGAGGATTATGATATGTTGGCTATTTTTCATAGTCATATTGTTGGTGATGAAACTCCATCAGAATTTGACATAAAAATGTCTGAGGCTTGTTGTATTCCTTTCGTAATTTATTCTCTAAATACAAAGAAATTTCATATTTATGAACCTAGTAATTCAGAATTAAATGTAAAAGCATTTGCAAGGCTAAAGGAAGCATTAAAATGACAACTATAACATTACACGGAATATTGGCTAAAGAGTTTAAAAGAACTTTTAATTTGGCAATTAAACGGCCAAAAGAGGTTTTTGATGCTATTTCATGCTCTCATGAAAATTTTAGAAACAGATTAGTTGAATTGGCTAATCAAGGAATTCATTTTACTTTACTTGTAGATGGCAAAAAATTAAATACATTGGAAGAGCTATCAATTGCAGCAGAATACAAAAAAATTGATATTGTTCCATTGGTATGTGGAGCTGGAAAAGTATTGGGAGTAATTTTGACGGTAATTGGATTTGTATTAATGTTCACGCCTTTTGCTCCTTTGGGGGTTGCGTTATTCTCTGCTGGATTGCAAATACTTTTAACGCCTGACCCTAAAATAGAGAGGCCAAAAGCAGATGTCAGTGGTGCGAAACAATCTTTTATATTTTCTTCTAAAGCTAATGTCGCAGAACAAGGTATTCCAATACCAGTAGGTTATGGAAGATTAAGAGTTGGTTCTGCCGTTATTCAGTCTACAATTAAATCTTATCCAAATAGCTTTAATAAAGCTCTGGCTCTAAATACAAATGGGCAAAGCATTAATAACAATAGTGTATGAAACATCTTAAAAAACAAAACCTTATAAGAGGTGCTGGAGGAGGAAAAGCCCCCAAAGCAAGACCAGCAGTTTTACAACCGCCAAAATTAGGCGCATTTGAAACTATCTCTTCTTATAGTGTAGCTGAGATTATTGATTTAATTTCTGATGGACCAATAGCAGGTTTAGTAGATCAAAATGGATCGGTATTAACAAGTAATATTTTTAAAGGAATTTATCTTGATAACACTCCAATACAAAATACTAACAATCGAGTAGATTTTTCTTCTCCAGCGGGTCAAAAATCATTTGGAAAAACTTCAATAGGATGGGAATTGCGCCATTTATCATCTTATTATTTAGACGAAAGAACGTCTCCAATTACAAATTATGTACCTATAGAGCATAGACATATTTTATACCAAGGTTATTACAAAACTTTTTTCTATTGGGGAACAGAGCTTGATCGCGGCACATACTACCATTGGCGTTTAGAACCCATGTATGAATGGCCCACTCAATGGCAAGTTCAAAGTCCAAAAATAAATCAATATATAGGTGGCAAGTATATAACTTACCCATATTTAGATGAAGCGGATAATATCAATCAGCAAGATTCATACATAACCATCGGCAATGACCGATGGACAACAAATAACGGAGTTTCAAAATTTGTTTTAGAGCTTCACCATAGCAATCCATTTGATCGGCGTGGAGAGATTAGATCAAGATCAATTTCTGGATTTCAAAATACCCTCAATACTTTAAACAGAAGTACAGGTGCAAAACAAAAAGAAATAGCCAATAATCTAACAAATCAACTTAATAAGCTACGATCAATATGTATTAGAGAAGATGTAGCATTTCCGAGTAAAGCTATTGATAGAACCAAAAATACAATTGGAGTTGTAATATTAAGATTAACTCCAGGTACAGCTACAGCTCCATCATATAAATTTTCTGATACTCCAATTGATATAAATGAGAATGTGCAATTTACTGTACAGGGCTTAGAAGATGAGTTTAATTATGTATACCCAATGATTGTTCCAGAAATTGCCAATGGAAAATATACTGGCAAAATTCAAGATGGTTTAATTGTGATGCTTGTTCCATTAGAATTTTCAAAGAATGATTACATAATAGACAACGTAAGAAATATTAAAACAATTTTGAATTGGTCGTTTCCCAAAAACTTTCTTCACAGAATTCATAGAACTAATCTTTATGAAGGCGATGTAATTTATAGAACTAGCCCAAGAGAAAGAAATCCTAATGTCGTTAATGAAAAAGATGGTATATTCATAGTCGCATCAACAAAGGGAACGTCATCCATCGGTGTATCATCTGATCTTTTTAACTTCAATAACGTATCAGCTGAATTTAGAGAAGGATCAGAATTTCAAAACAGTATAAGTGGTTTTGATAAGGTATACAATGATTACATGTATGAAAATAAGCTGTTAGGTCCTTTTATAAAAACTGGAACCGTACAGCGTCTTTTATTTAATGACGATGCTAACAAAGATGTTCTGATTTCAATTGATAAGTTGAAACTATCAATTCCATTAAAATCAGATTTAGAAGGCTCGCAAGATGCAAGAATAGGTGATCCAAAAACTCCTACTGTTATAAAAAATTATTCTGATTGGTCTGATAAATTAGAGAAAGTAGATTATGAATCATTAACTTTCACACATACTATTGAAAATCCGTTTGTAGATGCTGTTAACATTTCAATTATTATTAATAGTTTGGTTGATACTGTGCATGTTAATAGAGACGGAATTGAAGGAGTAGATGGAGGAAGACTAGAAGCAGGTGGAAAAATACCAACTGTTGTCAAATTTCAAGTTCAAACTGGAAAAATAACTCAAGATGGAGTATCTACCGATGTTAAATTATATGAATATGCAATAGTTGGCTTAATTGAGGGGCCATGTGTTATTGATTTTGGTGCGGAATACAGTGAAGCTGATGAATTATTAAAGAAAACAGTAAGAATTATTGAATCTGAGAATTTAAAAGATACTAATTTAACGAAGCCATTTGAGCTGCCTTTGCTAAAAAGCGATGAAAATCCTACGACTACTAAAAGATTTATAAAGATATTAAAAACATCTGCGGAAACTAATTCCGTACTTATTAATAAAGATATTACATTAGGCAAAGTCACAGAAATAATTAGTCAAAAACTATCTTATCCGTATTCAGCTATGGTCGGCATTAAATTAGATGCTAGAGCTTTTCGCTCTGTTCCTGAGCGTAGTTATGACTGTAAACTGAAAAAAATTAAAATACCAACCAATTATGAAATAATAGATAGTTCAACTGGATTTGATATTCGTTATCAGAAAAAGGCTAGTGAATATATTCCTAAAAAAATATATACTAAAGATTGGGATGGAACATTTACCGAAGGTTGGACAGATAACCCAGCTTGGATATTATATGATCTGTTAACAAGCAAACGCTATGGTTTAGGCTCTTATATTGATGAATCACAAATAAATAAATGGGAGCTTTATAAAATAGCCCGATTCTGTGATGCGGTAGATGACGAAGGTTACTTTATTGGTGTTAGTGATGGAGTAGGGGGATTAGAGCCACGATTCTCTTGTAATATTATATTCAAAGAGCAAACTAAAGTTTATGATGCTATTAATGTTATAGCGAGTTTGTTTCGCGGTATTGTATTTTTTGGAGGTTCTGAAATACACTTTCTTGATGATAGACCAAGGAAACCTATCGCATTGTTTAATAATGCTAATGTAAAAGATGGTATATTTAACTATAGCAATACTCGCAAAGATTTACAGTTTAATACTGTAGAAGTGGTTTATTTGGATCGCTTTGACAACTATAAAACAAAGGTAGAATATGTGCAAGATGAAGAAGATATTCGTAAGCGAGGTGTATTGAAAAATACCATGAATACGATGGGTGTTACATCGAGAGCTATGGCTCGTCGTATCGGACAGCACATTATCTATCAAACTACAAAAGAAAACCAAAACATAGAATTTTCTACTGGATTGGAAGCGTTGCTATGTAGACCTGGAGATTTGATTATAATCGAAGATGAAATGAAAACAAGATCGACTAACTATGGCAAAATACTCGCCATTGATAACGTCAATAAAAAAATTCAAGTAGACACCATATTCGATCCAACCACTCAAACAGGATTTATTACCGTTTATGCGCCGACAGGATATTCAACATCGTTAGAATTATCTGGTCTAGCATCAAATTTCAATAGAAGCAGAGTTGAGCAATTTACAATTAATCAAGCTTTGGGTGGATTTTTTACACTTACAGGAGTTTATAAATTTTCTGGATATACTTCTGGATTTGAAAATTCAAGTATATATCCATCTCAATTCCCACTATATACAGGTAAACATGTTGGCGGTCATTCTATGTTCTGTTATTATAGTACAAGATCAACTGGTTTTATATTTGCGACTGGAAAGCCATATCAAGATAATACGGTCTTTGATAAAATAGTTACTAATACAGGTGTATTCTTTGGCGCTGATTTCTCCAGCTTAATAACTGATAAACCAAGTAATTGGACTGGATATGAATGGACAAGTTCCACTTCTGATCGAAGAAGAAGAACTGATGATGGACCTAGACAAATATCAGGACAAATTCAATGGAATAATAGTTTATATCCAAATACTAGAGGAATACTGGATGCAGAAATAGATACTTACAGTACCCCTCAAATAACAAAAATATCATTTACTGGCTATAATACAAGTGGCATTTACGGCACAATGCTAGAATTGAATCCAAATGATTCTAACATTAATTTTTTAGCGGCAGTAAAACCTGGTAGCGCATATAGAATCGAACGTAAATCGGCTTCAGATCAAATATATAAAGTAGTAGCAATTCGCGAAGAATCACAAAATCAATATGCTGTCGGAGCTTCTCGCTATGACACAGGAAAATTTGAAACTATTGAAAAAGCAATAACTCAAGACTTCCTAGAACAAACATATTATACTGGGCCATTGACTGTCAATAATGTTCAAGTTCTACAACTGAGCAGACCAACGATAGTTGAATTCGGCGTGTATGAACAAATGCCAAATAATTTTAAATTAACTGGAAGATGGACGAGCGGAGCGAATACTACTGGTTTTGCAGTTTCTATCAGCAACTCTTTAGCTGGTTATTTTGAATCTCGAAATGTTGCAGCGTCTGGTATTATTTTTAACAATTTAACTGATATTGGAAACTGGGAAATTTCAGTAACCGCATTAGCTAGAAGTCCAAATATTGATTCCGCGACTGCTAGTACTGGAGCGTTTATAGCTTATGCAGGACTTTTAACAAATATCAATAAACCAGTTATTAATGGATTTACTTTAGAATAATTATGTTTTCATATCAAAATAAAATCGTTGGCATTAAAATTAAAGCTTTAAATGAAGGCTCTGATTTTTTTGATGTTACAGTGAATAGCGGAAGTATAGGATTACTTACTGGATCACAAGCTAATTATCAAGAATGTTTTGTTGGATTCCAAAATGAATCGTTAACATTGACTACAGCCGATCCAATTTTAAGTGGTGGTTGTCCAGTAAAAATAAACTGGTCTTTCGAAGATGATTGTACAAAAGTAACTGGTTCATCAGATCTGCAAGAAAATCCAGCGGGATGTTTTTTCTATAACTTAAATGCTGCAATTTATAATTTTTCAATTATCAAAAGTGGGATAGATCCGTGGATATTAAAAATCGGAGAAACTACTGAATTTACTAGTGCATTATATGATTCTGGAAATCCTTATGGAATATACTCTGATTATGAAGGAGACTATTCTATATCAATTAATAAAAATTTAGACAATTTAAATGATTCATACTATTTTAATGAATTAACACTGCAAGAAGGAGTAAATGAATTATGTTTCAATAATATTCAAAATAATGGTAGTGGAAACTATTTCTATTATGAGATTGGTATATATGAATTAAGTGGTTCATATTTAGTAAATCCTTATGTTGTTGATAGTGGCGAAGCAACTCCGACAACTGGAACAGATCAATGTGTGCTATTTGATTTGACATATCCAACTCCAGCGAGTGCAACAAATTTATTTGAATTCGATCCTGTATTTAATATTGATACTGGAAACTTAAATCAAATTTTTACAGGAAGCGGTATCCACTTAAAGAAAGATGTGACATTTTTCTTTAACATGTTAGATCAGCAACTGCGACCTATTTTTTCTGATCAAGAGTTTTTAGAGAATCCATTGATCGATGGATGCGTTTTCGACATTTTAAATATAGATGGAACTGTTGCTGCGGAAAATTTCTTCAGCGGAAAATACTCAAGATCTGTAACTGTCAGCGCACTTGATAATGAAAATATTTTTGGCACATATCAAAAAGATTTTGGTGTCAGATGTAGTATGCCAAATTCATTTGATGGATCAACATTTACTGGAATTTTCTTGGCATACGGAAACGTTCCAAATATCTTAGATATTATTCCTGATTATACCGAGTTTAGTGGAGCGGCTGAATCAACAGAATCATTTAATGCTTCAATTGTTCTACAAAACAATTTGCGATTTACACAAATGGATAGATATGATGTCTACGCATTGACAGGCAATATGTCTGCTGTAAATGAACTGACTTATTTATCGCCAACTAGTGAAGATGGTTATTTATTCTCGCAAAGCGCTACGAATGAAGATAGTATTTATAACTTAACGATAAAAAAAATCAATCTACAAGAAAATGTACCATATTACTTCACTGTAGTTCCTTATGGAATTCTTGGTTCTGGAGCGCCTTTTGTTTTTGGACCAACAACATTTGTTTCCAAAAAAACAAATTTAACATTAGCTTCTACAGATACTAGCAAATTGAATTTATACGATGGAAGCGGATTCAACAGCACTATTTATAAAACTGGAAAACTTTGCTATGGTAGGGGTATTATTCATGAATTTGATTCAGGAGTATTTACGAGCGTTAAATACTTGGTAGAAATTAAAGATTCTGGAAATATTAGAAGATTCTCCGAATTAAAAGGCGTTGTGAATCAAACTGGGCTTGCTTTAATACAAGAACCTGTAAACGATACGACAACAACGTATCAGCTTACAGGTCTTGCGAATGGATTGTGTGGCTTATATGCTAGTGGCGAAAATTATGCCAAATCAACCTATAAGCTACAAGCAACAATGTTTTAATTCTTGGTCATTGCTTCGAGTCCAGCCAAAAAATCAGCCTTTGCATTTTCGGGCAATCGAGAGTAAAATTTCTTTGCTCTACGATATGCGCGTTTTGCCATTGCATTTTCTGGAGGCAGTATTTGTCTTAGTTTTTTTGCTTTTTTATTGTTCATAGTTTGCTAATGTATGTTTCAGTATCTTTAAGGAATCCCATTTTTGTGTAGAATGATTTTACTTTTTGGTGAGCGGGGTTATTTACAGCGGTAGACATTGTGATATATTTGCATCCCATTTGTCGAGCTGCGTCCACTGCTGTTTTGAACAGTCGATAGCCAGCTTTAGGATTTTTAGATAACCACAGAAATTCATGAATCATTTCTTCATTAAATTTTGGGCATCGCACTTTATTGAATGCAATCAGAGCATCAAACTTTCCGTCTTGTAAGTTGCCCCATACCAATAAATCCCAAGCCAAAATAGAAGTATGAGAAAAGTTAGCCTTGATAGTC
>SXGQ01335235.1_pt1 | contig 12299 bp, 10 predicted proteins | sample 3178371 | NCBI WGS metagenome assembly SXGQ01 (sample SAMN11356859, study PRJNA531348) | freshwater metagenome | isolation source: freshwater sample F1-20 | place: China: Fuxian Lake, Yuxi | collected 2017-12-25 | reverse complement strand
TCGAGCTGCTCTCGGTGGCGCTGTACATCCTCTGCGCCATCGAGGTGTCGCGCGAGCGCTCGCTCGAGAGCGGCCTCAAGTACCTCATCACCGGGTCCATCGGCACGGCGATCCTCATCTACGGGTTCGCGCTGCTCTACGGGGCCACCGGCACCACGTCGCTCACGGGCATCGCGCTGAAGCTCGACACCATGGACGGCCTCCTCACCGAGCCGCTGCTGGTGGCGGCCATCGTGCTCATCGTGGTGGCGCTGGGCTTCAAGGCCAGTGCCGTGCCGTTCCACATGTGGACGCCCGACGGGTACCAGGGCGCCCCCACCCCGGTGACCGCCTTCATGGGCACCGGCACCAAGGTGGCCGCCATGGGCGCGTTCCTGCTGGTGTTCACCGGCGCCACCCAGCAGGCATCGGGCGACTGGCGCGCGCTCATCGGCGCCCTCGCCGTGGTGACCATGGTGGTGGGCAACGTGGGCGCGCTCATGCAGCAGAACGTCAAGCGCATGCTGGCGTGGTCGAGCATCGCGCAGGCGGGCTACCTGCTCATCGGCGTTGCCGTGGGCACGGCCGCCGGGGCCGAGGCGCTCATCTACTACCTGTTCGCATACGTGGGGATGACCCTCGCGGCGTTCGCCATCGTCATGCTCCGCGAGCGCGAGGTGGAGGCCGGCGACACGCTCACCGCCTTCACGGGCTTCGGCCGCGCGCGCCCCTGGGCCGGCGTGGTGATGACCCTCGCAATGGTGTCGCTTGCGGGCTTCCCGCCGCTGGCGGGCTTCGTCGGCAAGTTCCTGCTGTTCGGCACGGCGGTGGACGCAAGCATGAGCTGGCTCGCCATCGTGGGCGCGCTGGCCAGCGTGGTGAGCGTGGTCTACTACCTGCGCGTGGTCATCGTCATGTGGTCGCCGGCGCCCGAGGGCGCGCGACCGGCGCGCGAGTTGCGCGTGCCGCTGTCGGTGGCCTCGGTGGCCGTGGCCGGCGCGGCGTCGATCATCGCCCTGGCCATCTGGGCCCAGCCGATGCTCGACCTCTGCGCGGACGCCGCCCGCGCGCTGATGATTCCCTAGGGCGCGACGCCCTCGAGCACGATGTCGAGCCACGCGTTCACGTGGCGGGTCGTCATCTTCTTGTCCTCCATCATCGGCACCGTCAGCAGCGGGCTGAGCAGCACCTGGGTGGTGGCGTGGAGGTCGACGTCCGCGCGCATCTCGCCGCGCTCGATGCCGCGCGTGAAGCAGGCACTCACCACCTCCACCCACGGACGCGAGATCTCATTGACCCAGTACGTCTTCAGGGGCCCCGATCGGGACAGCTCGGCCACGACCTCGGTGAAGAGGCGGCCGTCCTGGCCGTTCATGGCGCGCATGGCGGTGGTCATGAAGCCGAAGAGGTCCTCACGCAGGCTGCCGGTGTCGATGTCGGCCACCGGCTCCCACACCTCGGCGAGTGCGCCAACCACCAGCGACTCCTTGTCGGGCCAGCGCAGGTAGATGGTGCCCTTGCCAACGCCCGCCATGTCGGCGACGGCTGCGATGGTGAGGCCTCCGTAGCCCTTTTCCAGCAGCAGGTCGCGTGTGGCGCCCAGCACGGCGCCCTCCACGCGCGGATCGCGCGGGCGACCTCGCGGGCGGCGAACGGGCGTGGTCTCTTTGTCGGCGGGCTTCGTGGCCATGGCTCTTCGAGCGTCCTCGTGTGGCGTCTGCGTGCGACGGGGGGACGGCACATGTCATGTTCCGGTGGGGTCCGACTTTATACCCCGGCCCTGATGGGAGGCGCAGACCAGGTGGTCCGAAAACCATCGCCGGGCATGTGTGGCGGGCAGCCATGCACAGCCCGCACGGCCCGGTGGTGTTAGCGTGAATGCGCGTGAGCGACCTCCTCGACGACCTCCGCGAATACCCGCATGAGAGCGCCGTGCTCCTCGACATCGACGGCGTGCTCGCGCCCATCGTCGCCAACGCCGCCGACGCCCGCGTGCCCGACGAGGCGCTCGCCCTGCTGGCCGGCCTGCGCGACCGGTACCTGCTCGCAGGGGTCATCAGCGGCCGCGGCCTCGCGGACGTCGACCGCATGGTTCCCGTGCCGGGCATCGCGCGCGGCGGCAACCACGGACTGGAGATCGCGGGCCCCGGGGCCGCGCCGCGCCTGGTCGCAGGAGCGGACGAGCCCGTTGCACGACTTCGGCGGTTCGTCGAGGGGCTCGATGGCGCCGTGCTCGCCGCCCACGGCACCTGGATGGAGGACAAGGGTGCGTCGGTGAGCCTGCACTACCGCGAGGCCACCGATCCGGGGGCCGCCGGGGAGTGGCTGCGATCCGAGGTGCGGCCCGCGGCGCGCGAGGCCGGCCTGCACACGCGTGACGGCAAGATGATCCTCGAGCTGCTGCCGGACATCGACGTGGACAAGGGCTCGGCGCTGGCCGAGCTCGTGCTCGCCGCAGGGGCTCAGAGGGTGCTCTACGTGGGCGATGACCACACCGACGCCGACGCCTGGCGGGCCATGCGGCAGATGGTGGATGACGGGCGCATCGCCTCGGCCTGGTGCGTGCTCGCCGACGGCGCGGAGGTGGACGCCGCCGTGCGCGCGCGCGCCGACGAGGCCGTGCACGGCACGGACGGCGTGCTGCAGCTCATGCGCGCCCTCATCGACTGACCTCACAGGCGTCGCTGCCACACCCGGCAGCGCCTTCGGCGGCGTGGTGGGCTGATATGTTCCGGCGGGCAGACGGGCGTCGGAGGACATGCGGGGACTCGGAACACGTAGCGGGCTGATCACGGTGATCGTCACCGGCATCGTGGCGTTCGGCCTGCTCGCCGCGTTCCTCGTGGTCGAGTGGACCACGCGCCCGGTGGTGAACCCGCTGCAGCCCACCGCCGACGGCTCGATCAACCCCTCGAAGCGGCCCATCGTGGTGGGCACCACATCGGGGGCGATGGGCGACCTGACCGTCACCATCGACGGCACGGACGTGAGCGACAGGGTCGCGGGTGCCCGAGACGGAATAGTGGTGCAGGCCCCCAACCTCACCGAAGGCACGCACACCATGGCTGTGTCGTACTCGGCCAGCAACCTCTTCTCGCGCGGGGCGTCGGCCGAGTGGACCTTCACCGTCGACCGCAAGGCGCCACCGCTCAAGGTGAACGTTCCCCTGGGCGACGGCGTGAACACCCGCGACGTGCGCTTCGCGGGCACCACCCAGCCCGGCAGCATCGTGCAGGTCACATGGGGGGGTGGCTCGGTGGCCGTGAAGGCCGATGCGTCCACGGGTTCGTGGAGCACGCAGGGCACCCTGCCCGAGGGTCGCACCGCGGTGACCTTCACCTCCACCGATGAGGCCGGCAACTCCACCACCAGGAAGCGCAACCTGGTGGTCGACACGGAGATGCCCACCCTCGCGCTCGCCGGCGAGAAGAAGCTGATCAAGCTCACCACCACGGCCGCGCCGGTGATCTACGGCAAGGTGGGCGGCGACAAGCCGCGCGACCTCATCTTCGGCGCCAAGATCAATGGCCAGCAGATTCCCGTGCTCCGCGGCCGCGACGCGATGGGCGGGAAGACCGCCACCTCCGATTCCCAGGCGGCGAGCGACGGCAACGGTCCTACCCTCACCATCAAGGGCAACAGGTTTGCGCTGGCCCCCGGCAAGCTGGCCGAGGGCAAGAACGTGGTGTCGGTGTGGGTGCGCGACCCGGGCGGGAACGTGGCCCGCCAGGAGTTCACGTCGTTCGTCGACACCTCGAGCGAGTTCGGCACCCAGCAGCTCATGGAGGGCGCCGTGGGAGCCGACGTGGACCAGCTGCAGGAGCGCCTCGGCGAGATCGGTCTCTGGAAGGGTGGATCCACCGGCAAGTACGACGCCAAGACCGTCGCCGCGGTGAAGAAGTACCAGCGCAAGTACAAGCTGAAGCAGAACGGCAAGGTCGACGCCCGCACGCTGCGCGCGATCGTGGGCAAGATCACCATCGACCTTTCGTCCTACTCGCTCACGCTCGAGCGCAACGGCAAGGTGGTGAAGAAGTACTCCGTGGCCATCGGCCAGCCGCAGTACCCCACGCCCACCGGCACGTTCAAGATCGTGACCAAGCAGAAGAACCCCACGTGGATCCCGCCCGACTCGCCGTGGGCCGAGGGCCTCGGTGAGATCCCGCCCGGGCCGGGCAACCCGCTGGGCACCCGGTGGATCGGCACGTCGGCTCCGGCCGTGGGCATCCACGGCACATACGCCGACTACTCCATCGGCACCGCGGCCAGCCATGGCTGCCTGCGCATGCACATCCCCGAGGTGGAGGAGCTCTTTGAGATGGTCTCGGTGGGCATGCCCGTGGAGATCAAGCCCTGACCGACGCCCCCGCGGTGCCGGCGCTCACCGACGCCGACTTCGACGCGAGGGTCATCGATGCGCAGGGCCTGGTGCTCGTGGACTTCTGGGCCCCGTGGTGCGCGCCATGCGCCAAGCTCTCCCCCGTGATCGAGGCCCTGGCAACCGAGCACGCGGGCGCCCTGGCAGTGGCCGCCATCGACGTGGAGGCCCACCCCGCGGCACCCGCGCGGCACGCCGTGCTCTCCCTGCCCACGCTCATCCTGTTCCGCGACGGAGCCGAGGCGGAGCGCCTCACGGGATCCCCGTCAGAGAAGAAGATCCGCAGGGCGCTGGAGAAGCACCTGTCGTAGGTACGATAGTGCCCACCCCGGTGTCAGGCACGTAACCGTGTCGCGGTGCCAGGCACCAAACCGTTCGTCCGGAGACCTCATGACCGACAGGCCCATGCCGCCCATGTACTTCAGCCTCCGCACGGTGCAGCCGTTCGCGGACATGTCCCTCAGGCCCGTGGAGGGCGAGGAAGGCGTGGAGCTCACGATCGCCGATGGCCAGGTGGTGGGCATGCTGCTGCCCGACGTGCGCATGCTGAAGCGCCTCGAGGAGATCTGCGAGAAGGCCGGCATCGACCCCTACGAGTGCTGGCGCCGCGTGCAGGGCGACGTCGACCTCTCGATCAAGATCCGCGAAAAGACGGGCTGAGCGCCGTCACCCCTCCCCCCGGAAGGATGCGGGGGTCGCCTTCGGTGAGGTGCCTGACACCGGGGTGGGGCCAGCCGCGGGGCTCAGCCCAGCGCGCCCACCAGCTCGGCGGCCTCGGGGGCGCCGATGCGTCCGGTCTTCACCATCCCGACGTCTCCCGACGGCTCGATGATGATGCCGGCGGGCACGCTCCAGATGGGCAGGGCGCCGGCCTCGGGGTGCTCGTCGAGGTCGATGTCCACCACGGCGCGACCGGCAGCGGCGTCGTGGATGGCCTGCTTGGCCGCCGGGCACCGCGGGCAGTTGGGGGCGGTGACCACCAGCAGCCACGGGCCCTGGCCCTGCAGGTCGAAGGCCTTCTTGAGGTCGTGGGCTGAACCGGCGCGGCGGGCGATCTGCTTCCACGCGATGCAGCCGATGCAGATTCCGCTGATGCCTGAGAACAGCGCCACGGCGGCCACCATGCCGGTGACGATCCAGCCGGCCAGCTCGAGGCCCGCGTAGAGCAGCACGATGGCCACCACGAGCATGACCAGGGCGATCCACTGCGCGAAGCGCACGGGCTTGGATGGCTCGAGCTCCGCCGGGCGCACGGGGATGATCGCGAAGAGGTAGGCCACCGGCGACCACCGGGGTCCGATGAGCGCAAGCGCGATGAATGCCGCGGCCACCACCACGACGGGGATGGTCTGGAAGAGCACGGCCTCGAGGCACAGCAAGCCGGTGATGGCCTGCGCGAAGCGCGGGGCCCACGGATGCACCACGGCGGGCGTGCGCGCGGGAAGCGGGAAGGTGCTCACGAAGGGGTCCTCATAGACTCGGGATTCTTATGCCCGCGATAAGGAAATTGCAACCGGCTCGGCGTCGATCTCGCCGTCCTCCCGGTGCAGCGGGGTGAACGGCACCCCGTGGCCCACGGTGAGCTCGGTGGCCAGCACCTCGCCGGCAATCCATGCGCGGTGGGCATCGATGGCCTCGCGGATGCGCGCGGAGCCGTCGAGGTGCAGGAGGATGCGGTCCTCCACCTTGAGGTCGGCATCGCGGCGGGCGTTCTGGATGGCGCGCACGAGGTCGCGGGCAAGGCCCTCCATCTCGAGCTCGGGCGTGATCTCCGTGGCCAGGCCCACGGCCAGCGCGCCGCCTTCGGCCACCGCGTAGCCCTCGGAGGGGCGCACCTCGCGCAGCAGGTCGTCGTCGCCCAGCACCTCGTCGTTGCCGTTCACGGTGACCGTCACCGTGCCGCCGGCGTCGAGAACCCCCACGGTGGCCGTGGGGTCGAGCGCCGCCACGGCCTCGGCCATGGCCGGCATGTTCGGGCCCATGCGGGGGCCGAGCGTGCGGTAGTTGGGCTTGAGGCTCACCTGCACCAGGCCACCGGCGTCGGTGACGAAGCGCACCTCGCGCACGTTGAGCTCCTCGGCCACGATGCCCGACAGCGCCTCGAGCTCGCGCGCCGTGGAGGGCGGGCAGGCGATCACGGCCTCGGCCAGCGGCTGGCGCACCTTGAGCTTGGCCTCCTTGCGCGCCGATCGGCCGAGCGTGGTGGCCTCCATGGCGGCGGCCATGGCCTGCTCGAGCTCCTCGTCGCGGCGACCACCGGGAGCCGGCCAGTCGGCCAGGTGCACGCTGGGGGGTGCGGCGTCGTCATGCCCCGCCACCAGGTTGCCCCACATCTCATCGGCCACGAACGGGCAGAAGGGCGCCACCAGCAGCGAGATGGTGGTGAGGCACTCGTGCAGGGTGGCGAAGGCCGCGGCGGTGTCGGCCGCGTCGTCGCCCCGCCAGAACCGGCGGCGCGAGGTGCGCACGTACCAGTTGCTGAGATCATCGACGAGGTCCTCGAGGGCTCGGCCGGCGGAGGTGGGGTCGTAGTCGGCCAGGCGCGCCGTCACCTGCTCGATGGTGCCGTCGAGGCGCGAGAGCGCCCAGCGGTCCATCTCCGATCGCTCTGCCACCGGCGGGGCGGCATCCCCGGGCGACCAGCCGTCGGGCAGCGCGGCGTATGTGACGAGGAACGCATAGGTGTTCCAGAGCGTGAACAGGAACCTGCGACGAGTCTCGTCCACCACGTCGAGGCTGAAGCGGAAGGACTCCCACGGGCTCTGCGCCGTGAAGAGGTACCACCGGAAGGCGTCGGCGCCCGCGTGGTCGATGACCGTCCAGGGCTCCACCACGTTGCCCTTCGACTTGCTCATCTTCTGGCCCTCGCCATCGAGGATGAGCCCCAGGCACACCACGTTGCGGTAGGGCGACTCATCGAAGAGCAGCGTGCCCTCGGCCAGCAGCGAGTAGAACCACCCGCGGGTCTGGTCGAGCGCCTCGCACACGAAGTCGGCCGGGAAGCGCCCGGCCAGGTCGTCCGGGCCCTCGAAGGGGTGGTGGTGCTGGGCGAACGGCATGGCCCCGGAGTCGAACCAGACGTCGGCCACCTCGGGCACGCGGTGCGCCACGCCGCCGCAGTGGCAACGCACATCGATGTCGTCCACGTAGGGGCGGTGCGGGTCGAGCGGGTCGGGCACGTCACCGATGGCGCGCTCGCGCAGGTCGGCGAACGAGCCGATGGCCGTCACCTCGGAGCAGTCGTCGCACCGCCAGAAGGGCAGCGGCGTGCCCCAGTAGCGCTCGCGCGAGATGGCCCAGTCGACGTTGCCCTCGAGCCAGCGGCCGAAGCGGCCGTCGCGCACGTGCTCGGGGTGCCAGCCCACCGACGCGTTGAGCTCGAGCATGCGGTCGCGCACGTCGGTGGTGCGGATGTACCACGAGGGCTTGGCGTAGTAGAGCAGGGGCGTGCTGCCGCGCCAGCAGTGCGGGTAGGAGTGCTCGTAGGGCTTCTCGCGGTGCACGCGGTGGCGGCCCTCGAGGTCGGCGATCAGCGCCCGGTCGGCGTCCTTCACGAACTGTCCCTCGGCCTGCGGCACCTTCGCGGTGAAGAGGCCCTGGCGATCGACCGGGTTGGGGGCGTCGAGGCCGTGCTCGCGCGCGGCGCGCATGTCGTCCTCGCCGAAGGCCGGCGCGATGTGCACGATGCCCGTGCCGTCGTCGGTGGTGACGAAGTCGCTCATCACCACCACGTGGCGGCCGGGGATCATGTCGAAGGGCGGCTCGTACTCGGCGCCCGCCAGCGCGCTGGCCGGAACCACGCGCTCCACCACGGCGCCCTCCCCCATCACGGCACCCACGAGCGCCTCGGCCATCACCAGCCGCTCGTCACCGTCGATCACCACCGCGTAGTCGGTGTCCGGATTTATGGCGGCGGCCTGGTTGGCGGGGAGCGTCCAGGGCGTGGTGGTCCACACGAGCAGCGAGGTGCCCCCGGCGGACGCCTCATCCACGCCATCGGTGACTGTCACCGAACCGGCCCGCAGCGGGAACTTCACGTAGATCGAGGGGTCGACGACGTCCTTATAGCCCTGCGCCACCTCGTGGCTGCTCAGCGCCGTGCCGCAGCGCGGGCAGTAGGGCACAACCTTGTCGCTCTCGTACACCAGGCCCTTGTCGTGGAGGGTGGCCAGGCTCCACCACACGCTCTCGACGTAGTCGGTGTCCATGGTGCGGTAGGCCTCGGAGGTGTCCACCCAGAAGCCGATGCGCTCGGTAAGGCGCTCCCACTCGTCGAGGTACTCGCCCACCGACTCACGGCACTTCGCGTTGAACTCCGCGATGCCGTAGGCCTCGATCTCGGGCTTGCCGCTGATGCCCAGCTGCTTCTCCACCTCGAGCTCCACGGGCAGGCCGTGGCCGTCCCCGCCGGCCTTGCGCTCCACGTAGCGCCCGCGCATGGTGTGAAAGCGCGGGAAGATGTCCTTGAACACGCGCGAGAGCACGTGGTGCGATCCCGGTCGGCCATTCGCGGTGGGCGGGCCCTCGTAGAACACGTAGGGGTCGTGCCCCCTGCGCATCTCCACGCTCGTGCGGAACACGTCGCCGTCGCGCCAGCGCTGCAGCACGCGTTCCTCCATCGACGTCCAGTCGGACGCCGGGCCCACGGGCTTCCAGCGACTCATGCGGCCGCCCGCCCCCCGCGCTCCCACTCGCGCACGTAGGCGATGACCTGGTGGAAGTCCTCGAAGGGCACGTACGGCGCACCGCGCTCGTCGAGCCACTCGGCCAGGTGCGCGCGGGCGAACACCAGGTCGGCCATGCCCGACACGCAGCGGTCGCTGATGCCGTCGCCCACGAACACGATGCGCTCGCCCTCGTGGCGCACGCGCAGCGCATGGCGCTTGCAGCGACGGTCGCACAGCTCGCAGATCTCGCCGCGGTCGTCGGAGAACACCAACGTGCAGCCGTCCTCGCTGAAGATGGCCTCGTTCGAGACCACCTCGAGATGCCCCAGGCCGATGTCGTCGAGCACCATGTCGATCACCGTGCGGAATCCCGCCGACATGATGATCACGCGGTGGCCCTCCTCCTCCGCGAACTCCACCAGCTCGCGAATGCCATCACGCACGCCGGCGCGCTCGCGCACCAGCGCCATGATGTCGTCGTGCGGTGCCTTGACCTCGGCGAACTGCCGCGACATGGCCTCCTCGATGGTGATGCGGCCGGCGCGCAGATCGGGCTCGAGGTCATCCCACACGCCCTCGCACCCGTGCTCGTCGACGATGACGTGCAGGGTGTCGCGCATGGTGATCGTGCCGTCGAAATCCACGGCCAGAAGGAGCGGGGCCACGGCCGGTGAGGCTATCAGCGGCATCGCTACCATGATCGGCGTGCAGGAGGTGACCCCATAGACGCGCCGCGCCCGGTGTTCATCCACGGCGCGGGCCGCACGCCCGCCTCGTGGGGGCCCCAACTCGCGCGCTTCGAGGGCGCCCTGGCCGTGGCGCTTCCCGGCCACCCCGACGGCGCGCCCCTGCTCGGCACGCAGGCCATGGCCGAGTGGGTGATCGCCGAGGTCGAGGAGGTGCCGGGTCCGATGGTGATGGTGGGCCACTCCCTGGGCGGCGCGGTGGCGCTCGAGATCACGCTCGCGCGGCCCGACCTGGTAGCCGGCCTCGTGCTGGTGTCCACCGGGGCGCGCCTTCCCGTGCCCGACGAGGCCATCGCGCGCATCGACGCCGACTTCGAGGCCGAGTGCGCGCGCATGGTGGAGGCCTCGTGGCTCCACGACGATCCCGACCTCATCCGGCGCGGCACGAACTCGGTCATCTCGATGGGCCCCGAGTCGCTTCGCGCCGACTATCTCTCGGCGCGCGACCACGACCTGCGCGGCAAGCTCGGCGGCATCGACGTGCCCGTCATGGTGATGAGCGGCGAATCCGACCCGCTCGTGCCCATGTGGCTGTCAGAGGAGCTCGCCGACGAGCTCTCGGGCGCCACCCTGGCCATCATCGCCGAGACCGCCCACGTGCCGCAGCTGGAGCGTCCCGAGATGATCGACCTGCTCATCGCGGCGTTCCTGGCGCGCATCGAGCTGGCGCTGGCGGACGACGCTTGACCGAACCGCGGCACGCTGCGGATCACCCGATCGCGATCCTGGTCAACCCGCGCTCCACGGCGGCGCATCCGGGAATCACCGAGTACGCCACGCGGCGCCTCGAGCCATTCGGCCTGCAGGCCGTGCTCACCACCCGGCAGCGCGGGCATGCGGCAGAGCTCGCGCGCCTCGCCATGAAGGAGCATGACGCCCTTACGGTGGTCACGCTGGGGGGCGATGGCACCGCCGCCGAGGCCGCCGGGGCCCTCGTGGACACCGGCGCCGCGCTCGCGCCCATGCCCACGGGCAGCACGAACGTGTTCGCCCGCACCATCGGGTGGCCCATGGATGCCCGCGAGGCGATCGACCATCTCGTGCACGTCCTGGAAAGCGGCCAGCGGGCCGAGGCGGTGACCATCGGGGTGGTCGAGGCCGGCGGGCAGGAGCGGCCCTTCATCGTGAACGCCGGCGTGGGCATCGATGCCGAGGCCGCCGACATGGTGGAGCGCCACCCCGACATGAAGCGCCGCATCGGCCAGTTGTGGTTCGCCGGGGCAACCTTCGTAGCCGCCGCGCGCCAGGCGCGGCGCACCCCCATGAAGGTGAGCATCGATCACGGCACGCCCTTCGCCATGGCGTCGATGAGCATCGCGTGCACGCGCCCGTACGCCTACTTCCGCACCCGTGCCTTCGACCTCATTCCCGATGCCGGGCAGGATGGATCACTCGGGTGGCTCGGGTCGGTGGGCCGTGGGATGTCCGGGCCGGCGGTGGCCGCCGCCGGGGCGTTCACGGGCGGCTGGCACCTCGACTCACCGCGCATCGCCCACGGCACCGCCACCGAGGAGATCGTGATGGAGTCGGCCGATGGCGTGGCCGTGCAGGCCGACGGCGAGCCCTTGGGGCGTCACCGGCGCATCGTGGTGCGCCCGGCGAAGGGGCTGCTGGTGCTGCGGGGTGACGCCCCCGACGCACCCCACAGCGCCTGAGCGACCCTTCACACGTCGGCTACGAGGCGCGGGGGGAGATCCTGACCACCAAGCGAGGCGCGGTGGCGGTCGAAAGCCCCGGCGCGCGGGCGGTCCCACTGATGTAGCGGGTGATTGGCCGAGTGGACGTCGCGCGCACGGTGATGGTGCGCGTGGTCTGCTGCCCGGCCGGAATCGCCCCGACTGCAAAGCACCACGTTCGACCCGAACGCCGGGCGCCGACCGTGCGCGTGGGGATGAGATTGCGCGGCAGCGTCACGCACGAGGTCACCGACGCGGCAGCGACGGATCCGGTGTTGCGCGCACGAATTCCCACGCGCAGCGATCGGCCGCTCGTCACGCGCGGGCGGGAGCGCACGACGGTTGCCACCAGCACGGCGGCGGGCGTTACCGAGCCCCCGGCCCCGGGCGTCACCGGTGCGGCCGCACGGGCCGTGCCGGTGAGAACGGTCGCCTCGCCCGATCCAGACCCCTCGGGATACGCGATGCGCAACTGCCCGCCCGACAGGGGCCCGGCGCTCGTCGGCGCCCATGTCAGTTCCACCGTGCAAGTGCTCAACGGCGGAATGCGCGTGCCCACCGCGCAGGTGCCCCCCGTGACCGCCACGCCAGCGCCGGTCACGGTAATCGCCGTGGGACGCACCGACCCTTCCGCGGAGGAATTCGTGGCCGTGACGGTCAGGGGAGCCGTCGAGCCCACCGCGACCTCCGGGAAGTCCCCCGTGGTGAAGCCGAGGGGTCCACGATCCGGGCTGATGCGCGTGACGGTGCCGCTCGTGGTGTTGGCTGTGAATACGTTGCCATCGCCATCCACTGCGATGGCATACGGATAGGCACCGGTGGTGCTGCCGAATTGGCTGGTCGAACCATTCGG
>SXGQ01023037.1_pt1 | contig 12299 bp, 15 predicted proteins | sample 3178371 | NCBI WGS metagenome assembly SXGQ01 (sample SAMN11356859, study PRJNA531348) | freshwater metagenome | isolation source: freshwater sample F1-20 | place: China: Fuxian Lake, Yuxi | collected 2017-12-25 | reverse complement strand
TCTAAATATTGAGCTAGCAAATTGGCCAGAGTTCACCGCAAAAGCTGGTGAAATTATTGAAGTTCCACTCTCGGCAGCAAATCTGACACGAATATATCTAGTTGGTATTGGTGAGGGTAATAATGAAGATTTGCGTAAGTCGGCCGCTGCAGTAGGCAGAAAAGTTAAGGCCAGTAACAGTCAGCTACTGTGTGCGTTGTCTGAGGATAAAAATTTGATTACCACTATCGCGGTCGCTCTTATACTTTCAAATTATCAATTCTCACTTAAGAGTGAACAAAAGATTAAGAAACCATCATTTACGATTTATGGTGAGTTTGAGAAAGAGGTAGAGCGAGCAGATGTATTAGCAACTGCTGTCTGGCAGGCGAGAGATTTAATTCATACACCTTCAAATATTAAGAATCCAGAGTGGCTGGCAAAACAAGCTAGCGCTTTGGTTTCATCAGCGAAAAATTCTGGACTTTCAATCACCGTTAAATCTGGCCGAGCAATAAAAGATTTTGGTGGATTAGTTGCAGTTGGTAACTCATCTCCTAAGCCTGGTCCTAGATTAGTAGAGGTAACTTATTCGCCAAAGGGCTCGGCGCATTGGCCACATGTTGTTTTAGTTGGCAAAGGGATAACTTTTGATACAGGTGGTGTTTCATTGAAACGACCATATGACGCGATGATTGGTATGAAGAGTGACATGGCAGGTGCTGCCGCAGTGTTAACTGCTACCGTTGCATTGGCAAAGACAAAACCAAAGGTAAGAGTTACTACATTACTAATGACTGCTGAAAATGCTCTTTCTGGTACATCACAACGCCCATCTGATGTGATTAAACATTACGGCGGTACAACTGTTGAAGTTATAAATACTGATGCTGAGGGCAGATTAGTTTTAGCAGATGGTCTTGCATATGCTGATTTAAATTTAGATCCAGATTATGTCCTTGATGTTGCCACTTTGACTGGTGCTGCAACACTTGGTCTTGGCCGTCAATATGCTGCGATGTACACCCGAAATACAACTTTGGCGAAAAAACTAAATGAAATTGGGGATCGAGTTGGTGAAAAAGTTTGGCATATGCCATTAGTTGATGATTACTCAGTGGCGCTAGCCAGTGATGTTGCAGATTTTAACCACACAGCAGATAAATTTAATTTCTCAGCTGGATCTGTAACAGCAGCACTATTTTTAGAGGAGTTTGCCGGTGATAGAGCTTGGGTCCATTTGGATATTGCCGGAACCGGCAGATCTGAAGTAGATGCTGGTGAGAATATAAAAGGTGGTACTGGATTTGCAGTACGGCTCTTAATTGAATGGCTGGATACCTTTTGAACCAACCACTGCAAGCTCGAGGTGACATGAACTCATTTGCCGAAAGTTTTGCGCATGAGGATTACTTTATGCAACAAGCAAGAAGAAATGGGCAGGAAATAAGTGCGTCAGATCCAACCCCTGCAGTTGGAAAGTTTTTAAAGTTTTCAGTTAATTTGCTAAATGCTAAATCGGTTGTGGAGATTGGAACTGGCTCAGGCGTGGGTGGGTTGTGGCTACTTAGTGGCATGCCATCTGATGCGGTGCTTACAACAATTGATTCCGAGCGAGAGCATTCAAAAATAGCTAAAACTATTTTTGATGAAGCAGATATAGCACCAACTAGGTATCGAATAATTACTGGTAAATTAATTGAAGTGATCGGCAAACTAGCTGATAACTCTTATGACTTAATTGTTATTAGACCAGCCCTTGATTTGTTTGACATGGTTCACGAGTCCTACCGATTGTTGAAATCAGGCGGTTTACTAGTAATTGATCAGGCGTTAAGTGGCGGCAAGGTTGCAGACCCAACCCAGCGAGATCCTGAGAGTATTGCTAGAAGAGATGCAATAAAGGTTGTAAAAGAGGATGAAAGATGGGCAGCATCACTTATTCCCATTGGCGCGGGTGTCTTAGTAGCCAATAAACTTACTTAAATGAAGCAACCATCAGACAGACCATGGTGGCAAGCTAGTGCAGAACCCAAGCGAGTTCGAATAATTTCTAGCAAAAGTAACTCTAATTTTTTTGTTGTTGCCGTTGTAATCGCATTAATAGCTGGCGGATTTGGCGCAGCAATTGGTCGGGGGAGTGCTACAAATATTGGCGCTAATTTAGTGCAAACATCAAATTCAATAGAGCGAGCACCAGATTCAATTGCAGCTTTAGCGGCTCGGGTAATTCCAGCAGTAGTTTCAATTTCCGTAAAAGGATCAGGTGGCTCTGGCACTGGTTCTGGTTTCTTCCTAGATAGTGATGGATTTATTTTGACAAACAACCATGTGGTTGAGTCAGCAGCAAGAAGTGGCACGATTACTGTTGAGTTATCTGACGGCAAGAAGTACCGAGCGACGCTGATTGGCAGGGACGCTCCTTATGATCTAGCAGTGCTGAAAATTGATGTAGTTGGTGCACCCACCCTGCAATTGGGCAATAGCGATGCCGCACAAGTTGGAGATGCAGTAATTGCTATTGGTTCACCCCTAGGACTTTCAGGCACTGTCACCTCTGGAATTATTAGTTCAAAAAATCGAGCAGTTACTACTGGTAATGGAAGTGGTGAGAGCTCATTTATTAATGCTCTTCAAACCGATGCCGCGATTAATCCCGGCAACTCTGGTGGGCCACTAGTTGATGCAACTGGCGCAGTCATTGGGGTTAATTCAGCAATTGCAACACTTGGATTTAGCAGTCCAGCAGGATCAATTGGATTAGGTTTTGCCATTCCAATTAACCAAGCTAAAAAAACTACTGAGCAATTAATCAGAACAGGTTCAGCCACTTATCCAATAATGGGAATTTCAGTCGATACTAGATATACCGGAGCCGGTGCGTTGATTACTAGTGAGGGGGTTGGAATAACACCAGGAGGACCTGCCGCAAAAGCTGGTTTACGAGCCGGTGATGTAATTGTTGAATTTGATGGCTCTGAGGTTGATAATTCAGATGAATTGATTGTAATGATCAGAAGTAAGAATGTAGGAGATAAGGTAAAGATTAAGTACAAGCGCGGTAATTTGACCAAAGAGGTAACCGTTACTCTTGCAGCATCTAAGGAGTAATTAATATGTTTAATATCGGTGGTGGTGAAATTCTTGCACTACTTGTTATTGGAATGATTCTGATTGGTCCTGATCGATTGCCAAATATGGCAGCAGATGCAGCCAGACTATTAATTAAAGTAAAAAACATGGCCCAAAACGTTACTAATGAGCTAAAAGAAAACTTAGGGCCTGGATATGAAGATATGCAAGTAAAGGATTTACATCCCAAGGCTTTAATAAAAAAACATATTGGTGATGTTATTGATAAGTCTGATTTAGAGATAAAACCAAAGCCAAAAATCGATCCAGAGATTCTATGACGACAGTAGATTTAATTAATACAGCACTTGAAAAAGTCATTGACCCAGAGTTGCACAAGCCGCTTCCTGAATTAGGAATGGTGGAGTCGGTCAAATTTGCTAATGGCACCGCAAGCGTCGCTATCTTGCTGACCATTGTTGGTTGCCCAATGAAAGACCGCTTAAAGTCAGATATCACCAATGCATTAAGGGATATTTCTGAGATCAAATCTGTGGAGATTAATTTTGGAGTAATGAGTGAGGAACAAAGAAACAATGTGAAGAAAATTATTAGAGGTGGACGTGAGAAATTCATTCCATTTGCACAACCAGATTCTTTAACCAGAGTATTAGGTATTGCTTCTGGAAAAGGTGGTGTTGGTAAATCTTCGGTTACCGTTAATTTAGCTGTTGCTGCAGCAGCCAGAGGTTTAAAGGTAGGAATATTGGATGCAGATGTATATGGTCATTCAATCCCTCGACTGATGGGAATTTTAGACAAGAGGCCAACAGCAATTGATCAAACCTTTATACCAGTTGAAAATTATGGCGTGAAGGTAGTTTCAATGGAGATGTTCAAACCTGAAAGATCTGATCCAGTTGCCTATCGTGGACCATTACTGCATCGAGTTTTGGAACAATTGTTAAGTGATGCCTTCTGGGGCGACTTAGATTTATTACTACTGGATCTGCCACCAGGAACTGGTGATATTGCGATATCACTGGGTCAATTAATTCCTGGATCAGAAATTATCGTTGTAACAACACCTCAAATTGCAGCAGCTGAAGTTGCTGAGCGTGCCGGAAGAATTGCTCATCAAATCAAGCAACCGGTTATTGGCGTGATTGAAAATATGTCAGAGACTATCTCTGCCACAACCGGTGAGAAGATATCTATCTTTGGTAGTGGTGGCGGTGAAGAGACTGCAAGACGACTAAGTGAGTTGGTTGGAGCTGATGTTCCATTGTTAGCAAAAATTGGTTTTGACACAAATGTTCGTGAAGGCGGTGACGCTGGTAATCCGATTGTATTAACTGATCAAAAAATGAAGGATGCCTTTGATGCAATTTTAGACAAAATCATCATTCGACCTAAGTCTTTAGTGGGCGTAAGGTTGAACGTAAACACTTAAGCCTGTTTATTCAACTTCTTTACAATCTCCTCTATTGCATCAGTCATCTCTTTGTGTAAATAATCCTTAGTTGTTACCTCACCAAGTGCAGAACGCAGACTTGCTAGTTCTCTAGTCAGATACTCCGTATCTGCCATGTTTCTTTCATCTCTCTCGCGGTCTTTATTGCCTTGAATACGATCACGATCGGTTTGACGATTTTGAGCCAGCAAAATCAGTGGCGCAGCATATGAAGCTTGAAGTGAGAGTAAAAGTGTCAGGAAAATAAACGGATAATGATCAAACTTCATATCCTCAGGTGCAAGTGAGTTCCAAACTACCCAAAAAATTACAAATGCCGTCATAAATACTAAAAATCGAGCTGTACCAAGAAATCTGGCAAATCGTTCAGACCAACGGCCAAATACTTCAGGATCATAAGATGGTTTAAGGCTTCGACGTGCCTCTCGTGGAAACTCCAGTGAGTTCTTATTAAGTTTCTTACTGGCCATAATTAATTTGTCTCACTTTCTCTTTTTAAGGATTCAAAATGGCGCCAGTTTTCAGGTAATAAATGGTCGAGTACATCATCCACCGTTACCACACCTAATAGCCGCTCATTTGAATCAACAATTGGAACTGCAAGCAGGTTATAGCTAGCTAAGTATGATGAAACTTCACTTAAAGTTGCCTCTGGCAATAATGGTGCGATGTCAGTGTCCAAAACTCCACCCAAAAGTGTTGCAGGTGGCTCGCGAAGTAAACGCTGAATATGAACGACACCTAACAATCTACCCGTTGGAGTTTCAATTGGCTGACGGCAGATGAATACCTGCGAAGCAAGGCCAGGTGAAACCTCAGATAATCTGACACGGGACAGTGCTTCGGCAACAGTTGAGTCAGCAGTTAGCACAATAGGTTCAGTTGTCATCATTCCGCCGGCCGAGTAATCCTCGTAATCCATTAAGCGCTGAACATCTTCAGCATCCTCTGGTTCCATTAATGCTAATAATGCTTGAGCTTTTTCTTTGCCTACTTCTCGAAGTAAATCTGCAGCATCATCTGGATCCATCTCCTCTAAAACATCTGCGGCACGTTCACCTTCTAACTCTGCTAGTAGTTCAACACGAGATGCTTCATCCATTTCTTCCAGCACATCGGCAAGTCGTTCATCATTGAGTCCCCTTACAATTTCAACTTTTCTTGTCATGCTTAAATCATGGAGTACAGAAGCTAGATCTGCAGCACGTAAGTTAGCCAAAGTACCTAGTAAATTGCTAACACTTTGATGAATCTCTGGAATATGAATTCCAGAAATCTCAGTCCAATTAACAGTTAAGGATGCACCACGCTTGCGAAAACCTGAACCACGTTTAGTCACATGTACATGCTCAATGAACCAGTCCCCAGTTTTGGAAACCTCCATAGCCACATCTTCAACAGTGACTTTTTCATCGTTTTCAATCAAAGTAACTGATCTATCGAGCATTTCAGCAAGAACAGTGATTTCATTAGCTCTTGGTTCAAACCTTCGCATATTTAGTAAGCCGGTAATAATTACATGACCATTATCGATGGAATTTACTCGTGTAATGGGGACAAAAATTCGCTTACGTGGTGGAACCTCAACTATAAAGCCAAGAATCCTTGGTGGTTGATTATTTGAACGCAAGGTTGCGACCGCATCCCTAACCTTGCCAAGCTGATCTCCATTCGGATCGAAGACTGCTGTCCCTGCTAATCGGGCTAGGAATACTCGATTTAGGTTTGTCCTAGTACTTGTATTCATAGAGCAAGGGTAACGGCTTGCTACCAATTCATAACAATAATTAATTTATAGGTAGGTTTCACCCATGAGGAATCAAGATCACACAAAGTTACCAACCGGCAGGGATATCCCCTTTCTGGTTTTAGGTGTACTTGGTATTGGTTCCTCAGGGCCCATCATCGCGAAAGCCACTATGCCAATTCCCACAATGATTTTCTGGCGCAACTTAGTTGGGGCACTAGTAATGATGCCTTTTGCTTTGGCTAGGGGTGAGTGGCGCACAAAGGCTCAGCAAAGTGCTATTCGCTGGTCAATTTTGGCTGGTGCATTACTTGCTACCCATTTTGTTTGTTTCTTTTGGGCTATGAAATTGACAAGTGTTGCCACCGGAACAGCGTTAACCGCTACCCAACCAATATTTGCTGCAATATTTATCAAGTTAGCTGGGGGTCATATACCTAAAAAATCAATTGGTGGAATGGTGATTGCATTTTTCTCTGTAGTTGTCATTACTGGGATTGATTTCAATGTTTCAATACAAGCTTTTCAGGGTGATTTGCTGGCAGTAATCGGTGGAGCAGTAGGTGCTGCCTACATGATTATTGCTGCCAATTCACAAAAAGTTATTTCGACTTCAACATTTACTACCGTTTGCTATTTAACATGTGCGGTTCTGATTTTTCCAGTTGTGCTTGCTACCAAATCGAATTTAACAGGTTTTTCAACTACGGAATGGATTTTATTAGCAGGATTAATAATTGGTGCCCAATTCTTGGGACATACCTTGTTTAACTTCACTCTAAAGCGAGTTTCACCAGCGGTAGTCTCATTAGTTGTATTTTTTGAGGTACCAGTTAGCGCAATACTTGCTTTTCTATGGCTTGGACAGCAACCACCAGCTGGAACCATCCCTGGAATAATTGGCTTACTATTTGGTTGTTCACTCTTTGTATTGCGATCAAATCAAGAAGATAGTAAATCAAATGATTGATTTGCATACCCATACAAACTTTAGTGATGGAACTGATTCACCCACTCAGTTAATAAATAAAGCTTTAGCTGCTGGAATTACAGTATTGGGTCTAACTGATCACGATTCAACAAGTGGCTGGCAAGAGGCAACTACTGCACTTCGACCAGGTATTTCACTTGTTCCAGGCGCTGAGATCTCCTGCCAAACCCAAGACGGAATCAGTGTGCATATTCTGGGATTGCTATTTGATTCCGAAAATTTAGAGTTAATGAGCACTATGCAAGCAACCCGAGAAAATAGGCATGGCCGAATGGCAAAAATTATCACACGGCTTAATGAGGCTGGAATCGATATAAGTATGCAGGATGTCTTGAATGAGTTAGCGGATGGTGCAACTTTAGGGCGCCCACATTTAGCAGATGCATTAGTAAAGAAAGGTGTTGTAGCCAGCCGGGATGAGGCCTTTACCCAGATGCTGCACAATAAATCAAAATACTATGTTTACCATTACTCACCGCTGCCTGAGGTAGCAATAAAAATGATTAAAGCAGCTGGTGGGGTTTCAGTAATTGCGCACCCTATGGCTTCACATCGCGGCAGAACAATCTCACTTGAAACCTTTGGTTCTTTGATTGATGCTGGCCTAGATGGTGTTGAGGTTGATCATCGCGATCACTCACCTGATGAAAAAACTCAGCTTATTGAATTGGCCAAGCAAAATAATCTAGTGATGACTGGAGCTAGTGATTACCATGGAAACGGAAAGCTAAACCAGTTAGGTGAGTACGCAACGATTCCAGAACAGTGGGAAATATTAGAATCTAGAGCTAATAAACGCCGAGTAATTAAACTCTAATTATTGATTTGCAAAGCCCACATGGCGATCAGCTGACTCGCCAACTTCCACATAACTTATTTTGTTATGCGGAACTAAAATTTCTCGTCCTTTACTGTCACTTAATGCTAAAACAGTCGCGGATTTAATCGCCTCATTAACCTTTGCGATTACCTCAGCGCTTGTGCTTGGAGATTCAAAATTAATCTCATGGGTGCTATCTGAAATACCAATCTTGACCTCAGTTTTACCTGAAGCTTTACTTACACTCTTTGCAGTTGCCATGTGATAACTCTATCTATTGCTTGAAAGGTTTGCGAATCTAGGATTGTGACTTAGGAAACCCTGAAATACCTCGCCAAATTAAATTCATCACCAATTCTGTAGCCCGCCTGCGATCAATTTTTCCATCTCGATCTAGCCAATGTCGAGCAGTTGTTTGAACTGTGCCAATTAGTCCCACTGCAAGCATCATGGATTCCTCTTTACCTAACCCTGTATCAATCGAAATCACGGCACTAACTGCAGCTGCGCAGTCGTATGTCATTCGATTAAGTCGCTCGCGAACTTGTGGCTCTAAATTCATATCGCTTTCAAAAAGTAGGCGAAAAGCTTCACCTTCAGAATCAATAAAACCAAAGTAGGCCTCAACTGTTGCAGCAACTCTTGATGAGTTCTCACGATTAGATGCAATTGCTTTTTGAATTGCAAATACTAAGGAGTCAATGTGCAAATCAAGGACTGCTAAGTAGAGTTCTAATTTTGAAGGAAAGTGCTGGTACAAAACTGGCTTACTAACATTTGCACGGTCTGCTATCTCATCCATCGCAGCAGAGTGATAACCGGCGGCAGTAAACACCTCTAAGGCGGCAACTAGTAGTTGCGCACGACGCTCATCCCGCGGTAACCGAGCAGACTTATCATCGACCATTAGTGAATTCTAATCTCTTATTACTTACTTTGTCAGTTTCTCTCATGTTTATAGTTATATTGTGTGGGTGAAATCAGCAAAAAGATTATTACTCGTACATGCCCATCCAGATGATGAAACAATTAATAATGGTGTCACTATGGCTAAATATGCTGCTGATGGTATAGATGTCACGTTAGTTACTTGCACCAGAGGAGAAGAGGGTGAAGTTTTAGTTGATTCTTTACTTCATCTAGCTAGTAGCCAAGATGACAAACTGGGTGAACATCGTGAAGTTGAATTAAAAGATGCGATGCATGAATTAGGAATAAAAGATTTTAGATTTCTTGGATCACCTAGCAAAAAATGGCGTGACAGTGGCATGATGGGAATGCCACAAAATGACCGCAAAGATGTATTTTGGCAAGCTGATTTAGATGAAGCAGCGAATGAACTAGTAAAAATTATTTTAGAAACAAAACCTCAAGTGTTGATTACATATGATGAATTTGGCGGCTACGGACACCCTGATCATATAAAGGCACACCAAGTAGCGATGCGTGCAGCAGAGATCGCTAGCCAGCAGGGCTGGCAAGTTAGCAAAATTTATTGGAACACAATGCCAAGATCTGTTATTCAGATGGGGATCGATAAAATGAAAGAGGTTGGTTCAGAGTTCTTTGGCGCAGAAAATGCGGATGATCTGCCGTTTGTAAAGCCAGATGAGCTAGTTACCTCTGTAGTGAAAGCACCTGAGTATGTTCCACAAAAATTAGCAGCAATGAAGGCACATGCCACTCAAATTTCAGTAGATGGTCCTTTCTTTGCCTTATCAAATAATCTGGGCTTATCAGTATGGGGAGATGAGTACTACACCTTGGTAAAAGGGGAGACATCTGGTCCATTTGATGAAAATGGCCGGGAGTTAGATTTGTTTGCTGGAGTTAAGTTGTGAAGCTAATTCAGAGCGCACTCTTTGGGGCGCTACTCGGCTTTTGTGGAACTATGTTGCACAACTTCAGCCAACCAATTGGATTAATTCTCTCTTTGATCTTGACTTATATAGGTTTTAAAGTTGTTGGACAAAAGTTTATTTATCTTCGCTACCAAGTTATTGCTGCTGCCAGCTGGCTTGCACTGATAATTCGAGCCGGCACCCCATGGTCTGGGGATGAAATTTTAATTACCGGTAATACCTTCGGAAATCTATTTTTGTTAGGCGGCTTTATCACCATAATCATAAGTATGTTTAAGAGCCGTTCGAAGTTTAGTTAATTATCCAATCCCAGCTTTGTCCAGATTTGCCATCTTTAACCGCAACACCTAATTTTTCTAGCTCATTGCGAAGTCGATCACTCTGGCTAAAATCTCCAGATTCTCTAGCCACCGCTCGTTGCGCTAATAACTTTTGTGCCTCTAGCGATAAATCTTTTTGAGCGATGTGATTTAGTAAATTTAAGCCAAAAAGCTGATCCACAGATTTGAAGACAAGGTGCTTACTGCCATCACTTATCGATTCAGATTTTTCAAGATTTCTTAATTTTTGAATAGCCCTTGGGGTATCAAGATCTTGTCTAAAATCGGTGATTATCTCGTCAATGAGTTTTTGAGTTAAGGGTAAATCTATATTTGTATCTTGCTGCCAAAGTTGAATCTTCTCTCGCCACCGTTGTAGAAGACCGTGTGCTGCTTTCAAACTTTCCCAACTTAAATCCATTTGGCTTCGGTATCTATTTTCTAAAAAGCACAACCTCAGCGCTAGGGGGTCAATGTGCTTTTCAATAAGATCAGAGATCAGAACTACATTCCCAGTACTTTTTGCCATCTTTCTTCCTTCGAAAAGAAGATGTTCACCATGTACCCAAAGCTCAACTGCCTCCTTATCTATTGCACAATTAGATTGTGCGCGTTCATCCTCATGGTGTGGAAATCTAAGGTCGATTCCGCCAAGGTGTAAATCAACAAACTCATCTAAATAATGCAGCGACATTGCCGAGCACTCAATGTGCCAACCCGGAAATCCCGCACCCCAAGGAGAGTCCCAGATCATTTGAGTCCGATCACCAGCTGCTTTCCATAACGCCCAATCCGCGTGAAATCTCTTCGCACCATCTTCGGTGTATTCAAATCGGTGACCTGGTTTTAGTGAATCCAATCTATTTCCACTGATTGCGCCATAACCTGAAAATGATTGCGCAGAAAAGTAAACGCAGTTATCACTGCCAACATAGGCATGATTTTTTGCAATTAATTTTGAGATTAAATCTTGCATCATCTCTATACATTCACTCGCCTTGGGATACTTATCAGCAGGTGTGATATTTAAATGAGATAAATCTTTATGGAATCGAGCCTCATAAATTCTAGCTATTTCAAATGGATCCTTTGACTCGGCTTTGGCTTGCGCAAGGATTTTATCCTCTACAAAATCCTCTGACATGTGACCAACATCGGTAATATTTTGAATAAACTCAACATTATGTCCAAGGAATTTCGCTGTTCTAGTTACCAAATCTCCGAGTAGAAATGTTCGCATATTTCCAACATGTGCGTCACGATAAACAGTTGGTCCGCAGCTGTAAATTCTTATTTTTTTGCCATCACTGCTTTTTAAAGGTTGTAACTTTCTACTTTTAGTATCAAATAGTGATATCTCAGCAATACTCATTTGCTTGGCACAACCTTCCAAATAGCAATTCTTGCTGGATCAAAGTAAACTAAGGTGCCATCCTTCTTTCGGAGTGTGTTCTCACTCTCTAAAATACCGAGAATGTCCCGATAGCCACCAGCTGGATCATGCAGGCGAATACTGACCCGCTGACCTATTTGTGCCGCAGATGGCTGCACTTGACCCCCTCCATTAAACTCGCCTCCAGTTAGAGTATGAGTCAATGGCAGTATTCTCTACCTATATAGCTGGATATAACTGTAAGGAGAAGCGTGACCTACATAATTGCTCAACCATGTGTTGATGTGAAAGATAAATCCTGCATTGAAGAGTGCCCAGTGGATTGCATCTATGAGGGTGACCGCATGCTTTATATCCAACCTGATGAGTGTGTTGATTGTGGTGCATGCGAGCCAGTCTGCCCAGTAGAGGCTATTTACTATGAAGATGATGTGCCTTCGCAATGGAAGAACTACAGCGAGGTCAATACCAAGTTTTTTGTTGAGATTGGATCCCCGGGTGGTGCAGCTAAGTTAGGTCCAGTTGGTAAAGATCATGAAATAGTTGCTGCCCTGCCACCTCAAGAAAAGTAGGCAAACCTGAATCTGCCAGATTTTCCTTGGGATCTTTTGGCGCCCTTTGGCGATAAAGCTCGAAAATAC
>SXGQ01653901.1_pt1 | contig 12301 bp, 15 predicted proteins | sample 3178371 | NCBI WGS metagenome assembly SXGQ01 (sample SAMN11356859, study PRJNA531348) | freshwater metagenome | isolation source: freshwater sample F1-20 | place: China: Fuxian Lake, Yuxi | collected 2017-12-25 | reverse complement strand
GGCTTCGTCGATTTTCTGGTCAGCGAGGGTTTGGGCGGCGGTCAATAACGACTCCGTCGCCGCGAGCCGGGGCGCCAATTCATCGCGCTCGTCTTCCAATTCCATAATCCGTACTTGCGACAGAATAAGCTGCTGGCGCACACGGTGGAGGAGTTCGGCCGTCGACTCGGCGGGGGCGGGCTTCATGGTTCATAGGCATCAAGCCGCGCCGTCGCCCCGATGTGAAGAATAATGTGAAGGCTCGCGGCCGCGCCGCGGCACGCTGGATAGGGGGGAGCTGAAAATTGAGAAATACTGAAAATTGGGAAACTGAGAAACTGGTGGCTGGTCTGAACCGCGCCTACCGTTGATGGCTCTTGCGAACGAGCATGGGCTGACTGTCCACCGATCAACGGGCCTCACCCGCGCGCCCGTTGTTAATTGTTGTTCAGGGATTAAAGTTTAAATCCGGCGGCGGTGGCATCCTTGGCGAACATTTTAACCGTATCTAACGAAAGAGCGGTGAGATCGGTACCGAGCATTTTTGCGGCCTTGGCCAGAATATCATGGGGCACCGTGACGATCTGAGTGCCGCTTGCTTCAGCCTGGAGAATATTCAGCACCTCACGGACGCTGGCCCACAGCAATTCCGCCTTGGGCTGCCCTTCGAGCAAAGCACCAGCCGCTCGTATGAGTGGCATCGGATCGATTCCCGTGTCCGCAATCCGACCCGCAAAAATAGAAACGACGGATGGCACATTAGGATTCAGGACTGCGGCAACATCACGAACTTGCGCGAGGGTGAGGAGGGCGGTGATATTTAGTTTCACGCCTTGTTGAGCAAGTTCCTTCACGAGCGGAATGCAGGATAGACCGACGGAATTTGTGATAGGAATTTTGACGTAAACATTGCTGCCCCATGAGGCAATCTTGAGCGCCTGGCGCTTCATGTCGACGAGGTCATCGGTAAAAACTTCGAGCGAGATGGGCTTCGCCGTGACCGTCTTCAGGATATCTTTAGAAAATGCTTCATAATCCTTGATGCCGGCTTTGTTCATCAGAGTCGGATTAGTGGTTAATCCCTTGATGTAGGGTTTGGCGTAAAGTTCGAGAATACCTGCTTTGTCAGCGCCGTCAGCGTAGATTTGGATTTTTAGATCATTCAGTGATTTCATGGGGAATATTGATTGGTAGATTGCGGTAGCCTAGATTAAATTCGAGCCAGAATGATTTCGGTCGCTGCCGTGAAACTTCGGACGGTGAAGTCAGGTGGGGTTTGCAGTTTTTCTGCATAGCCCCAGTCGAGGAAGATGGTGCGACAACCAGCATTCGCGCCGCAACTCACATCGCGCCAGCGGTCGCCAATCATCCAGCTTTGGGCGAGGTCAAGATGGAGTGTTTTGGCCGCGTGGTGCAACATGCCGGGCGCGGGCTTACGAAATTCGGAGGGCGGGTTCGTGTTGCCCGGCTCATAACAAACCTCGATGTGCGCGATTTCAGGAATAGATTTTAAGAGGAGGGCATGCATCGCTTCGACTGCGGTTTGGGTCTGCGTGCCGCGACCGACGTCAGGTTGATTCGTCGCCACGACGAGCACATAGCCAGCCGCATGCAGCGCGCGGCAACCTTCTGCGACTCCCGGCAGGAGTTGGAATTCCGTCACGCTGCTCGGAGGATAAGGCTTCCCCCCCCGCACAACCGTCGCATTCAGCGTGCCATCCCGGTCGAGAAACACGGCCAAACGAAGAGCGGGAGAGCGGGTAATCGGAAAAGTGGGGGATGCGTCAGGCACGGAGAGGCAAATAAATGGAAAGCGCGAACTAGGATAAAATTTAGAGCAGGAGAGCCCCCGTTTCTCAATTTCCCAATTTCAAGATTTCACAATTTTCCGACTACCGATTCCCATTTCGTCTGATTTACCTTGAGCGCTGGGTGGGACACAAAAAGATGCCAGACGACGGCTTGGAAAGCTTCGGAGTGGGGTGTGATATTATTTGGATTCACGGTAGGGACAATCACGCAGGCATCCGCTTGCGTGGCAGTGTAACCGCCATCTTTGCCGACAATGCCGATCACCCGAGCGCCGACTTGTTTCGCGAGCTGGATAGCTGAGATGAAGCCGGGGGAGACGTTTTTTTCCAGGTTGCCGCCGCCAACCGAGAGGATGAGGAGGGCGTCCTTGCCGTTGAGCTTAGAACCGCGAAGCCACTCCACAAATACGCTGGCCCAGCCGTCATCATTGGTGCGCGCGGTGAGCTCAGAGACGTTGTCGGTCGGGGCGTAGCACTCGAGTCCGGCTATTTTTCTAAAATCATTCACCGCGTGCGAGGCGTTGGCCGCGCTGCCCCCGACTCCAAGAATGAAAAGGCGACCGCCGCGGGTGCGTACGTCGACAAGCTCCGCTACGCATTTTTCGCAATCCGCCGGATTGATCTTGGCGACGATTTCAGCTGTTTCTTTCAGATGTTGGATGGAGTAGGACATGGGGGGAAATTATGAAACGTTGGAAAATTGGAAAGGAGGGAGAGGTGTAAATGGAAAACAGTGAATGGCGAAAACGGGAAAGTGGAACGCGAAAGGCCCCAAGTCATTGGACGGTCAGCCCGTGCTCATAAAACACGCGGTTGAGTTTGCGGGCCTCGCCGACGCTGAACGGAGTGCGGCGCTTGATTTTTGAGGCGAGGGTTTGGCCGAGAATGTTTGCGAGCTTGGCAATCTGGGCAATCTTCACGATCATGGCGATAGACGCGAGCTGATTGATGTTGAATCGACTTTCCGGACTGGGTGCCGGCATGGTCAGGTCGCTCTCTTCGTAAGCCTCCTTCATGACGGCGAAGGTCTTTTCGAGATTGGCGATCGCCTCGGCTTGGGTGGTGCCATCGGCCGCACACGTGGGGATTTCAGGGATTTCAGCGACAAAGTAGTTGCCGCGGCCATCCCAGTAGATTTGGACAGCATAGTCTTTGATGTTTTTCATAGTTTGAAGAGTTCGAGTTGTTTCCTGACTTGGGCGATTTGGTAGCCTTTGGCCTTACCATTCTTTTCTGGCTGGAGGTTGAGGAGAATGGGGATACCTGGACGGGTGAAGATGTGGTGGTCGCCTTTGATGCGTTTTTTCCACCCGGTGGCCTCCAAAAAGTGAACCACGGCGCCGAATCGATGGGTGTAATCTTTTGCGGGATCGAGGCGCGCGGCCTTGATTTTTCCCGGATTGGGCACGCACCGGGGCAAGCGCGAATAAAAAAATATGCAAGAATAATATCTGCATAAATAATAATGGACGTATCGCGGTCCTCGCGCTGGATTTCCCGCCGTTTCCGGGCTGACTTACGTCTATTCTGGATTGCTCCGCTATGCCTCCATCTCCCGCTTTCCGGTTCCGCTTTTCGTCATCCCTCGCCCCTCAAACCTCCTGCCTTCTCTGGCCTCCGGCTTCGCGCCTGCTGGCGCAGCAGGATATCAAGCTCTTTGAGTCCGGCAGGCGACCCTATCTCGTAAAAGCGCTCGGTCATCTCGTAGCCAGCGAGCTCCCCGCGGCGGCAAAGTTCGGTCTGAATTGCAGCCAGATCAACGACTGCATCGCGCGGATAGTTAGCGAAAGCATCGCGGCGAAAAACTCCGAGCCCATAATCGATATGCTTCATCTGCGGGGGCTTTTCTGTTTTCGAGTAGAGCTTGATGCTGCCGTCTTCGAACCAGACGTTGCTGGCATCGTACGCCTCATTATTTTTAAAAACCGTCATTAGGCCGAGTTTGCCTGAGTCAAGAAAAGCGCGACCTACGTCTTGATAATCAATGGGGAGGTAGCTGTCACCGTAGAGCACATAAAAAGCCTCCCCGAGTTTAGGCAGCGCTCGAATGAGCGCCCCGCCAGTTCCGAGTAACTTGTCGCCATCAAAAGAGTAATCGATCTGGACGCCCCATTGAGAGCCGTCACCGTACTGCTCAACGATCATCTCACCCAGATAGCCGACGCAGAGGATAATGCGTGTGAGCCCATTTTTTTTTAAGAGGCGGAGCTGGTGAGAAAAGAAAGGCTCCCCCGCCACCTCAACCAAGAGCTTAGGTACCTTCTCGGTGACAGGACGGAGGCGGGTCGCCAAGCCGCCGGCAAGGAGGGCGACGGGCAAATTGGGAGACGTGGGAAGGTGCAAAAGCGGAAAAAAGGAAAAGTGGGAAAATGAAAAAGCGGGAAATTGGGAAACAGATCAGGCCTAGCGGCCTTTGGCTTTACGGTTGATAGTGGTTCAGATTGCCAGAAGTTCCCGGGCTTCGGTAGCCAGCACATTAGCTATGCCCAATTGGCCGATTTTGGCTCGCAGGCAGATTTGCAGCCAGTAGTCGGTTTCAGCCGCTTCTTTCCGGGCCAATGAAGTCTTGTGGATGAAATCGGCCTTGGATTCCGCGCGATTGGCCTCGCGGTAGTTTGCACCGATCGAGGTCGCGGAACGAAGTAGCTGCTTACCGACCACGCTTGCCGCCTCACCGCGTGACATCAACGACACAAACTCAATAGTAGATATGGCGAACGCGATCGTGCGTTCTTCAAGTTCGGTGCCGGTTCTCTCTGTTCCCATTGGTGTTTTCCAATTTCCCGATTTCAAGGTTTCAGCATTTTTCCGCCTAGTTCTGCGCGACCACCTTCGTCCCTTCAAAATCGAAGCGGAAGCGGACTTCTTGCAGGCCTTTTTCGCGCATGGCGCGCCGGAGCATTTTTTTGTCGGCCGCATAAAACATCAGGAAGCCGCCGCCGCCTGCCCCAATCAGTTTACCGCCGAGGGCGCCATGGGCCATGGCGTGATCATACCAGTCATTGATGGGCTGATTGCTCATGCCGGAGCTGCGGACCTTTTTTCGCTGCCAATGTACGTCCATCAAACGGGCAAATTCTTCCAGATTGTCGGATTCGAGTGCACTCAGCGACTGGTAGCCGAGATCTTTGGTGAAGTGCAAATTATCGAGCATCGCCTGATCATTGGCTTTAGATTTGTCATTCTGATCCTTCAAAATGCCGGAGGCGCTACGGGAATAACCGGTGAAGAAAAGCAGGAGATTATCTTCGAGATTAAAGAGGGCCTCTTCAGAAATTTTAGCCGGCCGATAATCAACCCTGCCATCCTTGTGGAAAGTGAAGGCGGTGATGCCACCCACGGCGGCAATATATTGGTCTTGTTTTCCAATAGGCTCGCCCAGCCGGTCGATTTCAATGTGGCACGCTTGTTCGGCTAATTCGGCTGGAGAAATGAGATTTTTTTTCGCGGTGTGCAACAGCTTCAGCAGCGCTGTGGTGAAACTACCGGAGGAACCGAGTCCCGTCCCGCCGGGGATGTCCGCCATCGAGGTCAGCTCCAATGAGCGGCCGTCCATTTTGAGCAGACCAAAGGCTTCGCGGATAATCGGATGTTCGAGTTGGTCAGCCGTAGCGACGCGCTCGAGCTTAGAGTATTTTACGATGAGATCAGGGACGAAAGTCCGATGCAGTGTCAGGTAGACATATTTATCGAGGGCGCCCGCGACAAGAAAACCACCGTGCTCACGGTAATAAGAGGGCAGGTCAGTGCCACCGCCACCGAGAGAAATGCGTAAGGGGGAACGGGTGATGATCATGGGTAGGAAAAGTAGAAAATTGGGAAAGATGAAACGGGGAAGCAAGACCGGCTACGCTATGTCTTGTTCTCGCAGGCTTCGAATTGTGGCGGTAAGAATGGCGATGATCTCATCGCAGAGTGCGACTCGCAGCGTTATCACTTCGGGCGCAAGCCAATGCTTCAGACGTTCGTAGCGGCCGCGGGTTTCTTGAGCAGAACCACGGGCAATGATGAGAAAATGCGCATAATCGCGCTTCGAGCCACGTCCATAGCCCTCCTCAATATTTGCTGCAATTGAGTCGGCGCTGGCGATTTGTTGTGAAACCAATCGCTGGCAGGCTGGCTCACGGGCGAGCAAGGCAAGATCGCCCACGACTTGATCAAAAAGCGTTACAGCTTTTTGGTGAGCACCGAACCGTTTCAAACTATTACTCTCAGGCATGCGGTGGTGGATTAAAAGCGATCGTGGATGTGGCTAGGAATTTAATCACTTTCTCTTTCACTCTCGCTTTCCCTCCACGGTTGCCGTGGAGATGGGATAGCCACTGGTGCGGTAAATTTCTTCGACGACTTCCAGGGTGCGGATGCCTTCGTTCAGGCCGGGGTTGGGGGCGCGGTCGGTGCGGATGTCTTCTTCGAATGCGGCTAGTTCCAGTTTCCAGGAATTATCTCCCGTCGGGTAATCCCAAATTGTGGTCTCAGGTGGGCCCATCTGCGGCAGCATCTTGTAGTAAGTGCAACGCTCTGGTCCGTAACTGCCACCCAGTCCATCGATCGCAATTTTTCCGTCGCGGCCGTAGATTTCGAGCGAGAAAAGATTTTTCCATTCGGTGCAGCTCACATGGAGCCAGGCCGTTTGCCCCGCTGCTGTTCGGAGGGAAAGAAAAGCGTTATCGTCCACTGGCATTGCCCAGAATGACGTGGTGGCATGACCTGTGATCGTCGGAAATTCGCCGAGAAACCAATGCGCCAGATCGATGAGATGAACCCCTTGATCAATGAGTTCGCCGCCGCCTGATAGCTGCGGATGAGCGCGCCATTCCCGTTCGTAGCCAACGCGCCCACCGTGGCCGTAGCGTCCGCGTAAAAACATTAATGGACCCAGTGCGCCCGTCTCGACGAGCGTGCGCGCTTGCTGCAACGCAGGATGAAAACGGTGATTGTAGCCGATGCGAACCTTGACCCCCGTCTTGGTCGCGGCGCTTTGAATCGTGCCAAGCTGCGCCGCATTGAGTGCTCCAGGTTTTTCAACGAGCACATGCTTACCGGCTTGGACTGCCGCGAGGGCGAGCGGCGCGAGTGAGCTGTTCAGGGTGGAGATGATGACGGCCTGCACGGCGGCATCAGCGAGGGCCACTTGGTAGTCCGCCGTGGGGATGCCGCCAGGATAAATTTTTGCCACCTCAGCCGCGCGACTGAGCTCAAGATCGCAAGCATAACGGAGCTGGCCTGGTGACAGGCTAGCCGCGCGCCTGCGGCCAATGAGGCCGCAGCCGATAATTGCATACTGCATCACCGCTGCCATTAGGGGGATGATTTTTTGGGACGATCCTCTGGAACAATGCGGCGCAACGTATAAATATCACCGGTGGCGAGGGCGCGTAATTTTTCTGGATCTTTCCATGGATCCCACTGCGCGCTAATTAATTTACCCGTGATGCCGTCGCTTGCTGCGCTGGCTAAAAATACACACAGGGCCGCGGCGAGTTGGGGGTCGACCGCACCTTCCTCTGACCATTTTTTATTTTTAGCAAAAAATTCAACCCCAGCTTTTTCCGGCCCCGCTGCGAGTACCTGCGCAGTGAGCCGAGTGCGGAGAGCGCCGGGGGCCACCGCGTTGATATCGATGTGATCCGCGCGATATTCTTCGGCGAGGGTCTCGGTGAGGCGCACGACGGCGGCTTTCGTTGCCGCATAGGCAGCGAACCGCGGCATGGGATTAGTGGCGCCGCCGCCTGAGATGGTAATGATTTTGCCGGCGCGTCGAGGTTTCATAGCGCGAATCGCTTGCTGGTAAACCAAGAGGGTGCCCGTGACATTGATTTGCCAGGCCTGCGTCCAGTCGGTGAGAGCGACTTCTTCGGTTGGGCCAATGGGGCCGTAGATACCGGCGTTGTTGACGACGACGTGGAGTGGCCCGAGCTGAGCGGCGCGGGCGAAGAGGGCCGCTACGCTCGTGGGATCAGCGATGTCGCAAGTTAGGCCGATTAATTGTTGGTCAGTCTTCAGCTGTGAGTTGAGTACACTCTGAGTCTGGGCGACGTCGGCCGCTGTTCGGGCACAAAAAACTACGTTGGCTCCTTCGGCGAGGAAGGCTTCGACGATAACCCGGCCAAGGCCTTGGCTTCCGCCGGTGATCAGAGTGTTGCGTCCGGAAAGTTTCATGGGCGTCCGACAGTGAGATAGACAAGGCCTGCGACGGAGGCGACCGATTTTTCTACGAGCCGGTTGGCGTCGATGACTACCGGTTGGGCCATGCTAGCGATGAGCGTTGGCCAAGGATAGTCTCGAAATTCGGGCCACTCGGTACAAATGACAACCGCGTGTGCGCCCTGCATGGCATCAGCGGCGGATGGGGCGAGCGAAAGGTCGTGGTGCTCAGCATCAGTGGTGCGGATCAGGGGATCATAAGCCTGCACTTTCATTCCGGCCGCGAGGAGTTGGCGACACAGCTCGACCGCCGCACTGCGGCGGAGCGTGCTGGTGTTGGGCGTGTAAGCTAGGCCGAGGACGGCAACGATGGGTTGCTTGATCTCCGTGAGGGCTGGCTGGATTTTTCGAAAAGCCCACCCGCGATGCCGATCGTTACTTTCTTTAATCGCTGGAATTAAGGCGAGGGGGAGGTGTTGAGTGATCCCTAGTTGGCTTAAGGTGACGACATCGCGAGCCAGTGTGCCGCCGGCAAACGGACCACCAGGCCCGAGGTAGGCGCGCGCGCCAATGCGTGGGTCACTCTTGAGGCCGGCCGCGACTTCCTGTGCGTCAGCTCCGATCATTTCGGAAAGGGTTGCGATCTCGTTGATGTAGGCGACGGAGAGCGCCAGAAAAGAATTGAGGGCATGCTTGACCATTTCAGCGGACTCGGTGCGCATCCACACGAGCGGCGCGCCCAGCGGGGCCAGCATTTTTTCAAGTAGGGTGCGAGCGGCCGCCGATGAGACGCCGACGATAATGCGCGCTGGTTTCTCGAAGGCCTCGAGCGCCTTGCCGAGCCGCAAATTTTCAGGTGAGCAGGCGAAGTGCAACGCGGGATGCTGTTTCGCGAGCTGGGCGCAGGTGCCGACGGGGAGTTGAGCGGAGATGAGTACCACGGTGCCGGACCGCAAGCACGGGAGTACGCGCGCGAGGCGGGTATGCACCCAATCGAGATCGGAGCGGTCGTCGACATCTACTGGGGTGTCGTAGCAAACCCAGAGCACGTCAGCGGTTGCGGCTACCGAAATTTCAGCAGAAAATGAGAGGTGGTCGCTGGCAATTCCCGCTGCGAGTAGGTTATCAAGACCGGGCTCATGCAAAGGCGCGTGCCCCCCGCGCAGTTTCGCCAGCACGAGCTCATCGAAGTCGAGGCCAGATACCCGGTAGTACCGCGCCATGCAGGCGGCCGTGACTGAGCCGAGATGCCAGAGGCCAAGAACGACGAGGTGCATGGTTCAGCGACGGGAATCATAGACCCAGCGGTTGGCCTCGAGCCAGCGCAGGGTCTTGATGATGCCTTGTTCAATCGTCAGCTTGGGACTCCAGCCGGTGGATTGAATTTTTTTGGTATCGAGAAAAATGAAGGGATTGTCGCCGATCCAGCCGCGGTCGCCCCCCGTGTACTCAAGCTTCGGTTTCAGCCCAAGCGCGGCGCAGAGGTAGCCGATGCTATCGTTCACTTGTACGTATTCTGCTGTGCCTAGATTATAGATCTGGGTGTGGTGCTTAGCCTCGCGCGCGGTGTGCGCGTGGGTGACATGGAGCAAAGCATCGATACAGTCCTGCACGTAGAGGTAGCTCTTCCGTTGTTTCCCATCCCCCAGCACTCGCAGGTGATCCGGGTGGGCGATCAGCTGTTGATAAAAATCAAAGACATGACCGTGCGTATAGCGTTCGCCCAGAATCGAAACAAAACGAAAAATGTAGGCCTCATCGATTTGCCCGCCTTCAGCATACGATGAGATGAGGGTTTCTCCGGCCACCTTGCTCGCCGCGTAAAGCGAGGTCTGCACCGGGAAAGGTGCGTCCTCCGGTGTGGGGATCAGGGTGGCTTCACCGTAGGTCGAGCCCGTCGAGGAGAAAGCGATGTGCTTGATGCCGTTGGCCCGCATGGCCTCGAGGACGTTGAAGGTCGCGATCGTGTTTTGTTCGAGATCCTTTCTCGGATGCGACCAGCCGTCCTTGATATCGGCATTGGCCGCGAGGTGAAACACGAAGTCGGCCCCCTTCATCGCCGCAGTCAACGCCGGTAGGTCAAGATTGTCCCCGCGAACGAGCTGGAAGCGCAGGTTTTTCAGGGCCCCGTCGAGGAAACGCAGCTGCCCGGTGGCGAGGTTGTCCCAGCCGGTGACGGCGACCCCGTCCGCCAGCAGACGATCGACGAGGGAGGAGCCAATAAAACCAGCGGCACCAGTGATGAATACTTTTTGCATAATTTATCGTTTCGTCAGCACCACAACACAGCGAATTCCGATTGGAAAGTTAATCATTCGGCCCAGGATTGCTTCCAAGCGTACGGTCCAATCTAAGAAGAAGTTTTTCTTGGAATTACGGATTTGATTTACGACCAGTTTTGTCTTTTCGATTTTTGGCCAAGTGAGTTTGCGTCGATTATTTTGTTTCACCCACCAAAAAGCTGGGTAAACAAAAAATCCTAGATGGGTCGCCCGCTTAACTTGAAAGCCTGCTTGCTGGGCAAGTTGGATTAACTCTTTTAGGCGGTAGCGACGATGATGCAGGAGGTGCTCATCGTAGATATCGAATAATTTTGGCCCAGCTGGTACTTCAAGATGAAGAACGCCTTTGGGTTTTAAGATTCGATGCAGGTGATGCATAGCCGCTGCATCATCATCAATGTGTTCAAGTACATTAAGACAGGTGATACCGTCGACACAGGCCGCAGGGAGTGGGCATTGCCTTAAATCAAATTGCAGTAAAGGCAGGCTCGGCATGCGTTGAGCCAAGCCCTCGAGTGGGCCGCGCAGATAATCGGCGCCGATGAGATTGGCCTCGGGGAGCGCCGTTTGCAGATTTTCTAGTACAAACCCAGAAGAGCATCCGACATCGAGAATGTTCACTTTGCCATCTCTCTTTAAATTGCGTATGCTATCCACCGCTAGTTGCCGAGATGCCATGTCAATGGGGTGATCGCAGCCTGCCTCAGTTTCATGCAGTGAGGTTAGATCGTCGCTCCAGTGGCTGTCGTTTGCTTGGTAAATGAGTACGCGGCTAGTCTGACCATCGATCTCAAAATTCTGGCCGTTCCACTGTGGAGGCCGAGATGCGCCCGGCGGGGTTGGCCAGGGAAATAAATCTAAAGCCTGCATAAGGAGGTTAATTAACCTTATTAAATCCCTCAGTTCTCTCTACCAGAAACTTGGGTCGTGCGAGTACTTCTTCGTATATCCGCCCAATATACTCTCCTAAAATACCCACGCTGATAAGTTGGATCCCTCCAAGAAATGCAATGAGGATCACCAGGGTGGGATTACCCCAGAGAATCGGCCAGCCCATCAATTTATAGAAAAAATAAATACCCATTAATAGGAATGAAAAGCCAGCGATCAGAAACCCTAGCATGGTGCTGAGTTTGAGCGCATAGGTGGAAAAGCAGAAGATGCCATTAAATCCGATGCGAAGTGAGCCAAGGAATCGGTTATAATTTGTTTCGCCTATCTGGCGTGGGGGGCGATCAAAGGGTATAATCGTTTGCTTAAAGCCAACAACTGCCACCATGCCGCGCAGGAAGCCGTGGGCTTCCTTAAGCTTCACTAGCTCCACTACTACGCGACGCGACATGAGTCGGAAATCCCCGGTATTGGGAGGGATTTTCACATCGGCTATTTTGCTAATCACCTTGTAGCCGATGGCTGAAATAATTGGCTTCACCCAAGGCTCACCCGTCCGTTGCCGGCGCTGGGGAAGCACAACATCGTAGCCTGCGCGCCACTGGTTAACCATATCGGTGATGAGCTCCGGTGGGTCCTGTAAATCTACATCGATCACAATAACTGCCTCACCCGTGGAGTATTGTAACCCTGCTAGCGTGGCCATCGGTTGCCCGAATCTTCGTGAGAATTTTAATAATTTGATGCGCTCATCACTAGCCCGATGCGCTAAAATTACTTCCTCTGTGCGATCGGAGGATGGATCCAGAGAAAAGATAATCTCATAGTCCGCTGTGAGCGCCGTGAGTATCGGTCGTAATTGATCCAGGAATACTGGAATATTTTTTTCCTCATTATAAACCGGCACTACAATAGATAGCAGCATGGCTCCCAATATCGCGGACGAGATCGATAAAATCAACGCCTCTCTGCCTAGGCCCCAGCCGCCGCTCAGCCGCTTTCGCGGCTGAGCGTTTAAGTGTAAAGTTGAAGTTTAAGTCAGAGCTCGGAGCCGCGGCTCGCGGACCGAGCCAGTTTAAGTGTAAAGTTGAAGTTTAAGTCAGAGATCCCCGGCATCAATGCCGTCCGATCTTCAACTTAAACTACCAACTTAAACTAGCGCCTTGCGCTTCCGCGCCCGATCTTCGTCAT
>SXGQ01350238.1_pt1 | contig 12302 bp, 9 predicted proteins | sample 3178371 | NCBI WGS metagenome assembly SXGQ01 (sample SAMN11356859, study PRJNA531348) | freshwater metagenome | isolation source: freshwater sample F1-20 | place: China: Fuxian Lake, Yuxi | collected 2017-12-25 | reverse complement strand
ACGCTGACCGCCACGGTGGGGGCCGGCGCCACCGCCCAGATGGGCGCGATGCGGATCAACGAAGAAGTCGACGCCCTGGAAGTCATCGGTATCCGCAGCGTCACCTATCTGGCCGCCACGCGTGTACTGGCCGGGACCATCGTCGTCATTCCCCTGTACGCGATCGCCCTGATCATGGGATTCCTGGCCGCCCGGGTGGGAACCACCTGGATCTACGGGCAACCCACCGGGGTCTATGACCACTACTTCGACACCTTCCTGAACACCACCGACCTGGCCTGGTCGTTCTTCCAGACCATCGTGATGATCATTGTGGTCATGCTGGTCTCGACCTACTACGGATACACCGCCTCCGGTGGTCCCGCCGGGGTGGGGGAAGCCGTCGGCCGCGCGGTTCGCGCCTCCATGGTGGTCGGGGCGTTCGTCCTGATGGCCGTCACTCTCGCCGTCTACGGCCAGTCCGGCAACTTCCGCCTCGCCGGATAGCCGCATGCAACCTCGACGCGGCGAGCACCGTATTGCCACCCCGTGGTGGCCACTGTTCCTGATCGCCCTGATCGCGGTGCTGGTCTTTGTCACCGCGACGTCATTCCTCGGCACGTTTCGCTCCGCGGTGCCGGTGACGCTGAACTCCGAGCGCAGTGGTCTGGTGCTCGAGACGGGCGCCAAGGTCAAGATGCGCGGAGTCGACATCGGCCGCGTCCGCGATATCGAAGGCGGACAGGGCGCTGCCCGGCTGCTGCTCGACATCGACACCGACCAGGTGCGGTACATCCCCGCCAACGTCGGGGCCCGCATCAACGTGACGACTGTTTTCGGCGCGAAATTCGTCGAGCTGGTGTACCCGGAACGTCCCGACGCCGAACGTCTTCGTGCCGGTACGGTGCTGCAGGCCTCGAACGTGACCACCGAAGTCAACACCGTCTTCGAGAACGTCGTCGACGTCCTCAAGATGGTCGACCCGATGAAGCTCAACGCGGTCCTGACGGCGGTCGCCGAGGCGGTACGGGGTCGCGGCGAGCGGATCGGGGAAGCCACCACCGCACTGAACGACGTCATGACCGCTCTCAACGACCGCAACGACGTGTTCCGCGAGGACGTCCGTTCCTTCACGAGCCTCAGCGACACCTACGGCGCCGCGGCACAGGACATCGTGACCATCCTTGACTCGGTAACCACCACCAGCGCCACAGTCGTGAACCACCACAATGAGCTCGACGCTGTGCTGGTCAACACCATCGGGCTCTCCCGGGAAGGGACCACCCTGCTCGGGACCAGCAAAGACTCCCTGGTGTCGGCGATCAACAGCCTGGAGCCGACGACGAACCTGCTGCAGACCTACAGCCCCTCGTACACGTGCATGTTGCAGGGCGCCCAATGGATCGTCGACCATTCCGACCCGGTCTTCGGTGGTGACGGCAGAACTTTCGTCGTCGACGTCGCTCTGTTGCCGGGCAACGATCCCTACGTCTTTCCCGACAACCTGCCGATCGTCGCCGCCAAAGGAGGTCCGGGCGGCAAGCCCGGCTGCGGATCGCTTCCCGACGCCACCAAGAACTTCCCGGTACGCCAGCTGATCACCAATACCGGCTGGGGAACCGGACTCGACATCCGACCCAACCCGGGCATCGGTCATCCGTGCTGGGCGAATTACTTTCCGGTTACGCGGGCGATCCCGCAGGAGCCCAGCATCCGCCAGTGCCTGCCCGGTCCGGCCGTGGGTCCCGAACCCTATCCGGGCTCGCCGCCGTACGGCGCCGCGCTCTACGGGCCCGGCGGCCAGCCGCTGTGGCCGGGCGTGCCCCCGGCGGGCGCTGCCGACGGCGGGGGGACCCCGCCGTGAACCTCAAGATGACCGGCGTCGTCGTGCGCCTGGGGCTTTTCCTCACCGTCTGCGCCCTGGCCCTGGGCATCGTCATGATCGTCTTCGGTCAGGCCCGATTCTCCGGCGACGCCAAGCCCTACGCCGCTGAGTTCACCGACGTCTCCGGACTACGGGAAGGCAACATGGTTCGCGTTGCCGGCGTGGAAGTCGGCCAGGTGAAGCGCATTACAGTGCAGGACGACGCCACCGTGCGGGTGGAGTTCACCGCTGATCCGGCCGCGGTGCTGACCGAAGGGACCCGCGCCGAAGTTCGCTACGACGATCTGATCGGCGGCCGATTCATGGCGTTGGTCGAGGGCCCGGGCGCCACCACGGTCCTCCAACCGGGCCACACCATCCCCCGCGATCGCACCCAACCGGCCCTCGACCTGGATTCGGTCACCGGGGGATTCCGCCCGCTGTTCCGCGCCCTGGAACCCGACCAGGTCAACGACCTCAGTGGTCAGCTCCTCGGGGCGTTCGGAGGTGAAGGTCCCACGATCGCCTCATTCCTGAGCCGCGCCGCGTCGGTGAGCAACACCTTGGCCGACCGCGATGTTCTGATCGGGCAGGTCGTGGACAACCTCAATGTGCTGCTGGGCACGCTGGGCGGCCAAAGCGATCAGCTCGACAAGGCGGTGACGTCGCTGTCGGAACTGGTCGGTGGACTGGCCGAGCGCAGGACCGACATCACCAACGCGGTTGCCTACACCAACGCCGCCGCGGGAACCGTCGCCGACCTGCTCGCCCAGGCACAGGAGCCGGCGAAGAAGGTGATCACCGAAACCGGCCGGGTGAGTGACGCCGTGCTTGCCGACCGGGACTACCTGGACAACCTGCTGGAAACCCTGCCCGAGAAGTACAAGATGCTCGGCCGGCAGGGTATCTACGGCGACTACTTCAGTTTCTACTTCTGCGACGTCGTGCTCAAGCTGAACGGCAAGGGCGGGCAGCCGGTGTTCGTCAAGGTCGCCGGTCAGAGCTCCGGGCGGTGCGCGCCGAAGTGAGGATGGCAAAGAGCTTCTCGGAGCGAAACCCCGTGGTGCTCGGTGCCCTTGGCATCGCGCTGCTGGTCGGGTTGGTGGCGGCGGCGCTGGGAAATCAGAAGTTGCCGTTCCTCAACCAGAACAAAAGCTATACCGCCTATTTCGCCGACGCCGGTGGGTTGTTCGAGGGTGCGATCGTGCAGGTGTCGGGGTACCCGGTCGGCAAGGTCTCCGACATCTCTCTCGATGACACCGGAGTGCTGGTCACCTTCACCGTGCCGAAGAACATCCAACTCGGCCGGAGCACCCAGGCTGCGATCAGGACCAAGGGTCTGCTGGGCACCAAGGAACTCGATGTCCTGCCGAACGGCGAGGGACAGCTCAGCGGTCCCATCCCGATGGATCGCACCCAGTCGCCCTACCAACTCCCGGATGCGCTGGGGGAGTTGGCCACGACGATCAGCGGCGTCAACACCAACCAGCTGTCGGACTCGCTGGCGGCACTCGCGCAGACCTTCGCCGACACCCCGCCGCAATTGCGTAGCGCCGTGCAGGGCGTTGCCCGTTTCGCCGACACCCTGAACGCCCGCGATGCCCAGCTCCGCACCCTGCTCGACAACGCCGCGAAAGCGACCGGTGTGCTGGCCCAACGCACCGACCGCATCGTCACCCTGGTCCGTGACACCAACGCCCTGCTGGTGGCGCTGCAGACCCAGAGTGCCGCACTCGACGAGATCACCGGGAACATCTCGGCGGTCGCCACCCAGTTGAAACTGTTCATCTCCGAGAATCGCCAGCAGCTCAAGCCGACACTGGACAAGCTCAATGGCGTTCTGGCACTGGTGGATAGCCGCAAGGAACGTGTCCAGGAAGCCATCAAAGGTTTGAACAACTACGCGATGGCGATGGGGGAGACGGTCGCCTCGGGCCCGTTCTTCAAGGCCTACGTGGTCAACCTGCTGCCCGGACAATTCGTCCAGCCGTTTGTCGACGCGGCCTTCTCCGACCTCGGGCTCGATCCCGCCACGATGCTGCCCTCGCAGCTTGCCGACCCGCAGACCGGCCAGCCGGGAACCCCGCCGCTGCCCGTGCCCTATCCCCGCACCGGCCAGGGCGGCGATCCCCGGTTGACGCTGCCGGACGCGATCACCGGAAACGCCGACCCGCACCTGCCCGCGCAATACCCGGGCCGCTATCCCTACCGGCCCGAACCCCCGGCGCCGGCACCCGGGGGCCCGCCGCCCGGCCCGCCGGTGCCCTCGCCGGGCCAGGCGTCCACCCCGCTGCCCTCGCCCTCGCCGGTGTACGTGCCGGCCCCCGGCGAACCCGCTCCGCAGGCAGGGAACCCATGATCGCCCGCCTCCGTCAACCCCGGGTCCTGCTCGTGGTGGCGCTGGCCGTGCTGCTCGTGGGCGGTCTGCTGTCGATGCGCACCCTGGCGGAGCGGTCCTCGCACACCACCGTGGTCGGATACTTCGATAACAGCACGGGACTGTTCGTCGGCGACGACGTCCGCATCCGGGGGGTCAGCGTCGGCAAGGTCGTCACGATCCAGCCCGAGCCGTTGCGGAGCAAGATCACGTTCTGGTTCGACCGCAAGTACAAGGTGCCCGAGCAGGCCAACGCCGTCATCCTCTCCCCGCAACTGGTGACCGGTCGCGCCATCCAGCTCACACCGCCCTACTCCGGCGGCCCGACGATGGCCGACGGGGCGGTCATCGGTCAGGACCGCACTGCGGTACCGGTCGAATGGGACGACATTCGCACCCAACTCGAGCGATTGACCGACCTGTTGCAGCCGACCAAGCCCGGCGGGGTCAGTTCGCTGGGCGCCGCGATCAACTCGGCGGCCGGCAACCTCGCCGGACAGGGCGCCGATATCCGCGCCACCATCGTCAAGCTGTCGAAGACGATCTCGGTCCTCAACGACCACAGCAGCGACGTCTTCGGAACCATCAAGAATCTGTCGACTCTGGTGTCGGGGCTCCGAGACAGCAGTGATCTGCTCGCCCAACTCAACGTCAACCTCGCCCAGGTGTCCGGGCTGCTGGCCGACGATCCGAACAAGGTCGGCCGCGCCGTCGAGGACCTCAACTCAGTCATCGGGGACGTCCAGAGTTTCGTCGCCGAGAACCGCGAACCGATCGGCACCGCATCCGACAAACTCACCTCGATCAGCAACGCGGTCGCGGGAAGCCTCGATGACATCAAACAGTTCCTGCATGTCGCCCCCAATGTCGCCGTGAACTTCAACAACATCTACGAGCCGGCCAACGGGTCCCTGACCGGGGCGCTCCAGGTCAACAACTTCGCCAACCCGCTCTCCTTCCTGTGCGGTGCGATCGAGGCCGCATCGCGGATGGGCGCTGAGCAGGCCTCCAAGCTGTGCGTCCAGTATCTGGCACCCATCGTCAAGAACCGGCAGTACAACTTCCCCCCGCTGGGCGAGAACCTGTTCGTCGGCGCCCAGGCCAGACCCAACGAAGTCACCTACAGCGAAGACTGGATGCGGCCTGATTTCGTTCCACCGCAACCGGAATCGGCGCCCCAGCCGGTCTCGGCGCCACCGTCACTCGCCGCCGAGACACCCGGGCCGGTCGCGGTGCCGACCGACCCGTCGGCCGGGCTGGCCGGCCTGATGGACGGAGGTGGCCGATGAGACGCACCTGGCGGCAACGGCTCGCGGCCGGTGCTGTGGCGGCGGTCCTGGTAGCCACAGTGACGGGGTGCAGCGACTGGCAGGGGCTGAACTCGCTGCCACTGCCCGGCACCGAGGGCAACGGCCCGGGAGCCTTCGAGATCCGGGCGCAGATGCCCGATGTCAGCAACATTCAACCCAATTCGCGGGTGCGGGTGGGCGACGTGACCGTCGGACACGTCTCGAAGATCCAGCTCGAAGGAAGCCACGCGCTGGTGACCATGAAGCTCAACGGGGATGTCCGACTGCCCGCCAACGCCACCGCGAAAATCGGGCTGACGACCATCTTCGGCTCCCTGCACATCGAACTCGCACCCCCGACCGACGAGCCGGCCCGGGGCACTCTGGGCAGCGGCGCTCTGATCCCCCTGTCACGCAGTGCCGCATCGCCGACGCCCGAACAGACCCTGGCCGCATTGTCGCTGGTGCTCAACGGTGGCGGCGTGGGACAGGCCGGGGATATCACCCAAGCGCTGAGCACCGCCTTCCGCGGACGGGAGCAGGACCTGCGCAGCCTGATCGAACAGTCCGACGAGTTCGCGACGAACCTCGATGAGCAGAGCGGCGAGATCATCGCGGCAACAGAGAGTTTCAACAATCTGATCGGGACGTTCGCCGCCCAGCAACCGGTGCTCGACCGCGCCGTGGCGACGATTCCCGATGCGCTCGCGGTGCTGGCCGGCCAGCAGGACAACCTCGTGGAGGCCGCCGACCAGCTCAGCAAGTTCAGTGCCCTGACCACCGACACCGTGAACCGAACCAAAGAGAATCTGGTCTCCGAACTTCAGCAGACCGGCCCGGTCCTGGAATCACTGGCCAATGCCGGTCCGGCACTGACCCGCTCTCTGGGAGTCCTGCCCACCTACCCCTTCCCCAACGCCAACATCGACAAGTGGCAGCGCGGTGACTCGGCCAACCTCACCGCCGTCATCGACCTCACCTTGAGCCGCCTGGACGCCGGGTTGTTCACCGGAACCCGCTGGGAGTGCAACCTGACCCAGCTGGAACTGCAGTGGGGGCGCACCATCGGACAGTTCCCCAGCCCGTGCCTGGACGGCAGGGCCTCGGCGCCGGCCAACCCGCTCACCGCGCCCTACCGCTGGGATCAGGGGCCCTGACATGCATCTGAACCGTCAGGCCCGAATCCAGCTGGTCATCTTCACGGTGATCGCGTTGATCGCGTTGACCGTGATGGGTCTGCGTTATATGAAGCTGCCGGTCAAGCTGTTCGGGATCGGCCACTACGTGGTGATGATGGAGTTGCCCCGCACCGGAGGCTTGTACGAAACAGGCAACGTCACCTACCGGGGGTCGGAAGTCGGCCGCGTTCAGGCCGTGCGGCTGACCGACTCCGGCGTGGTCGCCGAATTGTCGTTGACCTCCGGGATCGACATTCCCCGCGACCTCAGAGCCGAGGTGCACAGCCAGTCGGCGATCGGCGAGCAGTACGTCGAACTGCTACCCCGCAACGACACCGCACCGCCACTGAAAGACGGCGACGTCATCGCGCTGGATGACACGTCGGTGCCCACCGATATCAACGGCGTTCTCGACTCGGTCCGGACCGGACTCGAAGCGATACCGCGCGACAACCTCAAGACGGTGATCGACGAGTCCTACGCGGCCGTCGGCGGTTTAGGCCCCGAGCTGTCGAGCATCGTCGACGGGACCGCCACATTGGCGCTGGACGCCCGCGAGAACCTTGATCCGCTGCTGGCGCTGATCGACAATGCCAAACCGGTGATGGACTCCCAAACCCGCACCTCGCAGGCCATCACCGCCTGGGCCGCGCAGGTGGCGGACGTGACCCGGCAACTCAAGGACCACGATGACGCCGTCACCGGCATCCTCGAGGACGGCGGACCGGCACTCGGCGAGGCCCGCCAACTCGTGCAGCGGCTGCAACCCACCCTGCCGATCCTGACGGCGAACCTGGCCAGTGTCGGGCAGGTCGCTCTGACCTACCGCAATGACATCGAACAGCTGCTGGTGATGCTGCCTCAACTGGTGGCCATCGAACAGGGAGCAATACTGGCCAACGTCGACACCAATCAGGACTACAAGGGCGCCTACCTCAGCTTCAACCTCAATCTCAACCTGCCTCCCACCTGCACCACCGGCTTCCTGCCGGCCCAGCAGACTCGCAGCGCTGCGCTGCAGGACTATCCGGAGCGCGCGCCGGGCGATCTGTATTGCCGTGTGCCGCAGGACTCTCCGTTCAATGTGCGCGGCGCCCGCAACATCCCCTGCGAGACCCGGCCCGGAAAACGGGCGGCGACGGTGAAGCTGTGTGAAGGAGATGAGCCCTATGTTCCGCTCAATGACGGGTACAACTGGAAGGGTGACCCGAACGCCACGGTGACCGGACAGGACGTCCCCCACATGCCGCCGGGCACCCCGCCTCAGGGTCCGCCGCCTCCGCCGATCGCCGGGGTGTTGTACGACCCGGCCACCGGCGGTTACGTCGGGCCCGACGGACGCCAGTACACCCAGTCGGACTTGGCCACCACCGCGCCCGCCGACAAAACCTGGCAGTCGATGCTGGTGCCGCCGGGGACGTGAGGACGATTGCTGTGATTCGAGAACAACCCAACGTCCCCGAGGAGGGCCTCTGATGTACCCCGGTCTGCACGCCCGCACCACTCCCGACAAGCCCGCGGTCATCCTCGCCGACAGTGGTGAGGCGGTGACGTATCGGGAACTCGACCACAATTCCGCGGCCTTGGCCACGGTGCTGCACGACGCCGGTCTGCGGTCCGGGGACGTGGTGGCGGTCCTGTCCGACAACGCCGCCCAGGTGTTCGACGTGTACTGGGCCGCGCTCCGATCCGGGCTCTACATCACCGCGATCAATCACCATCTGACCCCGAAGGAAGCGGCGTACATCGTCAAAGACTCCGGTGCCCGCGCATTGATCGTCTCGGCAGCGCTTCGGGATCTGGCCGTTGAGGTGGCAGGCCAACTCGACGCCGTCGAGCTGCTGCTGGCCTTCGGCGGCGAGGTACCCGGTTTCGCCCGCTACGACGATGCCCTGGCTGCGGCCGGGCCGGCGTTGACCGAACAACCCTGCGGCGCCGTCATGCTCTACTCGTCGGGTACCACCGGCTTCCCCAAGGGGGTCAAACCCCCTCTGCCGCAACGAAATGTCGACGAGCCCGGCGATCCGATCGCGGCCATCGCCGGCGGGATCTTCGGGCTGGGTTCCTCTGACATCTATCTCTCGCCGGCCCCGATCTATCACGCGGCCCCGTTGCGGTGGTGCGGCATGATCCAGGCCCTTGGCGGCACCGTCGTGCTGATGCGGAAATTCGATGCCGAATCGGCGCTGAAAAACATTGAGAAGTATCGCGTCACGGCCGCCCAGATGGTGCCGACGATGTTCGTACGGTTGCTCAAACTCGATCGAGAGCTTCGCGACCGCTACGACCTGTCAACTTTGCGGGTCCTCATTCACGCGGCTGCCCCGTGCCCGGTCGACGTGAAGCAGGCGATGATCGACTGGCTGGGGCCGGTCCTCTACGAGTACTACAGCTCCACCGAGGCCCACGGCATGACCTTCATCGACTCCGAGAACTGGCTGGCGCATCCCGGTTCGGTGGGGCGCAGCGTGCTCGGTGTGCTGCACATCTGCGACGACGTTGGTAGCGAATTGCCGGCCTGCGAGATCGGCACCGTCTATTTCGAACGCGACCGACGGCCGTTCGAGTACCACAACGATCCGTCGAAGACCGCGCAGGCGCAGCACCCCGATCACCCATCGTGGACGACGGTCGGTGACCTGGGCTACGTCGATGAGGACGGCTATCTCTATCTCGCCGACCGAAAGTCGTTCATGATCATCTCCGGGGGGGTCAACATCTATCCCCAGGAGGTGGAGAACGCGTTGGCTCTGCATCCCGCCGTCCACGATGTGGCCGTGATCGGCGTGCCGCACGCGGAGATGGGGGAAGAGGTGAAAGCCGTGGTGCAACTCTCCGACGGCGTCTCCGGATCCGACGCCTTGGCAGGTGAGCTCATCGACTACGTGCGTGGCCGTATCGCCCATTTCAAGGCGCCGCGCTCGGTCAGCTTCGTCGATGAGCTGCCGCGCACTCCCACCGGAAAGCTCGTGAAAAACACCCTCAAGGAGCAGTTCCGGACCGGAGCGGCTCGGTGAGCGGTCCTGCGCTGGCGGACTTTCTGTCCCCGACGCTGCTCGCCGGTAAAGCGGTCTTCATCACCGGCGGGGGTAGCGGTATCAATCTTGCTGTCGCACATGGCTTCGCGTCCGTGGGCGCCGACGTGGCCATCTGTGGACGCACTCCAGAGAAGCTCGAGAGCGCCGCCGATGAGCTTCGCCGCCAACACGCGGTGCGAGTGGTGGCCACACCCGCCGATGTCCGGGATTACGACGCCGTGCAGGCTGCGGTAGAGACCGCGGTCGAGGAGCTCGGTCGGTTGGACACCGTCGTGGCCGGTGCGGCGGGGAACTTCTTCTCCGCCGCCGAGGCGATCAGCACAAACGGCTTCAGAACAGTTGTCGAGATCGACCTACTGGGCAGCTTCCACACCGCCCGGGCAGCATTCGATCACCTCAGAGTCAGCCGGGGCAGCATCCTGTTCGTTTCGGCCGGCCAGGCGTATCTGCCGTTCTCCCACCAGAGTCACGTGGGCGCCGCCAAGGCCGGCATCGAGAACCTGATGACCAACCTCGCCCTGGAATGGGGCCGCTACGGAATCCGTTCGAACTCGATAGTGCCCGGGCCGATCGAGGACACCGAAGGCATGCGCAGGCTCACCGCCCCGGTCGGCGTCGAGACATGGATCGACGCGGTTGCGCTAGGACGGTTCGGCCGCGCCGAGGAGATCGCGGCCATGGCCGTCGTGCTCTCCTCGCCGCTGGCCAGCTATGTCACCGGAGCCCGGATCGTCGTCGACGGCGGTCTGGGACTCTCGGGTCTCGGCGGCATCAGCCGCGCCGTCGCAAAAGCCACCGAGAAGAGGAGCCACCGTGGCGGTTGACCGAATGCTGCCCGACCAAGACGCCGTCGACCTCATCGCGCTGACCCGCGATATCGCCGACAGGCTGCTCACCCCGATCGTCGATCACCACGAGCGCACCGAAACCTATCCCGACGGTGTGTTCGCCCAGCTGGGCCAAGCAGGCTTGCTGAGCCTGCCCCAGCCCGAGGAGTGGGGCGGTGCAGGACAGACCTATGAGGTCTATCTCCAGGTACTGGAAGAGTTGGCCGCCCGGTGGGCGGCGGTCGCCGTGGCGGTCAGCGTCCACGTCCTGTCCTGTCACGCATTGTTGGCCTTCGGCGACCGCGAGCAGCAGAACACCTGGCTGCCCGGCATGCTGTCGGGCAGCCAGATCGGTGCCTACAGTCTGTCCGAACCCCAGGCCGGGTCCGACGCCGCGGCACTGCGGTGCTCGGCGACACCGACCGACGACGGCTATCTGGTGAACGGATCGAAGGCCTGGATCACCCACGGCGGGATTGCCGACTTCTACACCCTGTTCGCCCGCACGGGCGACGGCTCCCGCGGCGTCTCCTGCTTCCTGATCCCGGCAGGGATCGACGGCCTGAGTTTCGGCAAGCCCGAGGACAAGATGGGCTTGTGCGCGGTGCCGACCACCGCGGCGTTCTACGACAACGTGCGGGTACCCGCCGGCCGGCGCATCGGGGCGGAGGGCCAAGGCCTCCAGATCGCCTTCAGCGCACTGGATGCGGGTCGGCTCGGCATTGCGGCAGTCGCCGTCGGGCTCGCCCAGGCCGCACTGGAGGAAGCCACCGCCTATGCCAACGACCGCAGCACCTTCGGCCGCAAGATCATCGACCACCAAGGACTGGGATTCCTCCTGGCCGACATGGCCGCCGCGGTGGCCAGTGCGCGAGCCACCTACCTCGACGCCGCCCGGCGCAGAGACGCCGGACTGCCGTACTCCCAGCAAGCCAGTATCGCCAAACTCGTCGCCACCGACGCGGCGATGAAAGTCACCACCGACGCGGTTCAGGTGCTCGGCGGGGTGGGATACACCCGGGATTACCGGGCCGAACGGTATATGCGTGAAGCCAAGATCACCCAGATCTTCGAGGGCACCAATCAGATTCAGCGGCTCGTGATCGCCCGCGGATTGGCCACCCACGCACCATGACGCCACAACTGCTCATCGATGAAGAGCCGTCGTAGGCGTTTGCGGACAACATGCACGACAGCGAGAACAACGCAACTGCCGCGGTCGGCGAACTCCACGCTCAGCGCTGGGTCAATCCGGTCACCTGGAAGGATTGCCCCGTGACCACTGAACGAGCGCCAGGCGCAGGACCGCGTCGACAGTTCACCACTGTAGGGGCAGTCCTGGCCCCGCCGGGACGGGCGGTTAACCCAGCGAATGGATAACGACATGGTAGACGAGGACGGCGACGACACAGCAGCGCCGGCCGCGGAAGCTGCCGCCTCCGAGTCCGCTGCTCGCCGTGGGGATGGTGAGGCTTCCATCGGACCGGCCGGATTGCGTGGACTGTTTGGCTCGTCACCGCTTGTGCTCGGACGGGCCATCGGGCTCGGCATTGTTCTCGCCCTCACCGCGTTATGCGGATGGCTGGGCTTCCAGGCCAACCAGGCCCGTCAGGACGCCCATCTGCGCGCTTTGCTGGTGCAGGTCGCAAAGCAGGGGGCGGTCAATCTGACGACGATCGACTACCAGCATGCTGAAACTGACGTCCAGCGCATCCTGGATTCAGCCACCGGCCAGTTCCGCGACGACTTT
>SXGQ01629735.1_pt1 | contig 12303 bp, 32 predicted proteins | sample 3178371 | NCBI WGS metagenome assembly SXGQ01 (sample SAMN11356859, study PRJNA531348) | freshwater metagenome | isolation source: freshwater sample F1-20 | place: China: Fuxian Lake, Yuxi | collected 2017-12-25 | reverse complement strand
GCTTAGTATTTTACTAATCTCTTCTCTAATAATTTGTATTAATTCTGATTTTTTCACAGTTTTATTTTATTATAAATATGTATCAATTTGATAAAGGTGCTTTAATTGCTGGGTGTGATTCATATCCTAACAAAATAAAATTTATTTTTTAATTATTTTTTTACTTGTTCCGTCACTATATAAGTAAATCACTAGTTCATCCTCTTTAATGTTATAAACAGGACGACCCATTATATTATACATCCCGATAAGTTTTGGTTCCGGTTTATTAAATACGGTTACAGACGTTGTATTAACGCGTTTACACACATCCAATCGCCTAAACATGAATGTATCTTGTCTCAAACATTTATTCCACCATTGAGCATACATTAACACACGTCCACTGTCCTTAAATGTAAATTCAGCCAATCGTGTTTGAGTATATACCAAAAAGTCAGCATCCGGAAAATCATATTCCATACCAATTTGGTAATCAGTCAAAGCATCCCATTCTTTCTGAGACATAGTATCCATCCAAGGTCCTTTATAAAATACCATGTAATAATCCATACAAGTGTCTTTTACTGACATACCTTTAATATAGTTCATTTCAAACTTATATTTTTTACAATTAATTGTATTTACAACCCAACCCAATCCAGCATTTGGAAATGTTACTATTTCAATAGGGCGATACAAAGTGGTATCACACTTATTACATTTATTCCATACCTTCAAATACAATTTGTATTTACCTTTAACATTAAATTGAACCTCAACAATACCACGAATGTCCTGAATTGTGTCTGTCTTTTTGGTTTGAAAATCATAAACCATAAACATGTAATCTACACAAGTATCATCCAATACTTTTCCACTTACATACCATTTATAGTAGTTACGTTCATTCCATTGTTGGAGTTTCAATGTGCTCCAATCACATTTTGCGTTCAAACCCCATACTGTCAATAGAGTAAAAACTAGAGTCATTAATTGTTTTTTCATATTTTATATTTTTTAATGTTTTATTTGTAACTGAAACTATAGTAATGAATACTAAAATAAGTATAATGCTATAGGGATTTAATTTCATTTAGCTGTATCTTTAAAATTAGTTTCCACCCTAAATTTAGGTTTCTTTTTAGCATTCTTATAGTTCTTAACTGAATTAGCTGTACTAATTCCTACTATAAATGCTAGTGTTGAATATATTATATAATCAAAGTATTTACTATACCAAGGCATATTATCTACTATACAAACTGTAAAACCAATTATCCCAGTTGCGCTTCATTTTTTGAATTTTAATATCAAACCTACGCTTGGCACAAATAATCATATATGTTTTAGGTTTTCCATCCAATGAACGAATATATTGCTTAAGTGCCTTACCAAAATCAGCTTTAAAAATACTAAACAAAAACCAAAATAACTTCTTCTGATCATAGCTATCAAAGACCCATTTACCACCTTTGTAATTAGCAATTTTCTTTAACTCAGTTGCCTCATGCCCTGAATACACTTCAAAATAGTTGTGATTAGGTTTAAACACCAAATACTCTGTTTCACTCAAATTGTAGATAAAATTCATAACCTTATTATTTTTCATTAATATAATTAAATTTTCTTAAACTTACAAGCTAAAATAACCGCCTCCGCCATCTTTTTATGACCACTTGCTGTCATGTGGCATAGAAAATCTCCACAGTCAGTTCTAGATATACAATGTGTTTTTACTACTTGCGCCCCAGTAATTGAATCTACTAACAACTGCTGAAACTTAGAATAGCGCTGTGGATATCCTACATACGCTTTCCTACTACCTATACTAATACAAGTCATAGGATCAAACCCTGTAATCACTATTGGTGTCACTCCAAACCGTAAACACCTGTTTACAATTTTCTGAATGTTTTTAACTGACTTCATAGGAGGCCTATTACTTGCCATATCATTTGCCCCACCATAAATAAAACAGTAATCAAAATACTCTGTAACAGAGGTATTAGCCACCTCAACCATCCATCCAGTTTGTTTACCCCCAACAGCCGTGTTTAAATAACTCATTCCAGTCTTTTTACAGACCTGGTGCTGCCATCCATAGTCAGCGGCCGTGTGTGAATCACCTATGAATAGAACTTTCTTTCCTCGCACACTAAATACAATTGGTGTTGTATCTTTACTTATAATTGCTGTTGTATCTACTTTAGTTGGTTCAGCTGTTGGTTTGGACCAAGCCATAACTGTTAAAATAAAACCTAACAATAACAAAATTACTAATGCTATTGTTACTTGTGTTGTTTTTTTCATTCTATAATTTCTTTTGGATGGTTAATAATGTAAATTAATGTTTCCATGTTTGGTGATTTAATTACACCTGTGTACTCTAAATGGCCACTAAAAAAGTTAAGGTATTGATCTCTAGGGACAGCGTACCATAGGTTGGTGTGGTGGTTAAACCAAAAAATATAATTATATAGATTCATATTGTATATACGTATTAAGAGTTGTGGGATGGTTGAGTAAGCTTAATTTTTTTAAGTTCACTATATGCTTTTTGAACTAATCTATGTTCACACCTTACATCTCCATTTTGTTTTAATTCTTTTACTTTATCATGTAACTCATAAAAGAAACCTTTAGCATGAGCCTTGTGATATAATTCCTCAATTAGTTCATCATTAGTCATAGATATAAATATACTTATTTTTCATCTAAGTAATGACGTTCATGTGGTCTTAATTGAACTTCACGTTTCATAGTATGAATATATTGAGTACCAAATCCATCCGGCTTTTTACACCTAATATTTGTGTTCCAATAATATAAAGGAGCATTATACTCTTCATAACTTGGTTCACCATTATTATACCTTACAAAACGTCTTGGACCATTAAAACTCCTAAACTCTCTACAAGTTACTCTATACCATTTACCATTTTGTAATTGGACTTGACTTTCAATAACAGTATTAAAGTCATACCTTAGTGTTTCTGTTTGGCCTCTTTTTTCACTCATAACTTAAATATAATGATCCTTTATTCAGGTAACAAACCATTATTTTCCAAAGAGAACCATACACGCTCTTTCCATACTTCCAATTTCACACCTTCAATCTTGTCACCATCCTTATAGCCTAACATAGTATAATCTGCTAGTTTCCAAACCAATTCCATTAGTTTAGTATCTGCTAGTTCCATATCACCTGTTTGAAGAACAGCTAGACAATTTTTCCACATTGGGGTAATTATATTTGTTTTTTTCATAACTTTTATTTTTTTAATACATGAATTGTCCATCCGGTCCAAGCAGCTGCTATTATTATTGTTACTACCATAACTTATTATTTATTTTTTTAAGGCGTATAAAGCACATTTAATTCTACTACCTAAGAAACCTACTTCAAAAGACATATTTTCAACTCCATCACCATACTTAATAGCTGATTTTTTTGCTTCTTCACAGGCATTTTCTAGCTCTTTTAGAGCTATATTAATTCTACTTTCTAATTCTCTTTTTGTCATAACTTTTATTTATTAAATATAATCGTACATATCATACATGTGAGTATCTTGATAAATTTCTACCATTTCAAACTCATTTGCTCTCTCATTTAAACTAGCAACTGTTTCAAAATAATCTTCTCTAGTTTTGATTGGAAAATCAACTTGGTTTCCATTATCTAAACGTTTAACACAGATACGAACCATATCATAAGATTCAATATAACCTGTCATTTCAGCTCTTCTAAGATCAACATCATTATCAAATGTGAACTTGCAATTAGGATTAATTTTTATTTTTTCCATAACCTTTATTTCTTTTATAATATAAATATAACAAATTACTCTCCAAAAGCCAAACCCCTCTTTTCCTTTTTACGGTTGTAAACTTTTTTACTTAATTTAACTCTTGTAATCATGTTACGACGAATAATTTGTTTAACCTGTCCTTTACTTAAACCGTTAAATTTATCTTCCTGTTTCATCATATTGTAAATATAATAAAGGGGTTTGACAAAGCCAAACCCCTCTTTTCACTATAATTTGTTTTTTATTTATTTAATAATTCCTGCTTTATATTTCATTTGATGAACAAATATTTCCTCTAATTCTTTTTCTTCTTTGTCTGCTTTAATTTTAGCTACTAATTCATCATCCATTAAAGCATTACGTAATGCTTTTTTAAGCGTTTTAACCACTTCATCATATGATTTGTATTTCAACATATCACTAATCCAGTCACCTAAAACATCTTCATCCTCGCCTTTATTTTCATTGATGTTATTACTAACAACATTAAAACCTAAAGCTTTAGCTGATTCTAAAGCATTTTGACTTTTACCACCCACACTAAATGAATAATCTTCCATAAAGTGTTCTTCATCAGAAGGGTCAAATCCAAATTTATAATCATAGATAGTGAATGACTCCATTCTATTATTAGGATAAATATGAAATTCATTAGTTACTTTACCATCAGGTGATTCACCAAATGTTTTTACTCTAATTTTTCCTTCATCCTCTAACATATCAATTCTATTTTTAATGCTGTAGTATGAATCTTCAATTGTTCCGACTCTAGATGCACCTCTCATTTTTGTTTAATTATATGTTATAAATATTATATTTTATATTTAGATGTCCATTTTTTAATAAACACTTCACCTACACCTACTTCAAGCCAAACTGCTACTTCAGGTATACCTGGTAGTTTATATTTAGGGTCAATTACTTCGTCAACATTTCTATTGTTGAATATCTTTATTTTGGTTTGAGCATTTGACCTATTAGAGGTTTTAAATACTACAACAACGGGGTCGTCTACATATGATTTACTTCTAGCCATTATCTATACATTATAATAAAATCTCCAAAATGATAATCCATAACTTGAAGTAACCATTCATAATCAGCACTAGTCATTTCTTTATGAATTATATCCCAATCTTTATTTAATTTATGAGATAAATCCTTAGCTATACCTAACAACATAAAAGCATTACCTTCAGGACCTAACAAATCAATTTCAATTTTATCTTTTTTAGGACGTTTACTTGTTATCATTTGTTTAATTGTTTTCTAACTTCTTAAACATGTTTACAACCTTTACTTCTATCTTTACATCTAAAAAATCCACTACAATTACATTTAAGTTGATCTCCTTGTTTAGTAACTTTATAAAATAATCCTTTTTCACTAGATGATTCAAACTTCCAAGTTTCTTTTTCAACTGGAGCTTCTATTTTAATTGGTTTAATCCATTCAATATCTTTTAAAGTGGTTTCAGAATGAACTTCAGTCCAAGTAGGTACAATAAACTTTTTATCTTTTAAAACAATTAAAGCAGGAGCAATAGTGTGGTTGTGTTCATACCTAAATCTTTTAACAGCTACAGATTGACCAAACCCAGGACCATGTGAAAATGGTTTACCATCAGGTAAATGAATAATACGGTGTCTCCAATTATTGTTTTTTGTTTTGTTACTAAATCTCCAAAGTGCCATAACCTTTATTTTTATTATGACATAAATATAACAAATATATCTTATGAGGCCAAATCCTTCTTTTTCTTTTTAGAAGATTTTTTCTCATAATACTCAGTTACTAGTTGATAATCTAAAGTAAGGGCAATACATAGACTTTCTAATGACTCCCAATCATTAACAGCTATTTGAACCATTAAATCATCTGGGAGGCTTTGAAAGAATTCTATTGAACCCCCACTATTAGTCTTCATTGAGGATTTCTTTCAACCATTCAGGTTGTTTTTTAATCTTACCTTTTCGTTTAAGTTCTTCTAACCAAATTTTCAGAACAGCCAATTTTTGATTGTTACTTGTTTTACTCATTACTTTTTGCTTTATTTAAAACTTCGTTATTTTCTTTTATACGTTTATTGAATTTTTTACCATGAACTCTACTTTTTTTATATCGTTTAGATAAAGTATGAGGTTCATATTTTTTATCTATTGTATTCATGACTTACCCTTGTCCTACACTTACTTTAACATAGTTTTTTGAGGTTTTATTTTTAGACATTTTAGTCTTAGCATGAATACCTTTACGAGATTTTTTAGGTTTTTCTTTGTAAAGCGATGAAGCGCTTATTGATGTTTTTTTAGATTTTGCTGCGGCCATGCTGATACATACATGGCTTTATTTTTAAAGTCTTTCCCATTTATTTTTATAGTCCTTATTAGAAGTTGCATAAACAGCATAGTCATTTCTAATTGGTTGACCACTATTATAAGCACCACAAGCTAATGTCCAATCATGATGGATTGAATACCAGTTACGAAGCATTTGCATACTAATTTTAACATTCAAATCAATATTAGTCTTTAATTCTTTTTCACTAATATGACGTCTAACATAAGGCCTAGCCCAACGTGTAATAATTTGCATAGGCCCTACTGCTCCAGCATATGATTTTTGATATGGATTATAATTAAAATGAAATGGACCTTGATAACGTGTTTCTAAATAAGCTACATTATAAGCAATGTGTTTAGGAATATTAAAACTATCACTCCAGTGTTCAATTGACTCATACATCTGGAGTGAAATAGTTCCATTAGCTAAATCTAAACGTTCTTCAAAATAATCTAGACGTTGGTTAACATTATAATACATTAACCCAATAATACCTAGAATAATAATTAAATACCAACTTTTTAATTTAGCAAACATATTTTATTTTATTTAGTTACAACAGGACCAGCAATCTTAGAAGCATACATCTTAAAGATAATTCGGCCTATTGAATCACTATAAATACTATAACTTCCTGTTTTACGATCCATCATAATCAATTTGTCTTCTGAATCAATTGCAATTCTAACTTCTTTATTTAAAATGGTTTCATTAACAGATTTGGGTTTCATTTTCAATTCATTGAAATAATAACCTAGACCAAAACCAGCAATCAAAGTTGACGCTACAATAGTAATGTTCATAAAACGAGCAAATGCTGCTTTAAATTTTTCCTTGAACTCTTCTGTGATTAGTTTTTTCATAACATTTATTTTTATTGTAAATATAATATTAATTTATTATTAAGCCAAGTTTAAATTAGCTTTTTTTAGGTCTACCTCGTTTAACAATAGGTGGATTTTTTAATTTACTAACAGCATTAACAATACGTTGACAGTCTTCATATTGTTCTTCTCTAATATAGTAAGGTAAATTTTCTTCTAATGTTTCAATAAAATGTTTACGCTCAACAGTAATATCATAAATCTCTCCCTCTTCTAAACAATTTACAGATAAAACATGAACATGTTTTTTCTTTGAATCAAGATTATCTAATATACCATCAACAATTGCTTTAGCAATTCTAAAATCTTTATTATCAACAAGTTCTTGAAACTCATCAGTATTGTTAACTGTAATTTCTATCATCATAATCAAAATAAGTTAAAAAAATCTGTTTTTATATTCTTTTCTTTTAATCTACTAAGTTTTTCTTGTTCTTCTAGAGTTTTAGTTGCTAATTTTTCTAAGTGTTTTTGTTTTTGAGCATCAAAGTCATTAACAAGGTTATCATGTTTTTTATGTTTACCTTTTTTCAATAATGGTACTCGTTTCTTTTTCATAAGCGGGAAATAAATTCACTACCATCATCTAAAGGTTTAGAATCATATAGTCCTAATTCTCTGAGACGTTGTTGAGTGTAATCATCTACTTCCCAATCAACCTTAGATTCATTTTTAACTAAATGATCTTCTAGACCCTCTAATTGTTTGTCGCTAAATATATCTCCAATCTGAAGGAAATAACAATTGTAACAAAGCATTTCTAAGTTATCAAGACGGTAATGTTGTTTGTTGCCATCTTTAAAATTTAAAATTAAAGGCATTTTATAATCTAGTAAACGATGCTCATGAAAACCACATGAGTAACATTCTTCCTTCATATAACCCTCTTGTAATAATCTATATTTAATTTTATTTGGATTAAATGAAGATGGATCTAATCTGCCTTCAATAATATCTAATAAAGCAAAATCACGTCTTGGTTTTCCATTACTTAAAAACTTAGGAATACCTTTACCAGATTGGTTTTTATGTTGTTCAAATAAATTAGCATAACCAGGTTGGGTTGCTTCATATCTCCTAGCCCACATTTTATAATGTATGTAGGAGACATTAAGGTATCTTGCACTAGCTTTGTTTGATTTTGTTTTAGCCATTGCTGCTAAAATCATTTCTTTCCCAAGTGGCTTTGGTTTTGGCATTACTCTTCGTTTGGTTTTACTTCTCTAAATCCTGGAGGGATTTCTGTTTGAGTTTCATCAATAGGTTCAAATAATTTATTTCCAGTTTTACGAAGTTTATTTTCAGCTTCAACATAGGCTTTATAATCTTCATGTTCCAAATGAATGGTTTCAATCCACGTATGATCACCTTCACCTTTCATTATTGTGACAACCCCTTTTTTCTGAACACCTGAACAATTAACACAGGTTTTAGCTGTTGGTAGGGCTTTTAATCTTCCTTCTGGAATTATGTCTCCACATTTAATACAATTCATAACTTATTTATTTTTTTCTATATTATCTATTCGTTTTAAAAATTCCCAAAGTTGTTCTGTTGTCTCAACAACCACATCTTCTTCAGTTTCATTATCATGGTCATTTAATTTAATGGCAACCACATTACCTTCCTCATTATAACGGTTATATACCCACCATAAAATAATATCTGTTTTCCACTCACCATATTTTATGAATAATAAATTTTCAATCATTATATAAAATGGTTCTTCATATGAAGTGATATTTAAATTATGTTGTTCTAAATCAGCACTTCGCTCAAAACACTCATCTAATAAAGAAATAATTTCAATGAAAACTTCTTTTTCACTTAATTCTTTTTTCTTTTTAGATTTAATATTTACATTTTTACCAAAGTTTTTCATATAATAGTTGTTACACCAAATATTTTTAAAAATTCTTTTAAGGGTAGTTGTTTACGTTCAGCAAATAGTTTAGCAGCTTGTAACCTAGATGTTGTAATTACACGTCCAATTGTTTCTTGGTTTTTATCATTTCTGTTATAAAATTTAAATATCATAATTTAATATATTTATGTTGGTGTTCTTCTAAACTATTAACTGTTATTTTTATATTACCTAATTCAAATGTTCCTAATTCATTATTTTCTTTTACAATATCATTTAATTGTTGAATATAATTATAATCTTGAGATGTAAAAGTATCCTTATCAATTTCAACTATTATATCTTCTCCTTCATTAAACCAATATCCTAAAGCTTGTTTTGTATTATTATTCATGTCTCCATGAATTATTAATTTTTTATTATAAACTACATTATACTCTGATTTTCTAAAGCCCCATTTTTTAACAAAGTTAAGATTGGATTTGATTTCTCCCTCTTGATAGTTTCCTAATCTAGAGGTTTTACTAACAAAATGATAAACATGGGCTGAACTTACTTTATGTTCAAAACCAGCTATTTTATATCTTAAATGCAAGTCATCATCTGAACACCACATTTGAGGAGGATGAAATGTTTTATTATCTATTCCAATATAATCTTCTTTCATACAACCAAAAAATAATTGTGAGCCACCATCAATTAATTCTTCTTTTATATTAAAATCTAAAAACTTTTGCTTATCAAAAGTATCTAAATCACTACCACAGTCTAACAATACCTTACCTGGATATAAATCATTGTATATAGGTGGTTCTACTCGTGTATATGTTGTTATTCTACCCTTAGCGATATATTTGTCCATGGTTTCAATAAAACCAGGTTTAATAAACATATCATTATGAAGTAATATAATTTTGTCTCCAGTTGCTTTAGCTACAGCATTGTTATAATTATCAGCTAAAGAGACATTGTCATTTGTTTCAATAATAATTTCAACCCCAGGATAAATTTCATTAATATTTTTTAAAATATTATCTGTGTATTTTTGACTAACACTAGTAGTTGGAATTACTAAAGATATCATTTTTTAAATCCCCAAAAGTATAAATCACAATGGTTTGTTTCTACTTCAAATTCATATTCACTAAATGAATTATCAATATCAATACATCCCCTAATATCTTCTTCTGTTAAATTTTTATAATAATCGTTATCCCAATTCTCTCGAACTACGTTGGGCATTGTTTTCCAATTAGGAAACTTTTTCTTACTTTCTTCTTCTAATGATTTAGTACCGTGAACTGGTCTTCCTGTTGTAGCGCAAGTAAATAAAAACATGCCTCCTGATTTTAATAGCCGGTATGCATTTTGAATTGTTTCTTTATAAAAAGGATTATGTTCAAAACATTCACATGAAATAATTACATCATATGAATTATCTGGAGCGTTATAATCTTGAGCTGGGCATACAATATCTACTCCTGGGCCTGGGCCTAAGTCAAGTCCTTCATATTGACAGTTGTTAAAAAATTGATCTTCTGTTCCGCAGACATTAAATGTTCCTATTCCTAAAACCTTTTTATTTTAAAAAAATTCAGGAAATTTACTTTTTACTTTGTTAACGTAAACTATTTGTTCTTTATGAGCCATATATTATTTTTTTATAAATTTAACATAAACATCTTTAGATATCAAATTTTTATCTTTAAGTTTTTCAACACCTATGTTTATATACTTAGCCATATTGGCTTCAAATGTTGTTCTTTGGTTTGGAACATCATTTGTTTTTAATCTATTCCTATAATATTTAGTAAAACCATCTGCTTTATTTTTTAATAAAGGACCAGATGGATACATCCATATTGTTTCTCCTTTTAAGAGATATTGTTGATAATCAACTCCTTGAGTTTTAGCTAAATCAGCTATTAATATTGAATAATAATCCCAAGGTCCATAACCATCCCATTCCTCTTGGACAGGACATAATTCCTCATAAAATGATTTACTATATAAATCAAACCACCCAGCAAATTTACTTTTAGAAAGAGCTTCTAACTGTATCTCTTGATTTGATGTTTTATTATCATACCTAATATCAAAAACATCAACACTTAAATAGTCAGTATAAGGAATAGATAAATATTTAGGATTAACAATTTTATCCCAATCAGCATCACCTACTTTAGAACATTGAGGTGTAATAACAAAATATTCATTTTTAATTTGTTTAGCTGATTCAATCATATATGATAAAGCATACTCACTAAAGTAGGTGTCTGGGCATATACCTATATAATAATCAACATCTGAAGATATTATTTTTCTTTGTTGGTTTAAATGCCCATATAATTCATTTCCTTCATAAATAAAAGTGTTTACTTTATAATCATTTAATAATAAAAGCAAATCATTAAATTTATCTATAAAAAAATCTTTAGGTATTTTACTTTCTTCCCAATTATATAAATAACTTGTTAAATTTAACTCAATATCTAAAATAATATTTGCTTCTTTAGGCAAATAATATTTAGATTTTTTTAGCTGAGTGAACATTAATAAAGCATAATCAATGTCCCAAGGCATTATATGTGACCATATTTTAATATTCATTTTTTAACTTATTATAAACATTTTTTATACCTTGTTCTAATCCAATATATTTTAATCCTAAATCAGTAAAATCTCCTATATAATTAACTCCAAAAACACTATTTTTAAAATTAATATCTACTTTATATGAATCCATCTTGTTAATTATATTAATTATATCTAACATATAAACTAAATCACCATAACAACAGTTTATTTCTTTAGGTAAATTATCATTAAATATATAATATCTTACTAATGTAATCAAGTCTTCCATATAAAAGAAATCCATTATTTTATTATGATAAAGTTCCATAGGTTGTTTATCAAGATATTTTTTTATATTAGTTTTAATAAATCTAGTATCTAATTCATTCTCATCAAACACAGCAAATATTCTTAAATTATAAAAGTTATCTTGTTCCAGCATAGATTCTCTTATAATGTGTTTACTCAAACCATATGGTGTATCCTTTGAATACAATTCAGCTCCTGAGCCAAAATGGATTAGTTTACTAAAATATGATTTATGTTGAAATAAATTATAATACATAATTAAATTAGTATCCATATTATGAGAATTATCCGGTTTTAGTCTACTGCCGCCAACAGCCGCGCAATGGATAACAATATCAAAATGTTTATTTTGAAAAAAATTATTCATTGATTTGAAATCAGTTAGGTTAAAATCATTTCTAGTTAAACCTGTTATATCATGCTCATTTTTTAAAGCATTATACAATGATTTACCCACATAACCATTAGTTCCAGTAATTAAAATTTTCATTTAGATAAATTTAAATATGATGGTTTTTTATTATAAATAAAT
>SXGQ01824497.1_pt1 | contig 12307 bp, 10 predicted proteins | sample 3178371 | NCBI WGS metagenome assembly SXGQ01 (sample SAMN11356859, study PRJNA531348) | freshwater metagenome | isolation source: freshwater sample F1-20 | place: China: Fuxian Lake, Yuxi | collected 2017-12-25 | reverse complement strand
TTTCTTTAATTACTTTACGTGCAGTTTTATCAGCTAATTTACCAAATCCATCTGGGTTATCAGTGACGGTATCAATTCGATCACCATCTGGACCTAGTCCTGACCACGATCGACTCGGGCACGCGCGTGGGCCGGTTCCTGCTGCAGGAGTTGATGGGGCGGGTGTACAAGCCGATGGCCAATCCCAACAACCTGGCCGCCGGCAGTATCGCGACGCTGCTGATGGTGTTGTCGTGGGGCTATTTCATCTACACCGGGCAGATCAATACGATCTGGCCGATGTTCGCCGTCGGCAACCAGCTGCTCGGAGCCGTGGCCCTGGCGGTCGCGACCAGCATCATGATCAACCTGGGCCGGCAGAAATACATCTGGGTCACGCTGGTGCCGCTGTCGTTCCTGTCAGTGAACACGATGTATGGCGGCTTCCTGAACGTTCGCGACAACTACTATCCGCTGGCGGTTGGCGCGAACGTGGACCGGAACATCGAAGGGTGGATTCTCACCATCTGCACCGTGATGATGATGGGGTTGGCGGTCATCATCCTCGGCGCCGCGGCCCAGAAGTGGGCGACGGTGCTGAACGGCGGTCCGGTGCCGGCGACGGCCGAGGTCAACGGCTAACGCAGCAAGATCTGCTATTCTGGCGATGCCTGCTGTCCCGAGCAGGCATCGCCGTCCTCCCCCAGGGCGAGCCCGTCTCGGCGGGCACCGTAAACCGTCGACGAACCAATCCGGGGTTGAGACCGCTATGCGAATGTCCGCCTGCCGTGTGTTTGTGATGTTCTGCCTGGGAGCCGCGGCCCTGCTGGCGCCGGCCGCCGATGCCGCGGCCCAGTACCGTCCGCCTCCCGCCAGCGGGTCGATTGGCGAGGAGTACCGCATCGAGGCCTCGTATGGCTGGTGGGACGCGTCGCCGTCGCTGGTCGTCAACTCGGAGTCGCTCGACCTGCTGGGCACCGACGTTGACCTGATCCAGGACCTCGGCATCGAACAGCGCCGGCTGGGCAAGTTCAACCTGGTGCTGCGGCCGGGCCGGAAGCACCGCCTCCGGTTCGAGCGCCTGCCGATTCACTACGACGCCGACGCCGTGATCAAGCGATCGTTCGTGTTCAACGGCCAGGCCTTCAACGTCGGGTTGCCGGTGCAGACCACCGCCAAATTCGACACCTATCGTTTCGGCTACGAGTACGACTTCATCTACCGGTCGAGGGGGTTCATCGGCGCGCTGCTGGAGTTGAAGTACACCAGCGTGGACGTCGAGCTGAACAGCCCGATTGGCGAGGAGTTCACCCGCGCGGCCGCCCCCATTCCCACGGTCGGCCTGGTCGCGCGCGGGTATCCGACCCCGAAGCTGGCCGTCACCGGCGAATTCTCGCTGTTCCGCATGCCCGAGAGCCTGGCCACCCAGCTCGACGGCCGCGGCACGTACACCGATTACGACGTCAACGCGACCTACAACGCGAACCGCTACTTCGGCCTGCAGGCCGGCTACCGGAAAGTGAACATCTCTTACGACGTTGAGCTCGATAGCGGCACGTTGCAGTTCAACGGGATCTACTTCGGCAGCGTGATCCGGTACTAACTCCGCCTACTGGCGGAGGCCACATGATGTGGCATCCGGCTTTAGCCCGACCGTGCCGGCTTCTGCGCCAGGCACATCCGCGAGCTGCCGATCGGCATATTGACGGCGCGCAGGGCCAGCGCCTCGAGTGACACCAGCGCGGTCAGCGCAATGTTGATCGGCGCCGCCGGCACGGTAATCTCACCTTCACCGGCCGCCACCGCGCCGCCAGCGGCCGTCAGCCGCTGCCACAAGCGCACCGGCAGCATGATGGGCAACAGGCTGGCGTGATCGAACGTGAGCCGGTCGATGCGGAAGCCGCCGCGCTCGACTACCATCCGCAGCCGCGACGGGGTGTAGCGGCGAAACTCCTCCGACAGCACCGAGTGGCGGCCGTGAAGGACCTCGAGCGCCGCCACGTGCAGCAGCAGCCAGCCGCCAGGTCTCAGCACCCGCCACATCTCGCTGATGGCATTGCGCTCCACCGGCTCCGGCACGCACTGGAACACATCGAACGAGGTCACCAGGTCGAACGCGTCGGTGGCGAATGGAATCTGCGCGATGCTGGCCTGGGCCACGCGGTGACCGTGCTCACGGGCGAACGCCGGCCCGATGCCGGTGAGGTCGAACCCCACCGCCCGTCCGTACGGCCGCAGCATCTCCAGGTTAGCGCCCGTGCCGCAGCCGCAGTCGAGAATGCGCGGCGACGCCACGCCGGCGGTCGCGCGGGCCAGTGCCGGTTGCATGTATTGCCGAAAGCCGCGGAACCAGAAGTGCGACTGCTCCGCGCGATAGGTGAGTTCGAGTAAGCGATTCACTGGGGAAAAGGGCGGCGAATGCCATGCTACCATAGCAAGCTCATGCGCCTGCGGGGAGCGTCTGAGGCGGCAGCGGTCTGGTTCGCCGCCATCCTGCTGGCGTGCGCGTTCACTTACCCGTACGCCGTCGAGTTCAGCCGCGGCGGCCGCATCGACACCAACGATGGCCGCTGGAGCATCTGGGTCGTCACCTGGGTCGCCCACGCGCTGACCTCCAACCCGCTCGGCGTCTACCAGGCCAATATCTTCCACCCGCACCAGAACGCGCTGGCATTTTCTGAAGGCAACCTGGTCGGCGGCGCCATGGGCATTCCGGCGTGGCTGCTGACGCACAACCCGTACGCCACCCACAACTTCGTGTTCATCCTGTCGTTCGTGCTGTCGACCGTCGCCACCTACTACCTGGTGCGGCACCTGACCGGCGACCGCCGGGCGGCGGCGGTGGCCGGGCTCCTGTTCGCCTATTGTCCGTACGCATTCGCCCGGCAGGCTCACAGCCAACTGTTGCTGATCGGGTTCATCCCCTGGTCGATGCTCGCCTTCCATCGCTTCATCGATCGCCGGTCTGCGGCCCGCGCGGTGGAACTGGGCGTGGTCCTCTGGCTCACGGGCCTGGCCTGCGCCTACTACGGCCTGTTCGCCGGCGGCATGGTGGCGGCCGGCAGCATCCTGCTGTCGATCACGCGAGGCTACTGGCGCCAGCCCCGGTACTGGTGGCTGGTCGCGCTGGCGGCGGCCGTCTGCGTCGGCCTGACCGCCCCTTTGTTCGTGCCCTACCTGGAAATCCAACAGGAGAGCGGATTTACCCGCTCGCTCGATGACGCGCGGATCTATTCGGCCAACCTCGGTGCCTGGCTCGCTTCGTCCTCGTGGCTGCATCGCTGGCTGGTGCCGTACCTACAGCCGCCGTACATGCAGAGCTTCAGCGAAGTGCTCTTTCCGGGTGTGCTCGCGGTCGTCCTCGGCGTGTGGGGCGTATGGATCGGTCTGCGCGCTGGCCGCGCGCCAGCAGGGCGGCACTTTAGTGCCGCCCTGCCCCGCGACATCATCTGGATGTACGGCTTAATCGGCATCATCGCCTTCTGGACGACGTTCGGGCCGAAGGCCTGGCTCTACACGCTGCTCTACAACACCGTGCCGGTGTTCTCGTTCCTGAGGGCGCCCTCGCGTACCGGCATTGTCGTGACCTTGTGCCTGGTCGTTCTTGCGGTCCCGGCGCTAGTGAAACTGCTGAGTGGGCGCCGCCGCACCTTGGCCTTCGCGGCCCTGCTGCTGCTGGCGGCCGGCGACCTGTACCGGGCCCCGCTGCGCACCCGCGAGGCCCCGCCGCTGCCCCGCGTGTACGAGACCCTGGCGTTGCTGCCGCGAGGACCGGTGATCGAGTTCCCCTTCTGGGCCGATCGGCCGTCGTATCCGAGGCATGCCGAATACATGCTCGCCTCGACGGCGCACTGGCAGCCCTTGATCAACGGCTACAGCGACCATATTCCCAGGGACTTCCGCGACACCGCGCTGCCGCTCAGCACGTTTCCCAGCCCGGAGGCGTTCGCCATTCTCGAGCCGCTCGGCGCGCGATATGCTGTGTTCCACTTCAACCTGATGCCTCGGGCAAGCCGCGAATCGCTGGTCGAACGGCTCGAGGTGACCTACCGGGACTACCTGCGCCCGATCGAAAAGGACGGAGAAGTCTGGCTGTTCGAAATCGTCGGCTGGCCGCGCTAGGCTTCTTCGCCGCGCTCGCGGTGCTGCATTCGTGGCCGCTGGCGACCGGCCTCGCTCGCCTGTCCCGATTCGACAATGACGATGCCTCGCTGAACACGTGGGTGCTGGCCTGGGTGGCGCACATCCTGCCACGCGCGCCCTGGCGACTATTCGAGGCGCCCATCTTCTATCCCGACGCGCACACACTGGCCTATTCCGAGCACCTGCTGGTGCCGGCGCTGATCGGCGCGCCGTTCCTGTGGGCCGGCACATCGCCGGTCGTGGTCCACAACCTCTTGATCATGGCGGGCCTGGCCCTGTCGGCCTGGTCGATGTTTCTCGTGCTCGCCCGCTGGACCGGCAGCACCTCCGCCGCCGTGACCGGGGGGCTGCTCTACGGCTTCAACGCCCACGTGCTCACGCGGTTCCCGCACGTGCAGGCGCAGCACGTGGAGTTCATGCCGCTGGTGCTGCTGGCGCTCGACGGCGTGCTGACGCGCAACCGGCCTCGCGACAAGTGGCTGCTGGCCGGGGCATTCGTACTGCAGGCGCTCTGCTCCAACTACTTGCTGGTCTTCGGCGCCGTCGCTTTGCTCGCCGCCATCGCCGCCAGGCCTGCGGACTGGTGGCCCGCCGGCCGCCGGGCCACGCGGCGCAGCCTGGTGATCGCCGCCGCGGTGGTCGTCGTGATCCTGGCGCCGTTCCTGTGGCCGTACTACCAGGTCAGCCGTGACCAGGGCCTGGCGCGATCGATCGACGAGGTCGCCCGCTACTCGGCGCACTGGCAGGACTACCTGGCGACGGGTGGCCGGCTGCACTACGCGTGGTGGAGCCAGCCGTTCCTGGACGGGCGAACGGCCCTGTTTCCCGGCTTCACCGGGCTGCTGCTCGCGGCGGTTGCCGTGATCGCCGGCACCGCCTGGCGTGATCCGCGCGCGCGCATGGCGCTTGCCATCGGCGTGATCGGCTTCGCCTTCTCGTTTGGTCCGGCCCTGCCCGGCTACACCTGGCTCCACAGCTACCTGCCGCTGCTCTCGGGCATTCGCAACGCCGCGCGCTGGGGATGGCTGGTCTTGCTGGCGGTCGCAGTGCTCGCGGCGTTCGGCGCCGCAGAGGTCGAACGGCGGCGCCAGTGGACAAGCGCCAGGGCGGCCGCCTGGGGCCTCGCGCTTGCCCTGCTGGTGACGGTTGAGGCGTTGCGCGCGCCCGTCGGCTTTACGCCGTTCGGGGGCTTTCCCCGCATCTACGACCGCCTCGCGGCTGAACCGGACGTGGTGCTCGCCGAATTTCCGATGCACTCCGGCGGCGTCGTCAATCTCAACGGCCGATACGTGCTCTACAACACGCGCCACTTCCAGCCCTTGGTCAACGGCTACAGCGGCTTCCAGTCAGACGGGTTCGAACGGCGCGCAGCCGTGCTCGGTGCGTTTCCGTCTGCGGAAGCGATCGCTCACCTCAAGGTCCTGGGGGTCACGCACGTGACGGTTCACACCGCGGACTTCGAGCGGCGGCTTGGCCTGGCACGGCTGCAGGCGATTGCCACCGCGACCGCGTTGGAACAGGTCGCGGACGAAGGCGGGATCAGGCTCTACCGGATTCGCTAGGCCGACAACCGCGCCACCCGGCGGTCGGCCTCGGCCAGCGTCTCGTTTCTCTTGGAGAAGCAGAAGCGGACGGTCTGCGGCGCAGAAGCAGGATCGAGATAAAAACTGCTGCCGGGGATGGTCGCGACGCCGATGTCTTTCACCAGGTGGATGGCGAACTCGGTGTCGCTCTTGAATCCAAACGGCGCGACATCGGCGATCGTGTAGTACGCGCCGCCGGGCCGGTAGCTCGTGAAGCCGTGGCGCGCCAGAATCTCGCGCATCAGGTCGCGCTTCCCCTGGTAGTCAGCCGCCAGCGCCACGTAGGACTCTGGCGGCATCGACAGCGCCACCACGCCGGCATCCATGAACGGCGTGGGTGCGGCCACGGTCAGGAAATCGTGAATCTTGCGGATCCCCGCGGTCAGCGCCGCCGGGGCGATCGCCCAGCCAATGCGCCAACCGGTCACGCTGTAGGTCTTCGAGAGCCCGCTCGTGACGACCGTGCGGGCGGCCATGCCCGGCAGGGACGCGATCGTGACGTGCGGCCGCGTATCGAACACGATCCGCTCGTAGATTTCGTCAGAGATCGCCATCACGTCCCACTGCAGGCACAGGCTGGCAATCACCTCCAGCTCCGCGCCGGTGAACACCTTGCCGGTCGGGTTGTTGGGCGAGTTGATGACGATGGCGCGGGTGCGGTTGGAGAAGGCGCGCTTGAGCTCGTCGGGGTCGAACGTCCAGTCGGGCGCGTGCATCCGGACAAACTTGGGCTGCGCGCCCGCCATGATCGCATCAGGGCCGTAGTTCTCGTAGAACGGCTCGAAGACAATGACCTCGTCGCCGGGATCGATGCAGCCCATCATCACGGCCATCATCGCTTCGGTCGAGCCACAGCACACCGTCACCTGTTCGTCGGCAATCACCGGCACGCCGTGGCGCGCGGTGAAATCGCCGGCGATGGCCTCGCGCAGCGCCTTGGTGCCGTACGGGGGCGCGTACTGGTTCTGCTCGCCGCGAATGGCGGCGCAGGCGGCCTCTTTCACCGCCGCCGGCGCCTCGAAATCGGGAAACCCCTGGGACAGGTTGACCGCCCCGTGCAACTTGGCGAGGCGGGTCATCTCGCCAAACACCGAATCCGCAAAGGAGGTGACGCGCTTCGCGCTACGAACCCTAGACATCAGAGGATGATATCAATTGGCCACAGAGGACACAGAGAACACAGAGAAATTTTTTCTAAATGCAATTGCCTTCGACGAAGGCATGTTGCATTTTGAGGCTTGGCTCGGTGTCCTCTGTGGCTATTTCCCGTAAAGGAAACGGTAGTCCTCGGCCGTGCCGAGGATGCGCTTGACGTAGTTCTGCGTCTCGGGGAATGGAATGTCGTCGATGAACTCGTCCTGGGGCATCCCCGGCCGCTCGCGCTGCCACCTGGCGACGCGGCTGTCGCCGGCGTTGTAGGCCGCCAGCGCGAAGTGCGCGCCGCCGAACCGGCGGATCGAGTCGGCGAAAAACTGCGTACCCAGCCGGACGTTGATCTCGGGCTCTTGCAGCCGCTTGGTTGAAAACGGCCGGACCCCAAGCTGGCGCGCCAGGCTGCGGCCGGTCGACGGCAGCACCTGCATCAGGCCGAAGGCATTGGCGTGGGACACCACCACCGGATCGAAGTTGGATTCCTGGGCGACGAGCGCCGCCAGCAAGTACGGATCGAGGCTGCGCTGGGCGGCGTACTTCTGCAGCAGCGGCCAATAGTCGAGCGGGAAGATAACCCGCAGGATCTCGGCCGGCAGCGTCTCACCGCCGGCTGCCAGGTACTGCGGATACGCGCGCTTCATGGCGTTGATGCCGGCGCGCACGTTACCGAGGCGCCGGTGGGTCAGCGCGATCGTCGCCTGCAACTGCGGCGAGTCGCCCCACACGCGCTGGGCGTAGAGCAACTCGCTCATCGCCTCGGTGTTCAAGCCCGCCGCCAGCAACAGCGCAATCCGTTGAGCGGTCGGCACGGTCGCCGAGGCCGGCTGCCGCTGCAGCGTCGGCGTGACCGCCGCGCCGAGTTGGCCGGCCAGACGCTTGACGGCCAGGCGGCCGTAGTACGAGTTGTGGTAATCGGTCGCGGCCAGCCGCATTCGCGCCACTCCGGTTTCGGCGTCGCCGGCCTGCGCCAGCGCGCGGCCGCTCCAGTAGAGCCACGAGGGCCGGTAGTCCGAACGCGGGAACTGCGCGGCGCCGCGATCGAACAACGCGGCCGCGTCGGCAAAGCGGCCCTGCCGATAGGCCCACCAGCCGGCCTTCCAGAACGCGCGCTCCGCGAAGCGGCCCGCCGGGTACCTCGCCACCACCTCGCGGAACACGACATCCGCCTCGGCATCCTCATCGTCGACGATGTGAGCCGACGCCAGGTTGTTCAGTACTTGGTCGGCGAACGGGCTTGCCGGGTACCGGTCCACGAACGCGCGCGCGACCTGGCGATGTTCGTCCTTCAGCTCCAGGCCGCGAACGGCCGCGACATGGTGAAAGGCGGCCTCTTCACCGACCGCGCTTGACAGGAGCGGCACCAGGCGCGTCCGGGCCTCGCGGTAGCGGCCCTCGCCGATGTCGCAGGCGGCCTGGCGCATGTCGATCCGCAGGCGTTCAACGCCAGTCACGAACGGCCTGGCGGCGTCATAGGACTCGCGCGCGGCGCCCCAGCGCCGGGCTTGGTACAGCGCGTCAGCGCGGGCCAATTCCTTGGGCGCCAGTGCCGCGTCGGCCTGCACGTCCTGCTGGTCGAGCTCTTCCGCGGCGGTGGCAGCCTCGACGCTGGTCGGGTAGCCGTAATAGACCTGGCGCAGGGCCTCGACGGAGCGCACGGGCTGGCCGGCTTGGCCGGCAGCACGACCAAGCCGCAGCCAGGCCACGTGCGGCTTCGACGGCTTCTGCCCAAGCAGCGTTTCGTAGACCGCGACGGCGCCCTTGAAGTCCTGGCGGGCTTCGCGCACCTCGGCCTGCCGCAGCGCCGCGTCTTCAGGCAGGTGCCCGTCAATCTTGCGGGCCGCCAGCTCGCCCAACACGCCGTCGGCCGCCTCGTAGCGCTCGAGCTTCATCAAGGCGATGCCGGTGTAGTACCGCGCGTAGTCGGCCAGCGGCGTCGTGGCCAACGCCGAGGCGCTGACGAGGGGCAACGCGGCGGCCGCATTCCGGTCGTCTTCCTCGAGCAGCCGCACACCCTTGACGAAGTTGGTGAGCGCCGGCCCCATCGATGCGCCAGCGGCTGTCGCAAACCACATCGACGACAACTCGGCCGGCACCGGCGGGTGCGCGGTGGGGGCCAGCCGCTGCCGGGCGACCACCGTGACGCCGGTGACGAGCGTGACGCCGAGCACCGCCGTGAGAACCTTCGTGTGAACCTTCGTGAGCACCTGAGTGTGCACCTCGTCCTAAGCCATGTTTCCAAGTAACGTGGCATCGCCACCCGCCAGGGTCCGAATCAACTCCTGGTGGAAGAAGTCGGTCTGGCTTCGCACGCCGGCCGGCACCCGTTGGTTGTAGACGGTCCGGGCCATCTCAATCTGCGGCGCCAGGTGCGTCATCAGGTTGCCCTGGCGACGGCCTTCATGTACTGCCGGCTCATGAAACAGACGAATCTCGGACACCAGTAGCCGGGCCGTGCGCCTGGCGGCCTCGACGACCCCCTCTGCAATCTGGCTCATCGCGCCCGGAGGATTCGCGGCGGTGGCCGGGCCAGCGCCGTCTGCCGAGGTCCCGGATGCGCTGGCCGGAGTCTGCATGCGAGGCGGTGCGGCGGCGGCCCGCTGGGTCAAGGCTTCGAGGCAGCGCCCGGCGTGGCGGGCCAGCACTTCGATCACTTCAGGCCAACCGCTCGGCACGGCGCGTTCGTGGCCGTCGAGCGTCACGCCGTCGGCGTAGATCACAGCGACCACCCGGCCACCGACGATGACCGGCACCGCCAGCCCCATGCGATCGGCCGGCAGGACCTCGAAACCCGGACCGCCCGAGGCACTCTGGCTGTCGCGAGTGGTTACGGCGCGGGCGGCGCCGATGGCCATGCCGATGACGCCGGAGTCCGCCAGCGCCAGGTCGATCGACTTTGGTTGCCTGTCGCGCGACCCAAAGCCCGACATCTTCCAGCCGTGGATGCGTTCGCCGCGCAACACCACGACGGCGGCGCGGGCGGCCTCTCGGGCCGAGGCCAGCGCCAGCGCGTCGAGCACTTCGCTCAGCGAAGCAGCGCCATCGAGACCGCGAATGCTTTCGAGCAGGCGCGTGACGCCGGCCATTTCGCTTTCGCGTTCGCGGGCCCGCGCGCCAGCGACCGCCTCTTTCAGGGCCTCGGCTGCGCGTGCCTCGCTGTCGGCCAGGGCCACCTTCATGCGGGTCTCAGCCTCGCTCAGGCCGTTGGCCAGCCGCTGCCCGACTTCGGCTTCCACTTCCCGGCGAATCTGGAGAGCCGCCACCTCGCGGTCTTCGGCACGGGCGGTGGCAATCACCTCATCCATGGTGGCGCGCACGCGCGCTTCTGCCTCGGCGACGCGGGCTTGTGCGGCCTGCTCCGCTTCGGCGAACGCCGACTCACGCGCGGCAAGAGCGGCGGCATCGCGCTCCTGGGCGGCTGCGTCGACGACCTCTTTGACGAGCGAATCGATGGCCTGGTCCACGGACGACCGGACACGTTCTTCGAACGACATTTTGTTTCCCGACCCGGGGTGGGTCTTCTTGGGGACGCAGGCAGCGGCTGGGATTCGCTCGAAACGTCCGTGTGTGGGCATTATGCGGACGCGGCCGGGGCGAAGTCAAGGTGAGCGATTGCCGGAACCCGTTGAGCCACCTGAAGAAACCGGAGATCATGGTCACGTGAAGCCCTGGGAACTCCTCGCCGAAGCCCGCACGCCAGACGGGACGCTGCTCGCGCTGACGCGCCGCGATACCGAACTGGTGATCATGGCGGGCGGCAAGATCCTGATGTCGAGCCGCATGCACGGCTCGGAGGAGGCCATGGCCGAGATGGCCGTCAAGCGGCTGCGTAAGCCGGGGCGGCCTGCGCTCGAGGATGCCTGCGTGCTGGTGGGCGGCCTCGGCCTGGGCTACACCTTGCGCGCCACCCTCGATCTGCTGCCGCCCGATGCCACGGTGGTCGTGGCGGAATTGATTCCGGCGATTGTTGACTGGCATCGCGGTCCGCTGGCGCCACTGGCCGACCAACCGACCGCCGACAAGCGGGTGCAGATTGAAATCAAGGATGTCATCGCCACGCTTCGCTCGAGTCCCGGCCGGTTCGATGCGATCCTGCTCGACATCGACAACGGCCCCGAGGCGTTTACCGAGTCCAGCAATGCCGGGCTCTACAACGATCGCGGCATTGCGACGATTCGCGCGGCGCTGAAGCCGGGCGGCGTGCTGGCCGTGTGGTCGGCGTGGGAGGATCGGCGCTTCGAGCAGCGGCTGAAGTACGCCGGTTTCACGGTGGAGGTCCAGCGCGTGCGGGCGAGACTCAAGAGGGGCGGACCGCGCCATACGATCTTCCTCGGCATGGTGGCGCCATGAGCCGCCAATCGCGCTGAGCCCCGGCGCTGTGGTTGAACTTGTTCCTCGCGGCCAGCCGCGCCGGTCAGGCGAGGTCGCGGAGAAGGGTGTCCACGCCATCCCTGGGACAGATGGCGTGGCAGAGGCGTTGTGCGGGGTTTATTTCTTGCGGCGGACGTAGGTGACGTGCGTGACGCCGGTGGGCTTGCCGTCCTTGTCCATGCGGATGTACTCGTTGTAGATGGTGTTGTTGTCGTCGGACAACGTGTTGATGACCACCTGGTTCACGACGCCATCCCGCTTGTTGTAAATACGGATGGCCTTCGGGCTGACGATCTCCACCGCGGTCTCGGCGCCCTTCTGGCCGGTCACCGGTCGGAACACGCCGTCGAACAAGGTCACGTAGCTCCAGTCAGACGCGGGGTTGCTGGGATTGCTCACCGTGAGCTTGCTGCCATTCGTTTCGAAGGCCTCGTAGGTCATGACGTTGTTGGGATTGGTGGTGTTATCCCAAACGCCGAAACGGGCCGTTCGCGGATTGGTGTTGTCGGCCTGGGCCGCAGCCCCGCGCGCCGGCTCTGGCGTCTGGGCGGAAGCCGGGCTGGCGGAGGCGAGCGCGACGGTAACGAGGGCAGTGCAAACGAGCAGGCTTCGGTATGGCATTCGATTCAATCCTTTGGGGAGCGTCTGAGTGTGACAAAAGCACACTCAGCATACCGAATGGCGCCAAGGGCGGCAATGCCGGCGGGGCGTCAGGTCAGGGCGCCTCGTCCTTCGGCGGTCAGAAGGTGGGGGTCAAGCAGGTCGACGAGCACATCTGGCTCGTCAGCTTCATGCACTACGACTTGGGGTACTTCGACGACGAGACCTGCAGACTCGAACCGATCGATACTCCCTTTGGTCCGAAACTGTTACCCATGTCTCCGGAATAGTTTGTTACCTATGTGCCCGGAATGGACCCCCCCATTGAAAGTGGTGGAGGCGGCGGGAGTTGAACCCGCGTCCCCCAGATTTCGTAACTTCTTGATGGCGTGGCGGTTCTGGTCCTAAGCGCCTCTGACACAGCGAGTTAGCGATTCGACACCTGTGGACACGACACGACGGGGATCGACCCCAATCGCCCC
>SXGQ01087480.1_pt1 | contig 12307 bp, 10 predicted proteins | sample 3178371 | NCBI WGS metagenome assembly SXGQ01 (sample SAMN11356859, study PRJNA531348) | freshwater metagenome | isolation source: freshwater sample F1-20 | place: China: Fuxian Lake, Yuxi | collected 2017-12-25 | reverse complement strand
TTTGCATCAAGCAAGGCAGGTGCATAAGAGAGATGACTGCAGTGCAACCACAAACTGATGTAATCACGCTCACAATCGATGGATTTGAAATTACCGTTCCTAAGGGAACACTCGTAATACGCGCAGCAGAGCAATTAGGAATTCAAATTCCACGTTTCTGTGATCATCCACTCCTCTCGCCCGTTGGCGCTTGTCGCCAATGTTTGGTGGACATCGAGATAAATGGTCGAGCCTTTCCCAAACCTCAAGCCTCGTGCACCATTCCAGTAGAGAACGGCATGGTGGTAAAGACTCAACTCACCTCCGAAGTGGCGCAGAAGGCACAAGAAGGTGTCATGGAATTCTTGTTGGTGAATCACCCTCTCGATTGTCCTGTCTGCGATAAAGGCGGGGAATGTCCACTGCAGAACCAAGCAATGACAAATGGTCGTGGTGAGAGTCGCTTCGAAGGAAAGAAGCGAACATTTGAGAAACCCCTGCACATCTCATCACAAGTACTTCTCGATCGTGAGCGATGCATTCTCTGTGCGCGTTGCACTCGGTTTTCGAAGGAAATTGCAGGCGATCCATTTATCGATATGGGTGAGCGCGGTGCACTGCAACAAGTAGCAATTTATGAAAAGGATCCTTTCGATTCGTATTTCTCGGGAAACACAGTGCAGATCTGTCCTGTCGGTGCTCTTACTGGCGCTGCCTATCGATTCCGCTCTCGACCATTTGACCTCGTCTCCACCCCTTCAGTCTGCGAGCACTGTGCATCTGGGTGTTCGCTCCGAACTGATGTCCGCCGAAACAAAACGCTCCGTCGACTTGCTGGTAATGATCCCGAGGTAAACGAAGAGTGGAACTGCGACAAGGGTCGTTGGGCATTCCAATACACGATGGCAAAGGATCGAATCACCACCCCGTTGGTCCGTGAAAATGGAGTTCTTCGTGAGGCATCATGGCCGGAGGCGATTGCAGCGGCAACGAAAGGTCTTCAAGGGAAGAAGGCCGGAGTGCTCGTTGGTGGTCGTACCACTGTCGAAGATGCTTACGCATATGCGAAATTCGCTCGCGTTGCACTGGGTACCAATGATGTTGATTTCCGTTCTCGCCCACATTCAGATGAAGAGCGCGAGTTTCTCGCGGCTTTTGTAGCAGGCTCCAAAGTTCGTTATAGCGATATTGATGTAGCCGATCATGTGGTTCTAGTGGGCTTTGAGCCTGAAGAGGAATCTCCAATTGTCTTCTTGCGCATTCGTAAGCAGGTTCGTGAGCGAGCATTAGCAGTGACTGCTCTCTCTCCCTGGAACACACGCGGATTTAAGAAATTGGGTGCTAAGTATGTTGGTGTGGTTCCCGGTGGTGAGGCGAAACTGATATCTGCCCTTAATCTCACTAATCAATCATTGATTGTTGTGGGCGAAAGGCTCTCCGAAAGCACCGGCGCTTTAAGTGCGGTAGCCGAGGTTGCTCACAAAAGTGGAGCAAAGATTGCATGGGTTCCCCGTCGCGCAGGTGAACGTGGCGCGCTCGAAGCTGGCGCGATTGGAAATCTTCTTCCTGGCGCACGTCCCGTTGCAGACGCGGCCGCTCGCGTTGATGTCGCAGCGGCATGGTCAGTGGATTCACTTCCCGCAGCAATTGGTTTAGATGGCAAGGAGATACTCGCTGCAGCAGCAAAGGGAGAGATTCAAGCGCTTGTTGTTGGTGGAGTAGATCCATTCGATATGCACGACCCTGATTTTGCTGGTTTGGATAGCGCATTCGTGCTCTCACTTGAGATGCGACCAAGTGCAATTACTGAACGAGCGGATGTCGTGCTCCCTGTTGCTTCGGTAGTCGAAAAATCTGGTTCATTCATGTCGTGGGAAGGGCGAACGCGGACTTTCGAGCAAGCACTTCCCGAGAGCGTCCATCAAAGTGATTTATCTGTGCTTTCGTTGATTGCAGATTCTCTCGGTGCACCGCTTGGTTTTAACACCGTTCGCGGTGCAGCCCGCGAGTTCGGAACACTTGCTAACTGGGATGGCGCTCGTTCGACTTTCAGCGCACAACGCGCCTCTGCTTCCCCTGCAACGACAGTTCTTGCATCATGGCGGCAACTACTTGATAACGGTTCACTCCAGATAAATGAGCCAAATCTCTCAGGGACCGCTCGAAAGGCCGTTGCACGCATTAATGCGAAGTTTGCACAATCACTAGGGGTTGCAGATGGCGATCTTGTCACTGTGTCAACAGAGCATGGTGCCCTTTCGCTCAATGTAGAGATCAGTGATGTCGTCGACAATGTCATCTGGTTGCCACGTAATGCTGTTGCTTCTCAATCACTTCGAATGCTTGGTGCACTAAACGGCGCCGAAGTGAAAGTACGTAAGGGGCTCTGAGGATATATGGGTAATATGCGCGAGATAATCCTTGACGACCCAGGTTGGTTGATAGTAGTCAAAGCCTTACTGGTATTTGTCTTCTGTGTTCTCTGTACATTGATGGCAATCTGGTTTGAGCGGAGAATTGTTGCGCGAATGCAATTGCGCCTTGGTCCAAATCGAGTCGGTAAATTCGGTTTATTGCAGAGCCTTGCCGATGGCGTCAAACTCGCTCTCAAAGAAGATGTCATTCCTGCGGCGGCCGATAAATTAGTCTTCATCATTGCGCCAATAATCAGCGCTACCACCTGCTTTATGGCCTTTGCTGTGATTCCGATGAGCGGTCCGGTAACGATGTTTGGTCAAGAGACTGCATTTCAACTTACTGATATCCCCGTGGGCGTGCTTTACATCCTCTCGGTTGCCTCAGTGGGCGTCTATGGAATTGTCCTAGCCGGTTGGTCATCAGGTTCGACCTATCCCTTACTAGGAGGACTTCGCTCGAGCGCGCAAGTAATCTCATATGAAATTGCCATGGGGCTTTCGTTAGTTGCGGTCTTCCTTTATGCCGGTTCTATGTCAACCATCGACATCGTCGATGCTCAAGATCAATTCTGGTACGCGATAGTGCTCTTCCCATCCTTCATTATCTATGCGATATCGATGGTCGGAGAGACTAACCGCGCGCCATTTGATTTGGCGGAGGCTGAAGGAGAACTCGTTGGAGGTTTCCACACCGAATATTCTTCGCTCAAGTTCGCACTCTTCTTCTTAGCAGAGTATGTAAATATCGTGGGTGTTTCGGCTCTAGCGACCACACTCTTCCTCGGTGGTTACCACGCCCCTCCTGGTCTGGGCTTCACCGAAAGCTGGCTCGGCGGTTGGTTTACTTTCATTTGGTTCTTCATCAAGGTCACACTCTTCTTCTTCGTCTTCGTCTGGTTGCGTGGAACGCTGCCACGACTTCGCTATGACCAATTCATGCAATTTGGCTGGAAAGTCCTCATACCGGCAAACGTTGCATGGATCATGGTGGTTGCTGTACTTCGTTACTTCACTCTTAATGGCGCATCACGTACATCAATCTTGATTTTTGGGGGAGCTGTCCTTGTAATCTTCCTGATTGGTAGTTCGCTCTACGAACGAGCTAAAGCCGAGAAAATCGAAATCGAGCAATCGAGTGTTGATGCCCCAGCACCATTCCCAGTACCTGAACTTCCCATGAAGATTTCTACCTTTACCGTACCTAGAGCGGAGCGCGAACGTGAGTGAATTAGAGCCTAAGCGGGCAATAGATGGCGCTGCCGAAGAATCAATCAATATCCCAATCGATGGGCCAGCACCATTGCTCGCACAATTGAAGGGATTCTGGGTCACCTTCTCCGCGCAGTTTAAGAAGGTCACTACCGTCCAATATCCGGAAGTGAAGGAACCTACCGCGCCGCGATTTCATGGCCGCCATCAACTAAACCGCCATCCTGATGGTCTTGAGAAGTGCATTGGATGTGAACTTTGCGCGTGGGCATGTCCTGCAGATGCAATTTATGTCGAAGGTGCGGACAACTCTGATGAACAGCGCTATTCCCCGGGTGAGCGTTATGGAAAGGTCTACCAAATCAATTATCTCCGTTGCATCTTCTGCGGATTATGTATTGAGGCATGCCCTACTCGTGCGCTCACGATGACAAATGAATATGAATTAGCAGATGATTCCCGAAAGAAGTTGATTTTCGAGAAGGAAGATCTCCTTGCACCACTTCGAAGTGGCATGCTGCCTGCGCCACATCCTTACTATCCTGGAACAGATGACCAGGATTACTACCACGGCCGAGTAACGCAGGCACATCCCTCACAGGAGCAAAAGTGAATTTAGCGGCGATAATCGAGAATCAAACGGAAATTCCAGAGGCAGTGCTTTTCTTTATTCTCTCTCCAATCATGGTCCTGTCTGCGCTTGGGATGTTGTTAGTAAAGAAAGCGGTGCACTCTGCACTTTTGCTAGCAGTTATCATGATTGGGTTAGCCATCTTTTACATTGCCAATCAAGCGTCATTCTTAGGCATCGTTCAAATAGTCGTGTACACCGGCGCTGTAATGATGCTCTTCCTCTTCATTCTGATGTTGGTGGGAGTTGACTCATCGGATTCGCTCGAAGAAACTATCCGCGGGCAGCGAATTGGCGCCATCCTTGGCTCACTCGGCGTCGGATTCCTTTTGATTTCGCTACTCAGCCGCGCAGATTTAGGTCGACCTTACTCTGGACTTGATCTGGTCAATGTCGAGGGCAATGTGCAAGCAATTGCCAACACGTTATTCACTCGATACGTATGGGCGTTTGAGGTCATTTCAGCGCTTCTCATCACAGCGGCGCTCGGAGCGATGGTATTGGCACATCGCGAACGTCTTCTTCCGCGTAAAAGTCAACGCGAATTAGCTGCAGAGCGCGTGCGACAGAACGTTGTTCCGGTAGCTGGATTACCTGGCCCTGGAACGTATGCTCAACATAACGCCGTTGATATTCCGGCCCTTCTGCCCGATGGCACTCCGGCAGATTTATCGGTCTCAAAGGTCATAGCTGCTCGCGGTGAATTGGCTAACCCGAGCACCTTCCGGATGAATGAGAAGAAGGAAGAGGGGCAGGAGTAAATCATGTCCCTGGATTACTACCTCTACCTCTCTGCCCTGTTATTCACAATTGGTGCAGCGGGTGTTCTGATCCGACGGAATGCAATCGTCGTTTTTATGTGCATCGAGCTGATGTTGAATGCATCAAATCTTGCTTTCGTCACTTTCGCACGTATGAATGGGTCAATCGATGGGCAAATATTTGCCTTCTTCACCATGGTCGTTGCCGCCTGCGAGGTAGTTGTTGGCTTGGCAATCATTGTCACTATCTATCGATCACGTCGATCAGCCTCTGTTGATGATGCACGATTGTTGAAGCTCTAATGAATGTAACCTCACAAATGCTCGTTTTTCTAATTGCGATTCCTCTATTTAGCGCTGCACTTTTGCTTTTGGGTGGACGGGCTTTGGACAAAGTTGGCCACATCATCGGCACTCTTGCCTCAACAGCAGCCTTCGCTGTAGGTGTCATCGAATTCTTGGCAATGCTTGGTCGGGCGCCAGAAAATCGCGCAGTAACGCAACCGCTATTTACCTGGATTGAAGTAGGAAATTTCAATGTGGGTGCAACATTGTTATTGGATCAACTTTCAGTCTGTTTCGTACTTTTGATCACTGGAGTCGGAACGCTTATTCACATCTACTCGATTGCATACATGTCGCACGATAAGGATCGCCGCAGATTCTTTGCCTATCTCAACTTCTTTATCGCCGCAATGCTCTTACTTGTATTAGGTGATTCGTACTTAAGTTTGTACGTTGGCTGGGAAGGCGTAGGTCTTGCCTCTTACTTGCTGATTGGCTTCTGGAATCAGAAGCCCACGTATGCAACAGCAGCCAAGAAAGCATTTATCGCAAACCGAGTTGGTGATGTGGGGCTCTCATTGGCAGTCATGATTGCTTTCGTGCAATTTGGTTCTGTCTCATTTAGCGGGGTCGCAGAAGGCATAGAGGCAGGTCAGACCAGTTCGTTGGCGCTCAACACTCTTGGCCTAGCGCTCTTACTCGCTGCTGTTGGTAAATCGGCGCAATTCCCACTTCAAGCATGGTTGGGAGATGCGATGGCAGGTCCAACGCCAGTTTCCGCACTTATTCACGCGGCGACGATGGTTACTGCCGGCGTGTATCTAATCTCGCGATCACATTTCGTCTTTGATGCCGCCTCTGTCGCCCAACTATGCGTTGTGATCGTTGGCGCAATCACGCTCCTCTTCGGCGCAATCATCGGTATGGCAAAAGATGACATCAAGAAGGCCCTAGCCGCCTCGACGATGTCACAAATCGGCTACATGATCCTCGCAACGGGACTAGGTCCGGTTGGATATGCGTTCGCGATGATGCATCTTTTGACCCATGGTTTCTTCAAAGCAGGGATGTTCCTAGGTGCAGGATCAGTCATGCACGGCATGAATGATGAGGTAGATATGCGTAAATATGGTGGGCTAAGAAAGTACATGCCCATCACCTTCGCAACTTTCGGACTTGGATATCTTGCAATCATTGGCGTCCCACCTTTTGCTGGTTTCTATTCCAAAGATAAAATCATTGAAATCGCGCTCGATGCTGGTGGTGCCAAAGGAATCATCTTGGGCTCAATTACCCTGCTCGGTGCAGCGATTACCGCTTTTTATATGTCACGAGTGATGTTGATGACCTTCTTCGGTGCAAAGCGTTGGGAGGCTGGAGCGCATCCTCACGAATCTCCTGCTCTCATGACCATTCCCATGATTGTGCTCGCAATTGGATCTGTAAGCGCAGGATTCTTCTTCAATATGGGTGATCGTTTTATCAACTTCCTCTCTCCTATATTTCATTCGGGAGAATCAGGGCATGGTGAAAAGGAACATCTCCTTCCGCCAATAGTGGTATCAGCGCTCGCGCTGACTGCTGTTGCAATCGGAGTTTCGATTGCTATTGCGAAATATGGCCGAGGCAAGGCAATCCCTGCTGTAGCGCCAAGTGATGTATCGCTATGGACTAAGGTCGCTCGACGGGATCTGCTACAAGATGAGTTCAACGAAACACTCTTCATGCGCCCAGGCCAAGAGTTGACTAAAGCGTTAGCTGTCATAGACGAGAAGGTAATTGATGGCGCAGTTCGGGGAGTGGGATCGATAACCCTAGATGTTGCCTCCGGCCTTCGAAAGACGCAGACTGGATTTGTTCGCTCCTACGCGCTTTGGATAACCGTAGGCGCAGTTGGAATTCTTGCTGCGATTGCGGTGATGTCACTATGAATTGGTTGACGATTCTTGGTTTATTGCCTCTCATTGGTAGCGCAGCAGTATTCCTTTTACCACGGGAGAAAGAGGTGCTTGCGAAGCAATTGGCCCTTGGCATCTCATCGCTGGTTGCAGTTGCTGGCCTTGCAATGGCCACATCTTTTGATCGCGGAGTGAGTGGATTCCAGTTCGTCGAGAAATACTCATGGATTCCTGCATTTGGCATCAATTATGGATTAGGCGTTGATGGGATGGCGCTTCTTCTCATCCTGCTTGCGCTCATCCTTACTCCTGTTGTGATTCTGGCATGTTGGAACGAGGCAGAAGGTGGACGCTGGAGCGTAAAAACCTTCTTCGCACTCTTACTCATACTTGAAACGATGATGATTGGTGTCTTTGCTGCAACTGACATATTCCTTTTCTATCTATTTTTTGAGGCCATGTTGATTCCGGTTTATTTCCTCATTGGTGGCTATGGAAGTGGAGAACGTGCGGCTGCGGCAGTGAAATTCCTGCTCTATTCACTCTTCGGTGGTCTGCTGATGTTGGCTTCAATTATCGGCCTTTATGTGGTCAGCGGCGATCAACTAGGTGCAGCAACCTTTGATGTCAGTGAGTTGCAGAAACTAAGCCTCAATAATCAGACGGAATTACTCCTCTTCCTTGGTTTCTTCATCGCATTTGCAATCAAAGCACCACTCTGGCCCTTCCACACCTGGCTGCCAGATGCAGCAAAGGCAGCGACTCCTGGAACTTCGGTGCTCTTATTGGGAGTACTCGATAAAGTCGGCACGTACGGAATGATTCGCTTCTGTCTCTCACTTTTCCCTGATGCATCCAAGCAACTTGGACCAACAATCATCGTGCTCTCTTTGATCTCCATCTTCTATGGCGCATTCCTTGCAATATGGCAGAGCAATGGAGATATCAAGCGATTGATTTCTTATACTTCCATCTCGCACTTTGGATTCATTACGTTAGGTATCTTCGCATTCACGGCTCAAGGTCAATCAGGGTCGATCCTTTATATGGTCAACCATGGATTCTCTACTGCCGCGCTATTTTTGATCGCGGGATGGATGATTGCACGCCGAAACTCATCCAAAGTCGCCGATTTTGGTGGGCTACAACGAGTCACTCCGCTACTTGCGTGGACCTTCTTCATTGCAGGCCTCTCAAGTTTGGCCTTGCCTGGCCTCTCATCGTTCGTCAGTGAATTCTTAGTTTTGGTAGGCACCTTCGTTCGATATCCAGTCGCAGCGGTGATTGGAACCCTCGGGATCATCCTGGCTGCGCTATACATCTTGATTCCAGTCCAACGTGCGCTTCATGGTCCGGTTCTTCCGGGAAATGAGAATCTCAAAGACCTCAATCTTCGCGAGAAGATTGCCATCGCACCCGTTATTGCGCTTATCATCGCGTTCGGCTTCTTCCCACAGGTTCTACTAAATGTGATCAATCCTGGTGCGCAAGCATCTGTAGCCGCACTCAATATTGAGGGAGATAAATAATGCCAGCTCCGAAAATTGAGTATGCAGTACTCGCGCCAGTCCTGATCCTGCTAGCAGCCGGAGTTATTGCTGTACTTGTAGAGGCATTTGTCTCACGTAAGTATCGCTATGTAATCCAGACGACCTTGTCATTTTCAGCAATTGGATTAGGAATTCTCTCGGTAGCGCTCAACAAGGATGTATCGGGAAGATTTGCAGAAGGATCCGTTGCGGTCGATGGAGTGAGCGTTGTCCTTCAAGGAACAATTTTGGTCTTCTCTCTTCTTGGATTACTGCTCATCGCGGAACGTGGTTTTCAATCATTTACTGCTCAAGCATCGACTCTTCCTGGCTCGGCAGATGAGCAACGTGCACTTGCATCGGGATTACAACAAACCGAGGTCTTTCCGCTCACCCTCTTTGCGATAGGTGGAGCGCTGCTATTCCCGGCAGCAAACGACTTGATCACTCTTTTTGTGGCGCTAGAAGTCCTCTCACTCCCGTTGTATTTGATGGCAGGGCTCTCACAACGCCGTCGACTACTCTCACAAGAGGCGGCTTTGAAATATTTCCTTCTCGGAGCCTTCTCCTCTGCTTTCTTCCTCTTTGGTTCGGCCTTCCTTTACGGCTATGCCGGCACAACTACCTTCGAGGGAATCAAGGTTCAAATCAGCACCGCTCCTGGTAATGACCTCTTCCTCTTGGTGGGCTTGGCGACTCTGACCGTCGGCTTGCTCTTCAAGGTTTCAGCAGCGCCATTCCACTCATGGACCCCTGATGTGTATCAAGGCGCTCCAACTCCCATCACAGCCTTCATGGCAGCGGTGACGAAGGTAGCTGCATTCGGCGCCTTCTTGAGGATCTTCTACGCGACTATCGGCGGAATGGTCTGGACCTGGCGCCCGATTATCATCGTGGTCTCGATTCTCACAATGGCAATCGGCACTATCGTGGCAATCGCACAGAAAGATGTAAAACGTGTTCTCGCGTATTCAGCGATTGCTCACTCGGGATTTTTACTCACCGGCATTGTTGCTTTCAATAAATCTGGTGTTGAAGCGACTTTACTTTACTTAGCAACGTATGGATTCACCACACTTGGAACCTTCGCAATAGTCACGCTGGTCCGTGATGCAGGTGGTGAAGTAACTGACCTTAATCGATGGAGCGGATTGGGTAAGCGTTCACCATTGATTGCCGGCATTTTCACCCTCTTCTTGTTGGCGCTAGCGGGAATTCCCCTTACCTCAGGATTTGTCGGTAAGTTCGCAATTTTCTCATCGGCATACGAGAGTGGGAATATCTCGGTAGTTATTGCAGGTGTCCTTGCATCTGCAATTGCTGCATTCTTCTATATTCGAATCGTTGTCTTGATGTATTTTAACGATCCTCAGGAAGATGGCACATCAGTGATGATTCCTTCGCCCATGACTGCAATAGCAATTGGAGTCTGTGCCCTTGCTACTTTGATTTTAGGTATCTTCCCGCAACCAGTAATCAACGTAATTGATTCACTGGCAATCTTTGTTGCCGGTTAAGAGGGTTCAATGGTCACTCTGCCTACTCTTTCAGCAGAGGTTGAGCGCGACCTAACTGCGCGAATGCAAGCGGTCGAGGAGTTTCTCTACGACCATGCCGCTGGCTCACTCCCTTTTGCAACTGAAACTTCCCGACATTTGATTTCTGCAGGTGGAAAGAGATTTCGTCCATTACTTACCTTGTTGGCATCTAATTACGGTGACCCAACACGAGAAGAGATCATTAAAGCGGCAGTAGTGGTGGAATTAACCCACTTAGCCACTCTCTATCACGATGATGTCATGGATGAAGCACCACTTCGTCGGGGCGTGGAGAGCGCCAATAAGCGCTGGGGAAATTCGGTCGCTATCTTGACTGGTGACTACCTTTTTGCGAAGTCATCGTTGTTGCTCGCCGATCTCGGTCCTGATGCGGTCCGACACCAGGCGATGACATTTGAGCGGTTGGTGATTGGTCAGATTATGGAGACTCAGGGACCGCCGGCGGGTGAAGATTCGCTTGAATATTATTTGCGAGTAGTTGCTGAAAAAACTGGTTCGCTCTTCGGTCTTTGCGCGCGTTATGGTGGATATTTGTCTGGAGCGCATCCTGAGATAGTCGAGACGCTCGTGAGTTTCAGTGAGGAATTGGGGATTGCATTTCAATTAGCTGACGATGTAATCGATATTGAAAGTTCATCTAACCAATCGGGCAAGACACCAGGAACCGATCTACGTGAGGGAGTTCCGACGCTCGTTACTTTATTAGTGCAACGAATGTCCAAAGCAGAAGATGCACGTCTGCTTGGATTACTGGCCGGCCCTATCACCGATGAAGATGATGTCACCTATGCGCTCAAGGAGTTACGAAACCATCAGGCGCTTAATGAGGCGAAGAAAATCACTATGCAGTATGCCGAGAGTGCACGGAAGAAATTGGGCACTTTGCCCTTAAATGGAACAACTGAAGGGCTATTAACTATGTGTGATGCTCTTGTCTCCCGATCTTCCTGAGCGAACCATATCTGTAGCAAGGAAGCTCAGCGCCAACCAGATTGTCAAAAAGCCGATCCATCGCGAACCAGACATTTCTTCGTGATTGATAAACACGCCCACAAGGAACATGACCGTGGGAGTGATGTACTGCATTAATCCCAATGTTGTTAAAGGAAGGCTTACCGCTGCATTATTGAATGCAAGAAGTGGCAGGACAGTCGCTAGCCCTGCAGTCGCTAGTCCTATGGAGATCCACAACCCTGAACCAAATTGGGCGCGCCCCTCGAACTCAAGGTTGACTAGGAATATTAGCGTTGGAATTGCCGCAAAAATTGTCTCAATTGCTAAACCTGTAAGCGGATCAACATCCAATTTCTTCTTGATCACGCTGTACATGCCCCAGGTACAGGCAAGGCCGAGTGCGATGAGAGGCAACTGGCCATAGTCATAGGTCAGCGCCCCCACCCCGATAGCTGCGATTGCAACGGCAATCCATTGCAGGACTCGCATTCTTTCTCGAAGGATGATCACCCCAAAGGCAACATTCATTAAAGGAGTGATGTAATAGCCCAAGGATGATTCGACAATTCGATCAACTGTTACCGACCAAATGTAGATTGCCCAATTTCCTGCCACGAGCCCTGCAGTCAGTGCAAGGAGGAAGAACATTCGGGGAGTCCGAAGGATTGTCACTGCAGACTTGAGTTGGTTTCTGAAAGCAAGCGCAAACCAACAGACGACCAGCGACCAAATTGCCCTGTGCGCGATGATCTCCCATGCGCTCGCAGCCCGCATCCAACCCCAATAGATCGGCAGCGCACCCCAGATGATGTATGCGAACAAGCCATAGAACAATCCACTCTGATACTTGTTCACTTACCTCCTTTGGTTAATGTGAGTTATCGGTAGTTAGTGAATTGAGGTGCGAAATCCCAGGTCTCTGCTTTGACCAGCGCAATTGCTTCCTGGAGGTCATCTCTGCTTTTAGAGGAGACTCGAAGCTCTTCGCCTTGAATCTGAGTTTTTAATGATTTCGGGCCGCTATCACGGAGGAATTTAGCGAGCTTCTTTGCATTCTCTGTCGAAATGCCTTCTTTGATCTTGAC
>SXGQ01218517.1_pt1 | contig 12308 bp, 8 predicted proteins | sample 3178371 | NCBI WGS metagenome assembly SXGQ01 (sample SAMN11356859, study PRJNA531348) | freshwater metagenome | isolation source: freshwater sample F1-20 | place: China: Fuxian Lake, Yuxi | collected 2017-12-25 | reverse complement strand
AATGATGGAAAAAATTGGGAACCCTTCCAATTAAATTTACCCAAAACGCCTATAACGGATTTATTAATCCGTGATCATAATTTAATTGTTGCAACACAAGGTCGTAGCATTTATATTTTAGATGATTTAAGATTCATTGAGAATCATGATGCTGCAAACGCAACTAAAAACAAAGTGTTTCCAATTGCAAAAACATATCGCGTACCACCACAAATGGGCGGCAGACGCGGTCGTGGTATGATTATGAGTGCTCCGAATAATGTGGGTGCCAACCCGCCTAAAGGCGTCGTGATTAATTATTGGAATGCCAATACTTCTGATTCTACAAGAGTTATGATCAGCATATTGGATGATCAAAAAAAGGTCATCAGAACGTTTAATCAAAATGATGTGGGCGGACCAAGCTCAGAAGCTGGATTCCAAAATTTTGTTTGGAATATGTACCATAAAGAAATTGAAAAGCCGGAGGAAGGTTTGATTCTTTGGAATGGTGCAACAAGTCCAGTATTAGCCGCTCCAGGCAATTATTTTGCAAAAGTGATTATTGATAAGGATTCTGTTCAATTGCCTTTTGAAATTGTAGCAGATCCAAATTACAAAGTAAGTAATGCCGATTTAAAAGCACAGGAACAATTTTTATTGTCTGTAGCGGATAATTTTAGTGCAATTATGAAAACATTAAAAGGCATTAAAGAAATTAGAACTCAAATTCAAACAGTTCAAAAGAAAACAAAGGATACCAGCTTCCAAAAGCAATCCAATACCATTTTGGCTAGCCTAAAAACGATTGAGGAAGCATTGCATCAAACAAAAGCGAAGAGCGGACAGGATGTTTTAAATTATCCTATTCGTTTGGATGATAAAATTGCAGGGGTATTTGGATCTGCAGCTGCAGGTTACACCGCACCAACCAAGCAGGTACAAGAAACCTTTGTGGATTTAAAAGCGAAAGTGGATGTGCAATTAAAGCTGTATAATGATTTGAAAAAAGAGGGCATTAAGGCGTTAAACGAAGCCGTACATAAATTAGGAATTCCAGTGATTGGTAATTAATAATTTAAAAGCTATGATATAAAAAAGCGTCCCGAGAAATCGGGACGCTTTTTTATTGGTCGTATTTTGGTCCTTTTTTTATACTTGATTGCTCCAATGTATATAGTTGCCTATGGGCTCAAAAAATTAGGTTATTCAAAATCAGTATATAGTAAATATTTTTTTCGCATTGTTTTAAATGCCGTTAAGCGGGGTTCCCAACTTTGCCGAATCTCCGCTTCTGAAGTACCTGCAATTAATTGCTGCATTAATGTTGCGTTGCCTGCAAGCTTATTAAAAAAGTAAGCCGTGGGCTCGCCTGATTTAGGACGAATAAAAAAGGAATCCTTTTGCGGGAAGCTTTTATAAATTTCAATGATTAATGCGATGTCAATTTTATTTTTAGGTGGCGTCACTTTTGATAAATCCCAACCATAACATTTTTGTCCATATAATTTCGAACTCATTGCGCCTACACGAGGGGCTGGGGTAAAGCTGAATGTTTGACTCGTAATACTTGGGTGACCAATATTTGCAAATGCATTTGGGGTTCCTCGCCCTTCGCTTAATACAGTACCTTCAATTAAGCAGGTAGTGGGATACCAGTAAATAGAATTCATACTTGCCAAGTTAGGAGAGGGTGCTACATCCACGGTATACATGGATGTATGTGTGTAGTTTTTATTTTGAATAATTGTAAGATTTAAGTTGGTTTTGCCCTCCACTACTTTCAACCAATTCTCCCCTATTAATAATTGTGCATATTCGCCCATGGTTAAACCATACACAGTGGGGATAGCGTTTTTACCTACACCACTTGAATAAGGCGCTTCCAAAACAGGCCCATCTACAAAATGTCCATTGGGGTTGGGGCGATCTAAAACAACTACGGGCTTATTATTGGCCATGGCCGCTTCCATATAATATTGTAAGGAGTTGATATACGTATAAAAACGGGTACCTACATCTTGTACATCAAATAACATGATATCTATATCAGATAGATCATTGGCATCGGGCGCACTTTTTTTACCATACAAGGAAACTATTTTAATGCCTGTTTTTGGATCTATTTCATCGGATACCTTTTCGCCTGCATCAGCCGTGCCTCTTAATCCATGCTCGGGTGTAAATATTTTTTGTATTTGAATTCCCGCTGCTTTTAAAGTATCAATTAAGTGTTTGCCATTGATAGTCGCAGTTTGATTGGTAAATAAACTAACTCTTTTGCCTTTTAATAAAGGAAAGTATTTTTCAGTTTGGTATGCACCTGGTAAAATGGGTTTACTTTTTTGTGCAGTCACTACCAATGAACTCGCAAGCAAAAGGATGCTAACAAATAGACAGCTGATTTTTTTCATATTAAATGGTATCGTTGAAAACACAATTTAGTATAAAAACAAAAGCAGCGATAGGTTTTTTGATTAACTCAGGTATTTGCCTACAATCGGCATACGACGACCTACGCCAAAGGCTTTTGGTGAAATGCGAATGATGGGACAAAACTGGTTTCGTTTGTATTCATTATTATTGACCATCTTAAGTGTTCTGTCCACCAGCGCATTGTCAAAACCTAATGCTTTTATATCATTCGGGTTGGCACGCCTTTCAATATATTGGTAAAGTATTTGATCCAAAACTGCATAATCAGGTAAGCTATCGCTGTCCTTTTGATTTGGTCTTAGTTCGGCACTAGGTGCTTTGGTAATGATATTTGTTGGTATTATTTCTTGATGGCGGTTAATGTATTTGGCAAGTTCATACACTTGCAATTTATAGCAATCCCCTAATACCCCTAAGCCACCCGCCATATCTCCATACAAGGTACCATAACCGGTGGCTAGTTCACTTTTATTAGAAGTGTTTAATAAAATGTAGCCAAACTTATTAGCAATGGCCATTAATATATTACCCCTTGACCTACTTTGTATATTTTCTTCCGCTAATGAAAATGGCATGTCCTTAAATAAAGGGTTTAAGGTTGCTAGAAATTGTTCATACACTTCCTTGATAGGAATAATATCATATTTATTATCTAAATTTTGACTCAACGCAACTGCATCATTTATGGAATGATCCGTTGAGTAAGGAGATGGCATTAAAACCGCGTGCACATTTTCTTTGCCCAAGGCTTCACAAGCAATCGCTAGGGTAACAGCCGAATCGATACCTCCAGAGGATCCAATAATAGCTTTGGTGAATCCCATTTTATTAAAATAATCCTTTACGCCGAGCACTAAAGCTTGATAGACTTGTTCAATATTTAATGTGGGAATTAATGTGATTGGATTTAATTCTTTGTTTGGTACACGATTGGCAGGCTCCAAGATAGGTGCGTTAATGGTGCCATCTGCATTGCATTCAAATGTGGCTAATGCTGATTCAAACATAGGAAGTGCGCCACATAAATTTGCATCTTTATCAAACACCAATGAGCTACCATCAAAAACAATTTCTGTTTGGCTACCTACTGCATTACAATAAAACAAAGGAATTTTGTATTTTAATACATTTGATTTGATCGTCGCTTTGCGATCTTCATCATGCGTGTAATCAAATGGTGAGGCGCTAAGGTTGAGTAAAATATTAGGCGTTTGGTCCATCATTTTATCCATGGGACAAACACGGTACAATGGATTGTCACCCAAATTCCAAATATCCTCACAAATAGTAATCGCTAATTTTTGTCCTTTAAATTCAATCACCTTCCATTCGTCTGCTGATTCGAAATATCTGTTTTCATCAAAAACGTCGTAGGTAGGTAACAATGTTTTGTGAATTTCAGCTACCACTTTTTGTTCATACAAGAAAAAGGCAGCATTGTATAAATCCTTTCCTTTTTTATTGGGGTTGCGTGCAGGACTTCCAATTAAAACCCCAATGGTATCGGCCGCTTGTTTGATTAAATCAATGCAATTGTAGCATTGATTAATAAAATCTTCAAATTCAACAAAATCCCTTGCAGGGTATCCGCAAACACTCATCTCACTAAACAATATCAAATCAGCACCTTGATTTTTTGCGGTTTCAATAGCGCTTAAAATCTTTCCGGTGTTTTGCTCAAAATTTCCAATATGATAGTTCTGTTGTGCAATGCAAATCTTCATGAGGCAAAGGTCGGTTTTTAACAGAAATAACCTCGCTTTTTTTGTACTTTTGAGGATGCGATTCCTATATTTTATCTTATTTATACTAATTATTGTTGCCAGCTCCTGTGGGCGAATGCAAAATAACCCTGCGGGAAATGCCCAGGATATAATTTTACCAATGGAAAGGCTGGATCAGGTATTATTTAAATTGGACACCAGCCGTATTAAAGACAGTCTATTGGATAGTCCTACCCGGCATCCATTTATAAGTGAAGTTCTGTTGAAACAAATGTTGGCGATTGATTCAAACAATAATGAAGCAGCGTTACTATCATTTTTAAATGCGTATCGACCTGTTTATACTGCCGTGCAAAAATTAAATGCGCCTGCAACTGCGCACCCACAATTGCAAACACTATTTAAAAACCTACACTATTATTTTCCGGATTATCCATTGCCTAAAAAAATTATTTATTTCATTGGACCATTGGAAGGTTTTGGAAATTCAATTGGCTCGGATTATATGGCAATTGGATTGCAAATGTTTTTGGGTGATACTTCTACCTGGTATCAATCGGAGCAGTTTCAAAAATACTTTCCACCATATATTAGTCGCAATTTTACACCCCACTTTATTCCGATTACGGCAGCAAAAAATTTACTACAGGATATCGCACCGAATAGTAATGTAACGCGCGGCTTAATTATTGAAATGATTGAATTGGGTAAAAGGCACTACATCTTAAAAAAAATATTACCTCAATCAATTGATGCTGATTTGTTTGGATATAGTGCTGCACAATATGCCGCTACGATGAATGCAGAACAGGATATTTGGAACTATTTATTAAAAATGAATTTTGTTTATTCTAAGGATCCTAAAGTAACATCACAACTATTAAGCGAAGGACCCTTTAGTCTTTATTTTGGCAATGAAATCCCAGGGAATGTAGGGGTATTGATAGGATATCAAATAGTAAAATCATGGATGGCGCAACAATCTGAACAAGATCAGTCCAATTTAATAGCGTTGTTGCAAACGCCTGCAGAAAAAATATTTGCCGAAAGTAAATACAAGCCTTAATAAAAATAATAGACGCTAGTCAGTTAACTAGTTTAGTTTAATTTAATTTAATGGGGGCCACCATCTTAAAGGATGGGATATTTACATGTATGAGATCCTTTGAATCGATATTCTCCATGGTATAGTGTCCTTGCATTTTTCCTAACTCACTTTTTAAATGACAGCCACTTACATATTGATAATTTTGACCTGGCATGATTAAAGGTTGTACACCAACAACACCTTCGCCTTCTACCACACGAAATTCACTATTGCTATCATATACTTCCCAATAACGCTTTAATAATTTTACAGGGAATGAATTGTGATTTTCGATAGTGATACGGTAGGCAAACATGTACTCGTTTTGCAATGGATTACTATAATCTTTTTGGTAAAAAGTTTCGATACTTACCTCTATGCCTTCTGAAATTTTAGAGACCATAATATGTCATTTCCTCAAATACCCTGCAGAGAATACTGCGTAGTAAAAATAGCATAAAATGGGCCTGATTTTACAAAATAGGAAGCAATTTTTTTTCAAACAACAGCTAAGTCGCGTAACTTTGCGCCAGCGAATCAGTTAGAAGGGTTTTTACCTATAATTTCGCCTTAAAATCCAAATCAAATGAGAATAGCTGTTGCAAAAGGGGATGGAATTGGACCAGAAATAATGGAAGCGGTTATTGCTATTTTTAATGCAGCAAAAGTGCCCATGGAATATGAGATGGTGGACATGGGTAAGTGGGTTTTTGACAAAGGATTTAGTAATGGAATGACTCCTGAAGCGAAGCAAACCATTGAAGATTTAGGTATATTATTTAAAGGACCCATGGAAACGCCCAAGGGTAAGGGTGTTAAAAGTGTAAATGTAACAGCGCGCAAAACTTGGAATACTTACGCGAACGACCGAAAATTTCAAACATTAAGTGGGGTAGATACCGTTTTTAGTAAAGCAGGCATCCCCATTGATTTAACGATTGTAAGAGAAAATATTGAAGATACCTATGGTGGTATTGAGCATATGCTAACGCAAGATGTTGCGTTGGGCCGCAGATTTATAACGCGTCCGGGTAGTGAGCAAGTAATTCGTTATGCTTTTGAAATGGCCAAGAAAAAAGGGGCACGTCGTATTACTTGTGGGCATAAGGCCAATATTATGAAATTAACAGATGGCTTATTTCTGGAGGTTTTTAAAGAAGTTGCCAAAGAATATCCTGAATTAAAATCGGATGATGTGATTGTGGATGACTTATGTATGAAATTAGTAAGTCGCCCTGACTTGTTTGATGTAATTGTTTTAACCAATTTGCAAGGAGATATTGTAAGCGACTTATGTGCTGGATTGGTGGGTGGACTTGGTTTTGCGCCTTCTGCAAACATTGGTGATCATATTTCAATTTTTGAAGCTGTACATGGTACCGCGCCAGATATTGCCGGAAAAAATATTGCCAATCCTACTTCCTTATTATTAAGTGGATTAAGTATGCTGCGTCATTTAGGATTAATGGAACAAGCAGTGGTTATTGAAAATGCTTTATTATATACCTTGGAATCAGGCGTACATACAGGAGATTTTGGCGATAAGAATATTCCTTCCGTAAACACCACTGTATTTGCGCAAGCGATTATTGATAATTTTGGTAAACAACCCAAACATAATTCCAAACCCTTCTTGCCCAATTTTTATGTAACACCTACCAATTTTAAATTGGAACATAACCCAATGTTGCAAAGTGATTTAAGGGACCAACATAAAATAGTTGGCGTAGATTTTTTTATTGAAAGTGCGGATCAACCAAAAGTGATTGCAGATAAATGTTTAACACATGCGAGTGAAACTTTGACGCTGGTCACCATTACCAATCGAGGTACCCAGGTATGGCCATCCGGTTCAGTGTTTACTAATTTGGTGAATCAATTTTATTGTCGTTTTGAGACGCTGAATGAAGCGCCACTGTCACAGGATCAGGTCATTGATTTGTACCGATCTTTGGCCAAGGATTTTAAAATTTGTTCCCTAGAAGTACTTAACATGTGGGCAGATAAAAAAGCGTATAGTTTGGCCCAAGGCCAGTAGTTACATAAGATTTAAAGCTTTCGCCTTTAAATTGCCTGTTTTTACTATAAATTTCCCTTTTCCGGCTTGAAAAAAACCATTTTTAGTGTAATTTCACCACTCATTTACAAAATAGTCTTTACCTATGGCTGAAGTTATCTTAATGCCCCGTTTGAGTGATACAATGACTGAAGGAGTTATTGCTGCATGGCATAAAAAAGTGGGGGATACTGTTAAAAAAGGAGATTTATTAGCCGAAATTGAAACGGATAAAGCAACCATGGAATTGGAAAGCTATCAACAAGGTGTTTTATTACATGTAGGCACACCACGTGGTGGTAAATTGCAAGTCAATGATTTATTAGCAATTATTGGAACTGCTGGAGAAGATGTTTCTGCATTAGTTGCACAAAATATCAATACAGGTTCTGAAACACAAGCAGCGCCAGAAAATACAAAAGTGGAAACACCTGCTGCTCCTATACTAGCAAGCGTGGATACTATTGATTTAAGTAAAATGGATGAAGTGGTTTTAATGCCGCGCTTAAGTGATACAATGACGGAGGGGGTGATTGCGGCATGGCAAAAAAAGGTAGGAGATGCCGTAAAGAAAGGAGAAATTTTAGCGGACATTGAAACGGATAAGGCAACCATGGAATTAGAATCATATAAAGATGGGATTTTATTATATCAAGGCGCGCAAGCAGGAGAGAAAATTTTAGTGAATCAATTATTATGTATCATCGGTCAACCAGGGTTGGATATTGATGCGATAGTAAAATCGGTAAAAAATTCATCAGATACGCCTACTGCTGCCGCGCCAGTCGTTGAAGAGCCGAAAGCAACACCTGCGCCCACAGCTAGCCCAGTAGTTGCAGCAACTGCTGCACCAACTGTAACTGTTGTAAATGAAGGAAGAATTTTCGCATCCCCGCTTGCTAAAAAAATAGCCAAAGAAAAAGGGGTGGATTTAAAATTTGTCAAAGGATCTGGTGAGCATGGAAGAATTACAAAAACTGATTTAGACAACTACACACCAGCAAGTGCAAATACTTATACAGCATCAGCGCCTATTGGGCAAGTAAGTTTTGAGGATACACCAGTATCACAAATGCGTAAAGTAATTGCAAAGCGTTTAAGTGAAAGTTTATTTACTGCGCCTCATTTTTATTTGACGATGAAAATAAATATGGACGCGGTAGTTGAAGCACGTGCAATGGTCAATGAAAATTCTCCAGTTAAAATAAGCTTCAATGATTTTATCGTTAAAGCAGTAGCACTTTCATTGAAGCAACATCCAAAAGTAAACAGCAGTTGGTTGGGTGATGTGATTCGCACCAATCATCATGTAAATATTGGTATTGCAGTAGCAGTAGAGGAAGGCTTGTTGGTTCCTGTACTTCGTTTTGCAGATGGTTTAAGTTTAACGCAAATCAGCGTTTCTGTTAAGGAGTTCGCGAAAAAAGCAAAAGATAAAAAATTACAACCAGCCGATTGGGAAGGAAGCACTTTCACTATTTCTAATTTAGGTATGTTTGGTATAGATCAATTTACGGCGATTATTAATCCGCCAGACGCTTGTATATTAGCGGTTGGTGGTATTGCGCAAGAACCTATTGTAAAAAATGGTCAAATTGTACCTGGTAATGTTATGAATGTGACCTTAAGCTGTGATCACCGTGTGGTAGATGGCGCAACAGGATCTGCATTTTTACAAACATTAAAGAGCTATTTAGAAGGACCAATTAAAATGTTTATTTAAAATATATCAAGTAGTAAACGCTTGAAAATTATCAAAAGGCTCCGTTATAATAAAATTAACGGAGCCTTTTTGTTTAAATTAAAAATCTATTAAATGAAAAAATTATTGCAAGTTTTAAATGATTTTGAAAAGCAAGCGCCGCTTTATTTAAATAACAATAAAATGGTATCTGAAGCGAATGTTGGATGGCATATCATGCATAGCTGCTTGGTGATTAATTCCATTGCAAAAGCAATCATAGCATCGGACCCTGCACTATATAAAAAGAAGTTTAGTTGGAAAGCTTTTTTGGTATTGCTTTTGAATAAAATTCCTAGAGGAAAAGCAAAAGCACCTTCTTTTACTCAGCCTGCTAACGAAGTTTCGATGGAGATGGTACTGCAGCAAATAACAGAAGCTAGAAAAAGCGTTGAATTACTTTTGACTGCAGATAAAAATAAATATTTTACACACCCAATATTTGGGGATCTTCAATTGCCAACTGCGATTAAATTTTTATACGTACATAGCTATCATCATGAAAAAATAATAAGAGATATTTTACAATAAGATGATTAAAAAATCCCCGCTCGATGCATCGAGCGGGGATTTTTAGTTTGCGACTTTGCTAATTACCTATTAGTCTAAATCGCAACCAATAGGTGCCCCTGGCGCAATAGTTACTGGTTTTGACAAAATCACTTTATCAGGGCTCTTAATTCTTTCTATGGCATATTGATAATGTGCAGTATGCAATGGATCCGATTTAGTGAGTGTTTCTAACTTAGCCTTTAATTGTTTTAATCTTTGTTGGGTGATGCTGCGCACTTCATAGTTTGCATCCGTACTTTGACTTATCCCAAGCAACCAATGGAGTGTTTGCTGTTGTGTTTGTTGTTGAATACTTCCAGCCAAACCACTAGGTATTTTTATATACCAGGTGTTTTCAAGTATTTGGTCAAGTACATCATCCCAACCTATCACACTAGCTCTTGCTTTATTTTGTACCAATCGATTTGCGCGCTCCACATTAAATAAAAATCCTAGTTCAAAATCAGCTAAAGCTTCAGCGGCACTTAATGCATCAAAGCTCATACCCATTCTTTTTTCAAAAAGTTCACCAACGCCATAATATAAAGGAGGATGTGGTGGAATTAATTGTAAAATATTTTCAGGTAAGGTTAAAGCTTCTGCGCTCAAGCATTTTAGTGCTGCTTTTAAAGCTTTTTGTTGCACTTCATTTGATAAAATCGTTGGTTTTATTTGATTTACATCTCCACGAACGCTATAGGTATAGTTTATGCCCCCTATCACTTTGGTCACTGCTTCATATTGGTAACGGTGGTAATTATACAATGGCACTAATACATCTTCCAATTTTGATAATGGGGTGCCATTTGGAATAGCTTGTTCACCAAATTGACTGATTGCTTTTTTTCTTACCTCAATTACTTGATTTAATCCAGCAACCGCATCCGCTTGGTTATCCCACAAATGCGCATTTGGATGAAAGCCACTTGCTGATCTTGCATCTGCATCTGCGATGAACTGTAATCCATTTTTTGAATTCTCAATGAGTAAATTTTGCAATGCTTTACTTTCATCTACGGTTTTATCAAAATCTTGATAACCATAGGTAATGGCACGCTTATCCCATTCACCAATTTCGTTGGTATAGATATCTGAAAAATCAATGGCTCCTTTGTCATTTACAAATACATTGGGGTGTGGGTAGTCCATCACGGAAGCGCGATTATTAAAACTCGATGCATAGTTATGTTGCAGTCCTAAGGTGTGACCTACTTCGTGTGCGGCTAATTGTCTTAATCTGTGTACAGCTGCCGTGCGCATTTTATCGGTGACTGGCTGTCCATTCACATAAGGGGATAATAGTGCTGTAAATATTAAATAATCCTGTCTTACTCTAAGCGAACCTAAAGTAACTTGGCCTTTTATAATTTCACCTGTTCTTGGATCGGTAATAGTTGCGCCATAACTCCAACCGCGGGTAGATCGGTGTACCCAGTTAATCATATTGTAACGAATATCCATGGGGTCAGCACTGTCAGGAAGAACTTGAACTTGGTATGCATTTTTATAGCCTGCTGCCTCGTAGGCTTGGTTCCACCATCTTGCACCCTCTAATAAAGCAGTACGAATAGGTTCAGGTGTGCCATTATCTAAATAGTATATGATTGGTTTCACAGCTTCACTCATTGCAGCGTTTGGATTTACTTTATTTAATCGATGCCTACTGATAAACATTTTTTGAATAGGCTCGCTGATATCACTTCCATAATCGAAATAAGTAATTCCAAAATAGCCACTTCTAATATCATACGCTCTTGGCTTATATTTATTATCGGGTAATGCAACAAAGCTATGGTGCATTCTTAAGGTGATTGCTTCGGTAGATGGCGCAACCGCTTGCACAAATCTTCCCGCATCAGAACCGCCTACAAAAGTAAGTGTTGCTTCAAACTCAGAATTATTCGGAAAATTTTTTGTGTTAGTTATATAGATGGCGGAACGACCTTCGTTTAAGGTGTAAGTTCCTTGTCTCATTTTTCTAATTTTATCGGCAGCGTTATGCGCGTCTCTTAAAAAAAATGAAGTAGCGTCTACTAATACAGCATTACCATCTTCTGCTTCCACTGTAAAATTAAACAACACAGATTGCGCGAATGATTCATTGACGGCTTTTTGTTCTTTTGGATCATTGGTCACTGCACGATAGTCCAAATTTGGTTGTGTAAGTAATACTTTTTTACCTACGCGATTAAAATACACAATTCTTGAATCCCCAATTTGACCTCTGTCTAATCCAATATCATTTGACCCAAGCCCTGCTGGCAGTGAGTTTACATATAAAAATGGGCTATTCCATTTGTCAACGACTAAGTAAATCTTTCCTTGCGTAGCGTCCCAGTAGTAATTAAAATAACCTTTACGCAATTCCATGTTTTTGGTTTTTTCATTGATGGGATTACTTTGCGCATGTAATAAGAAAGGGAAAAATAATAGTAGTAATAAGTTTTTCATACATTTTGATTTGACAATAAAAAAATCCTCCCATTCACGATTGTTCGGAATGGGAGGATTAAGATATGAATTTTACCGCTAAATTTAAGCAGTAGGTGTATCAGTGGTAGGTTCTGTAAAAAGTGTTGGCGCAACTACAGTCGCTTCAACAACAACCGGAGCTGGTGCAGGCGCTGCTTTTTTAACTACTTTCTTAGGAGCCACTTTCTTAGTTGCTTTTTTAGGAGCTACTTTTTTCTTTGGGGCTGCTTTTTTTGCTGCCTTCTTAGGAGCCACTTTCTT
>SXGQ01483716.1_pt1 | contig 12309 bp, 11 predicted proteins | sample 3178371 | NCBI WGS metagenome assembly SXGQ01 (sample SAMN11356859, study PRJNA531348) | freshwater metagenome | isolation source: freshwater sample F1-20 | place: China: Fuxian Lake, Yuxi | collected 2017-12-25 | reverse complement strand
TGAGAAAAAAAATTAGAACTAAAAATACAAAAACTGGAATTATAATTCTTAACGCAATTATACTAATATAAAGAAAATTTTTATTTTCTAAGTATAAATCAGATATTTTTGAATTTATCGATAGTAAACATCCTAACCAAAATATTAATAAAATATTTTCAAAGTTAAATAAAATTGATTTTATTTTCATGTATAAATTTTTTAATAATATTTTTTATTGAATAATTTTTAATGTAGAAGTTTTTAATAGCAGATTCCTTTTGAGAAAAAATTTTATTGTTTTTTATAAAGAAATTTATTTTTTTACATAAATCGGAAAAAGATTTATATATAATAATATTTTTGAATTTTTTATTTATTGTTATTCCCTTTAATGCGAATTTTGTTCCAATAATTGTTTTACCAAAAATTAGATTTTCAATTACTTTAATTTTTGTACCAGGTGATTGTTGTAATGGTAAAATAACAAAAAAACTTTTTTTTATATAATAATTTAATAAATTTTTTTTTAAATTTTTTTTTAAAATAATATTATTTTCTCCCAATATACTTGGAAAACTTTTTCCTGTTAGCATTAGATCAATATTATAATTTTTTTTTTTAAAGTAAGGCATAACTTTGTTAATTAAATAGTCTATTGCAATTTTATTTGGCTTATATGAATAACTTCCAGAATATATAATATATTTGTTATAAATTTTTTTTTTATATCTTTTATTTGTTTTTAATCTTTCAATATCAACACCATTTTCAAAGATTATGGGACTAATATTATATAAATATTTAACTCTTTTTGCATCAATCGAAGATACTACGGATGCGTAATCAGAAATTTGGAAAACTTTTTTCTCTAACAGTTTAGAAACCATAGAAATTATAACAGAGTTTTTTTTTTTTCTAATGTCATACTCTATATTGTGACTGTGATAGAATATTTTAGTTTTCTTTCTAAAAAAATTTAAAATTTTTATAGTAAAAAAACTAAAACCAATCCAACTTGCTCCCTCAATAATTGCAAAATTGTTATCTTTTTTTTTTAAATATTTTAGAACTTTTAAAATAAGAAATAAAATAGCAAATGGCTTAACAATATAACTATTGATATATTGAAAAAATAATTGGACTTTATAATTTTGACTAAAATACAAGTGCCAATCTTTTAATTCAAATAACTTTTTATCTTTTGACGGCCATTGATTATAAATTCCAAGACTTACTTCCGCGGCTCCATGATTGGCATTTTTTACTTGATAAAAGCATAATATGGCTATTTTAGACATTAATTATGATATTATAGTAATTATAAATTATATTTATATAAATATATTTTAATCAAACAGTGAATTCGTGGTGAAATCCTTTTTAAGCAATAATTTTTATTCGGACAATTTAATAATCCTACCATTTTTGTTAATACCTTTTTTTCTTATCTCAGGATCATTTTTGCCAGATTTTTTAATGTCTTTAAGTGCTTTAATTTTTTTAATTCATTGTTTTATGAATAAAGATTTTAAGTATTTTTATAACTATTATTTCATATTATTTTTTATCATTTATATTTATATTAATATAAATTCTTTTTTTTCATTTGATCCAAAAATTTCTTTTAAAACTTCAATTCCTTATATAAGGGTAATAATTTTTTCTATATTTTTTTCGTTTATAATAAATAAAAAAAATTTTATTAATTTATTTTTTTTTTCATTTTATTTATCCTATTTAATCTTACTAATAGATAGTTTATTTCAATTAATAACAGGATCAAATATAATTGGATATCCAGCAACTTATAGAATTAGCAGTTTTTTTGGAGAAGAGCTTATTATGGGAAGTTTTGTTAGCAGAACACTTCCTTTTGTTTTAGGTATATTATTTTTTTTAGATTTAAAAAATAAAGATTTTTTAGGCTTAGCACTTTTATTAATTGCTGGTATATTAGTTTTTTTAAGCGGAGAAAGACTTGCGTTAGTTTATTATACAATAACAATATTTTTTTCTTTTATTTTCTTTTTTAACTTTAAATTCAAAATTTATTTTCTTGCTTTAATTTTTTTAACCTTTTTTATAATAACTTTTTATAATTCTAATTTTTTTAATCGATTATATTTTCATACTAAGCAACAATTAAAACAAGGTCAAAGTTCTTTATTTTTAAGTTATCGTCATGAGTTACATTATTTGACAGCTTATAGAATGTATAAAGATAATAAATTTTTTGGCCATGGATTAAGATCATTTAGAAATTTGTGTGCTGATGAAAGGTTTAGTGTTCAAGATAAGATTGATAAAGACAAGACTCAATTTTCACCTATAGATGGTTTGTATGATATTACCGAAGAATACAGAGAAGTTGAGGATCTAAACTCTTTAAAAACAATTCAAAAATATTATGTAGTTTCAGTTACATCAAAAGACTCTCGCTTTGAATTTGTGGTAGGAGATTATTATAAAAAATTCTTTAAATCTAAGGGTGACAATGTTAAATCAAATGAAGCTTTGTTTGTTAATTATGCATACCCTAATGGTTGCAATACCCATCCACATAATGTTTATCTGCAAATTTTAGCAGAGATTGGTCTTGTTGGCTTTTTTTTATTCTTTGGTTTTTTCTTATTTTTGTTTTACCAGTTGATAATTATTTTTTTAAAAATTAAAAGAAACGATATATCATATAAATATAAATCAAATTTCCTATTTATTCTCGGGATAGTTTTAAGTTTATTTCCTCTATTTCCCTCGGGAAGTTTTTATAATAATTGGCTGTTATCAATATTTTCTATTAACTTAGGATTTTTGATAAATTATTATCCATTAAATATAAAAAAAAATGATTAGTTTTTTTTCTTTTTTAATTGTACTGAATTTATTCATTTTGTATTTCTTCGAAATTTTTTCTAAAATAATTGGTTTGTATGATAAACCTGATGGGATTAGGAAATTGCATAAAAAAAAAGTGCCAAGCATAGGTGGATTTATTTTTTTTATAAATTTATCAGCAATAGTTTTATATTTAAATTTTTTTACTATAAATGGTTTGGATTTTTTTTTGAACAAAAATCAAATTAATATATTTTTTGTTTTCTCATTTTTTTTTTTTATTATTGGCTATTTTGACGATAAATTTAACTTAAACCCAAATATAAAATTATTGTTATTTACAGTAGCAATATATTTTTTTTTATTTTTCTTTCCCGATTGGACAATTAAAAGTTTAAATTTCTCATTTTATAAAAAGAGCGTTAATATTCAGCAAATTTCTTATTTTTTTACTATTTTTGCATTTTTACTATTTATAAATTCTTTTAATATGTTTGACGGCATAAATCTTCAGTCGGTTAGTTATTCAATATTCATATTAATAATTTTTTATACTAAAAGTAATTTTAATTTATTTTATATTTTTTTGATATTTCCATTGCTAATTTTTTTTTATTTAAATTGCCAAAATAAATGTTTTTTAGGAGATAACGGTACTTTACTTCTTTCATTTATTTTTTCTTTTTTATTCATAGATTTTCATAACAATAAAAAATTATTATTTGCGGATGAGATTTTTTTAATTATGTTAGTACCAGGACTAGATATGTTAAGACTATTTATTTCGCGAATTACAAAAAAAATCAACCCTTTTCATCCGGATAGAAATCACATTCATCATTTATTGGTAAAAAAATTTGGGATTCGTTTGTCATTAATTATTTTATTTAATTTGATATTTTTACCAAATATAATCAATCAATTTTACAACTTAACAATTTTTTTAATTATTTTACTAATTTTTTCTTATTTTTATTTAATAAAGATTTTAACAAAATAATTTTATGAAAATATATTCTTTAAACAATTTTAAACTGTTAGATGATATTGCTCTTAAAAAAAGATCCGAGATACTAGGGCTAATAAAAAATAATATTAAAAAAAGTACAATTCAAGATGTATTAGATGTTGGAACAACTTCCGATACATTAAATAAAAGTTCTAATTTTCTAATAAATAATTTTTTGCATAATAAAATATGTAAATCTATCTCTGATCAGAAAATAGTTTCAAAGTTTTTTTCATACACTATTCAAAAATCTATAACTAATAAATTGACTCGTGCAGAAATAAATAAACTTTCCTCAGATTTAGTTATTTCAAATGCAACTATTGAGCATGTTGGTTCTGAGAAAAATCAATACTACATGATCAAAAATATAATTTTATTAACAAAAAAAATATTTGTTATTGCCACACCTAATAGATATCATCCCATTGAATTTCATACATTCATACCATTAATTCATATGCTCCCAAAAAATATTCATAGATTACTTTTGAAATTATTTGGCCTTTCTTATTTTGCGAAAGAAAAAAACTTAAATTTACTTTCAAAACAAGATCTGGTGGATTTGTTAGATAGATTTAAAGAACAAATTGACTATTCTATCTTTTATATTAAGTGGCTTGGGATAAAGTCAAATTTAATCGTAATTGGAAAAAGAAAAAAATAAAATTGAAATTATCAATTATAATACCATGTTTTAATGAAATTAACAATTTAGAAAAAATTATTTCTTTAATACTTAAACAAAAAGATATTGATAAAGAAATAATATTAGTTGATGACTTCTCTAGCGACGGATCGCGTCAGCTAATAAAGGAATCGCTTTATAAAAAAGTTAATAAAGTTATTTACCACAGTTCAAATTTAGGAAAGGGAGCTTGCATTAAGTCAGCCCTAAAAAAAGTTACTGGAGAAATAATACTCATTCAAGATGCTGATTTAGAATATAGCCCAAGTGATTACAAAAAATTAATATCACCAATTATAAAAAAAAAATCTCTTGTTGTTTACGGTTCTAGAGTACTTTATAAAAATAGATATAGAACAAAAGGTTTTACTTCTCTATTTAGAATATTAGCTAATCATCTCCTTACAATCGTCTCAAATATAATTAATAATCAAACGCTTACCGACGCCCATACCTGTTATAAAGTTTTTCATAAGAGTATTCTTTCAAGTTTAAAATTAAAAGAGAATGATTTTAGTTTTTGTCCTGAGCTGACTACAAAAATATCCAAATTGAATTTAAAAATTATAGAAGTTCAAATTAAATATAATGGAAGAAGTTATAAGGAAGGAAAAAAAATAAATTTTTACGATGCTATTAAAGCATTCATCGTATTGTTTAAGTATCGTTTTATTCATGATTAAAAAAAATTATCTCTTAGATCTTCTTGCTGTAGTTATTATAATTTCAAGCTATGTTTTAGGTTATTACTCATTTAAATATAATCAAGATTTCCATCATTGGGGTTTACAGCTAAGTTATTTAATTGATTATAAAAATGGTTTTTCATTTTTCAATGAAATTTATTTACAATATGGTCAAGGTCAGACAGTTTTATTGTATATTATTGATAAAGTATTTAAAATTAATTTTTACTCGATTGGCATCATCGTTCAGATAATTTATTGTCTAAATTTAATTTTTATTTATAAAATATTTTCTTTTCTTACTGAAAAATATTATGCATTATTAATAATATTTTTTATATATCTCATTCATCCATATATTATTTATCCTTGGCCAGATTATTATTCAGGTTTATGCCTGACTTTGTCAGCGCATTTTCTTTTAACTAATAAAAATTATAATATTTTTTATTACGTACTCTCTGGCTTTTTACTATTTTTATCAATATTCTTTAGAACTTCCTATTTAATATCAATAGTTCCAGCGTTTATATTTTTTTTTTTATTTTATAGAAAAATTTTTATCAAACACAAAGTAAATATTTTAGTTTTATCTTTTATTTTTTTTTTACTTCTATACTTTGTTTATCTAAATAAAAATCTATCCAACTGGTATTATCAAGGATTAGGATCGATCACATCTTATGCTTACGGATCCAATCATCATTTAATGGAAACAATAATTGAAAATTTTGGTGAAAATATATGGATTTTTTTGAAATTGCTAAAAATGTTTTTTAGATTTTTATATAAACTATTTAATATTTTTTCATTAGATAATTTTTTTTTTTACATTTTTTTTATTAATAAATTTATATTATCTCTCTTTCATTTATTTAAAAAAAAAAAAACTGAAATTAGTTTTTTTGAGTCTAAATTAATACTTTTATCGGTTATTGGTTTTTTTGGATTTTTACAATCTTTTATGATTTATGAAACATTTAGAAATGTTAACTCAACATTAGGAATTTTTATTTTCGGTGTTTATATAATCAATAAAATAAATTTATCGAAAAAAGTATTATTGATTATTAAAGTAATGTTTTTATTAATAATTATTTTTATTTTTAAAGCATTTCCAAATGTTTCTAACTATAAACCATTAATAACAAAAAATGATGGCAATTTTGTTAGCAGCTCGGTTAATTACTTTTCAGAAAATCATTTTATACAATCAGAAAATAAAATTTATTATGATAAATTAAATCAAGTTATTTGTGGTCAGAATAAAAAAATAGTCAATATGTACCAAGATTTTGTTCTTCCTTACATTTGTAATTATAATGTAAAAAAATATTCAACAATGGGTACTAGATTTTTTATAAAAACTAATCCAGTCGAGTATAAAAGAATTTTAATTGATTATATTCTTCTGGAAGATGAAATGTTAATAACAAGTAAAGATATTGCTAGCTCAAATATGAAAAAAATATTTGAGATAGATTTGCCAACTGATTTAGAGTGGTTTTCGGCATATGATAATTACTCAAAAAAAATATTTGGTTATATCAATTACTAATTTTGTTAACCCATCTTCCCATAAATACAATACCAATACTAGATACTTGAAATAATAATCTATCAACAGTGTTTGGAAGCATTTCTTCCAAAGTGGAAGGATGAATAAAATAAATTATGTATAAAAAAATAAAATTCAATAAGAAAAAAAATAATATAAATCGATATTCATTATTTTTTTGAATTTTTAAGTTAATAAAAAAAAGTATAAATATATTAAATATCAAAATTGGATATTTGAAAAACGCTATGATGATATGTTTTGTAATTTCTATTATATAAATAGCTATTAATTCTATTTCTTTAAACTTTTTTAAATTTGATAAGTCGAACTTTACTTGATATTCAATATTTCCTTTAAGATATTTCTCGATTAATAGGTATAAAATTATTAAAAAAAAAAATATTATCGTAAAATAAATTTTTTCTAAATTTTTATTTTTCACGAAAAATATGAAACAAAAGTTAAAGAAAATTACATAAAAAAAGCATTCTTGCTTTATCCATAATAAACAAAAAGATCCAATTAAAATTATCGCATAACTAAATAGTTTGTCATAATAATTTTTTTTATTTAAGAAAATAAATTTTGCAAGAAAACAAATATAGGAGAATGTTATGTATTCTTGGTAACCACTAAATAAAAATATATCATAACTTGCAGCTAGTAATAATATTATAAATAAAACTCCATATAACTTATTTTTAATATCTGCACATATAGTAAATAATGAAACTATATAAATATAAGGAATAAATAGTCTTCCTATATATTCATAGTTAAATAAAGAATTTTTCCAAAAAAAACTCCAAAGATAAGACCCTAAATGAGGGTATTGTGGCAGAGGAAGATTTTTTATATTTTCTATACCTTGATTTTGATAAAAACTATTAACTTTCCAAAACCAATGTTCTAAGCCATCCCAATCTAATATGGCATGATGTGCAATTTCAAAAAAAATCGATAAGCAGACAATAGGAAATATAATTGTGTAAATATTTACACTTTGAAATAGTTTTTTTCGTAAAAAACTAAAGTTGGTAATTAAAGAAATAATAAGAACCATCAAAAAATAAAAAAATAAGTTAATTTTTAAAAAAGAGATTATTAAAACAATAAAGATTTGCAAAATTATGTTGCAAAAAATAATATCAAAGTAATTAAGTGATAGTTGTAAATTTAATTTTTTATAATTATTAAGATTAAAAGGAGTTGAAAAAAATAAATGCAATATAAAAAATTGAAAAGTTATTGCAAAAATTTCAATCATTTTTTTTTACTAAAAAGCATTGATTGTTATAGTTATCTAATATTTCATACTTTACGTTATTAAAAATAATCGAAGAATTATTATTTTTATAATTCAACAAAATTAAATAATTTTCATTGTAAACTTCATTAAAATTGTAAAATAATGCATCAATTGCTCCTAGACTTTTATAATTATTTATTATGCGGACATTATTTTTGATTTTATTCTTATTAATTGTTGAGTTTACAAAACCATAACCTTGTTTATCACAATATCCATAATTATTTGTCAGTCTCGTACTATAGTCATTTCTCTGTATTACATAAACATTAAGAAATGTTTTAAAAAATAATAGAATAAATAAGATTGATAACACGGTTAATATAATTTTATTTTTCTGTCTTTGATTTTTCATTTTAGAAATTGAAAATTAAAAATTATTTATAAAATTATATGTAGGTTATACTTTATAATAAATAATAGAAAGATATTTTTCGTATTATGATTTTATAAAAATTTTCTTAAATTTTTAATAATTCTCCAAAACCTTTCCGGAGTTTTGAGCGTTAGATATAAAGTAAAATTAATCCACCACGAATTTGGTATTAATATTCGATTATTATCTATTATTATTTGAGTTTTTACTTTTCCAACTTTTTCTATTGTAAGAACTAACCATGAAAATATATTTTTAAAAAATATAATCCTAAAAATTTTTTTATATATTGCAGAATTAATACCAAAAATTTCTTTTGCTGCTGCAAAATAGCCATTAAATTCCATATTTAATCTTATCTCTAAATTTTTATTATTAATTTCAAAATTTCCATATCTATAAAATAAAATTTTATTTTTAATGAATTTCCAGTCCTTAAATTTTGTAATTAATTTAAGAGCTATATATACTTGTGGGTAACCATAATTTAATAAAATTTTCTTGTTAAGTGATCTGTATATTTTTTTAAATGAATTTACATTAATAATTTGTGTTCCTAGTGTACCAAGATTATTAATATTTTTTAATAAATCAAAAGTTTCAAATTTAATATTTTTTAAAATTTTATTATTTTTTATTATTTGGTTATTTTTATGGAAAGAACTAAAATTTAATGCAAATCCTGAGTTATTTTTAAATTTTAAAAAATTAATGAGAGTTTTTAGGTTTTTTGTTTCAATTCTATCATCATCACCAATAAACCAAACATACTTAGTTTTTATTCTTTTTAAATAATAAAAATATCTTGCAGCAAATGTTTTTTTATTTTTTTCAGTTATAAATTGAATATTTTTATTTTGTAAAAATGGTTTAATTTTCTTTTTATCTTTAATTCCAAAATTTATAACTTGTATTTTAATTTTAATATTTGATTGAACTATATCATATAATAGAGGTATTAAATAATCGTATCTACCGTTGCTGAATATTACAATTGTTAGCATAATTTTTTATATTTGTTTTTAAATTTACTTGATATAAGCATATTAAAAAATGAAGATATTCCAATTTTTATCTTAGTAATACTTAGTGTTAAAATATATTTGTGGTTATGAAATTAGTAATTTTATCAGGTGGCAAAGGCACAAGAATATCAGAAGAAAGTCTTTTAAAGCCAAAACCGTTAGTAGAAATTGGCAACATGCCAATTATCTGGCACATTATGAAAATTTATTCTTTTTATGGAATTAATGAATTTATAATTTGCTGTGGTTATAAGGGTTATCTAATTAAAGAGTATTTTGCTAATTATTCACTACATTCTTCAGATGTGACAATTGATATTAACAAAAATACGATTGATGTTCATAGAAAAAGTAGTGAAGATTGGAGAATAACACTCGTAGATACTGGCGAAGAAACTCTTACTGGTGGAAGAATTTTAAGAATTAAGAATTACATCAAAGAAGATTTTTTATTAACTTATGGAGATGGAGTCTCGGACATAAACATTAAGAAATTAATTCATCATCATAAGTTAAGTAAGAAATTAGCAACAATGACTATTGTTCAACCACAAGGCAGATTTGGCATTGTTGATGTTAATAAAAAAAATAATTTAGTAGAAAATTTCTCTGAAAAACCAAAAGGAGATGGATCATGGATTAATGGTGGTTTTTTTGTCTTAAAAAAAGAGATTTTTAAATATTTAAAAGACGATAATACAGTATGGGAAAAACAACCACTTGAAAAACTTGCTAAAAATTCTGAGCTTTCAGCTTTTCATCATTATGGTTTTTGGTATGCAATGGATACAATGAGGGATAAGCAATATTTAGATAGTCTATGGTTTTCTAAAAAAGCCCCATGGAAGCTATGGGATGAGAAATAATTTTTATCTTCTAAAAAAATTTTGGAAAAATAAAAAAGTTTTTTTAACAGGACATACAGGCTTCAAAGGTAGTTGGTTTTCTATTTTTTTGAATTTGCTTGGTGCAAAAGTTGTGGGATATTCCTTAAGACCAGAAGAAAAAAACAATCTTTTTGATTTAGCTAATTTAGATAGCCAAATTCACAACTCTATAATTGGAGATATCAGAGATTATAATAAATTAAAAAAATCTATCATAAAATTTTCTCCTGATTTTGTGGTTCATATGGCAGCTCAACCTTTAGTAAGGTATTCGTATGATCAACCAAGATATACTTATGAAGTTAATACTTTAGGCACTGTTAATATACTTAATATTTTGAATGAAATAAACTTTATAAAATCTGCACTTATTATTACAACTGATAAAGTTTATTTTAATATTAACAAAAAATCTTATTACCGTGAAAATGATCGTTTAGGTGGGTTAGATCCTTATAGCAATTCTAAATCTTGTGCAGAATTAATAGTAGACTCTTACAATCACTCATTTTTAAGGAAAAAAGATATATATGTAGCTACCGCCAGAGCAGGTAATGTTATTGGAGGTGGCGATTTTTCTCTAGATAGAGTTCTCCCAGATTATTTTCGCTCTTTGTCTTCTAAAAATAAAAGTTTATTTTTAAGATCTCCAAATTCTGTAAGACCTTGGCAATTTGTTATTGACCCTTTGTACGGATATATTTTGTTATTAATGAATCTTTACAAAAAAAATAAATTTAAAGAATATTGCTGGAATTTCGGGCCAGAAAAATCAAATAACAAATCAGTTAATTATGTAGTTAATTTATTGAACAAAGAGTTTAATAACTCTGTAAAGGTTATTAAAAAAAATAACATTTCCAAAGATTATTATGAGAGTAAATTATTAATGTTAAATTCAAAAAAATCAAAAAAAACATTAAATTGGAAACCTAAATATAGCCTCAATAAATCTGTAGAATTGATATCAGATTGGCATAAACAGTTTTTAATGAAGAAAAATATTTTAAGAATTTGCCAAGAGCAAATAATTAATTATTTTAAATAGTTATATGGATAAAAATAAAATTTTAAAAATAAAGAGCAGCATATTAGATTTGGTTGATAATTATTCTAATATTAATTTCAAAGAAAAAGAATTTATCTCTGGAGTTAGCGATGTACCCGTATCTGGTAAAGTTATTGGTGCATCAGAACTTAAAAATATGGTCGAAGCTTCACTTGATGGGTGGTTGACCACAGGAAGATTTAATCAGCAATTTGAAGAAAGATTAGCAAATTTTCTTGGCGTTAAATGCCTGCTCACTGTTAATTCTGGCTCATCGGCGAACCTAATAGCATTTTCAACCTTAACTTCACATAAATTAAAAGAAAGGGCACTACAAAAAGGAGATGAAGTTATTTCAGTCGCAGCAGGATTTCCAACAACTGTTAATCCAATTATTCAATTTGGAGCAATCCCAGTTTTTGTTGATGTTAAAATTCCAACTTATAATATTGATGAAAATCTAATAGAGGATGCTATAACCAAAAAAACGAAAGCCATAATGTTGGCTCACACTTTGGGAAATCCATTTAATGTAAAAAAGATTAAAGATATTTGTGAAAAATATAACCTTTGGTTAATAGAAGATAGTTGCGATGCACTTGGTTCAAAATTTGATAATAAAAATGTTGGAACTTTTGGTGATCTTGCAACTTTGAGTTTTTATCCAGCGCATCATATAACAATGGGTGAAGGCGGAGCTGTATTCACAAATAGCAAAAAATTAGAGCGTATTGCAGAATCTTTTAGGGATTGGGGAAGGGATTGTTATTGCGAACCTGGTAAAGACAATACTTGTAATAAAAGATTTGGTTGGAAATTAGGAGATCTGCCATTTGGTTATGATCATAAGTACACCTATTCTCATTTAGGTTATAATATGAAAATAACTGATATGCAGGCAGC
>SXGQ01115689.1_pt1 | contig 12310 bp, 10 predicted proteins | sample 3178371 | NCBI WGS metagenome assembly SXGQ01 (sample SAMN11356859, study PRJNA531348) | freshwater metagenome | isolation source: freshwater sample F1-20 | place: China: Fuxian Lake, Yuxi | collected 2017-12-25 | reverse complement strand
TCGATCGCAGCGGTCGTGGCGGTGGTCTTCATGGCCCGGACCGACTCCAAAGGCCAAGCGATCGGCGCCATGACGCTGGGTGCCATGCTCGCAGCCATGCTCGCCCGCAGCATCCGCTCGCGCACGCAGCCGGTGGTCGTGTTCGCGGCGCCAGCGCTGGCGCTCGGGCTGGCGCAGCTGGCGCTGTCGTTCACGTCCGGTCCCGGCTTCGATGACGACATCGTCCGCGGCACGGTGGTGCCGGTGCTCCGGCTCATGCCCATGGACATCGCCGCAGGAAGCCTGTGCGGCGTCGCGCTCGGCTACGGCATGACCAAGTCGGGCGGCTCCGACAACGCTGACGAGGACTGAACCCAGTCTCCTGCCATCCGGCCGTATGCTCGGCCGCATGAGCCTCGCCGTCACCGGAACCATCGGAATCGACACCGTCTACACGCCCCGTGAGCGCCGCGAAGGGGTGCTGGGAGGCAGTGCTGCCTACTTCGCCGCCGGTGCGAGCTTCCTCTCGCCCGTGCGCCTGGTCGCGGTCGTCGGCGACGACTGGCCTGGTGCGCACCGCGATGCGCTCGGACGGTTCAAGGGAATCTGCATGCAGGGGCTCGAGACACGCCCCGGCAGCCGCACGTTCTCGTGGGGCGGCCGCTACTTCGAGGACGTGAACCAGCGCGAGACCCTCTTCACCGAGGTCGGCGTGCTGCAGGAAGCGCCCCCGCGGGTACCCGATGCCTACCGCGACACGCAATTCGTGTTCCTGGGCAACACGCACCCTGCGGTGCAAGCCGACTTCATCGACCAGTTCCCGCAGCGCAAGCTCGTGGTGTGCGACACGATGGATCTCTGGATCAAGACGGCCCACGGCGAGCTGCTGTCGCTCCTCAAGCGCGTTGACGGTGTCGTGCTCAACGACACCGAAGCGCACGAACTCACCGGGATCCGCAATGCGGTCAGCGCGGCGCGGCACATCACCACGCTCGGACCGACCTTTGCGGTCGTGAAGAAGGGTGAGCATGGCGCCGTCCTCGTGCATCGCGATGGCGTGGCCGTGCTCCCAGCGTTCCCCGCGCCAGAGGATCGGGTGATCGACCCGACCGGCGCCGGCGACAGCTTTGCGGGAGGGATGATGGGGCACCTCTCGCGCGTGAACCGCACGGATTTCAAGGCGATCCGCGATGCCCTGTCGTGGGGGACCGTGGTGGCGAGCTTCACGATCGAGTCCTTCGGGCCCGAGCGCCTGCAGTCGCTCACGGAAGCGGAGCTCACCGAGCGGTACCAACACTTCCGCAGCGCGCTCGGAGTTGATTCGTGACGCTGCGGCACCTGCTGGCTGGCGTTGCGCTCCTCGCGAGCGTCGCAGCCTCTGCAGCCGCCGACTGGATCCCGTTCGATCGCCTGCCCCACGCCGACAAGGTGCAGAAGGCGCGGCAGCAGTGGGGCAACCCGCGGGGTGCCACGCCCGAGGAGATCCGCTGGACCCCGACGACCGCGTACATGCTGCGCGATGGCGCATGGAGCGCGATCGATCGAGCCACCGGCAAGCGCGACACGATCCGGGACAAGGACGTGCCTGAGTCGGCCGTGCGTGGCGGCCGGTCAGCCGCAAGCGATGGCACCGGCGTGGCGCGCGGGCGACAGCGCACCAGCGAACCAGCGCCTGATGGCGAGCGCGTAGCGATCCACGAAGGTGGTCACGTGTTCATCACGCGTGGCGCGCAGCGCGACCGCATCACGCCGGACGCCGCACCCGGCGTGAAGTACGGCGTCGCCAGCTGGGTCTATGGTGAGGAACTCGACCAGAAGTCGGCGATGTGGTGGCATCCGCAGTCGTCGGCGCTCGCCTACTACTCCTTCGATGAATCGAAGGTGCCCGAGTTCCTGCTCTCGACCGAGCTGACGAAGCAGCGCCCGGCGCTGGACCGCGAGCGATATCCCAAGCCTGGCGATCCCAACCCGATCGCAGGGCTCTCGATCTACAGCGTCGTCACCGGGCGTACGACGCAGGTGCAGGTGGGCGATGCCGACCAGTACGTCTACGGCGTGCAGTGGACCCCGGGCGGCAAGGAACTGCTCTTTCACCGGCTCAACCGATTGCAGAACCGCCTGGAACTCTGCGTGGCCGATCCGGCCACCGGCGAGGTCCGCGTGGTACTCGTCGAGGAGCAGCGGTGCTACCAGAACCACCTGCCGAAGCTGCGTTTCCTGGCGAAGCAGCCGCGCAGCTTCCTCTGGGAATCCGAGCGCACGGGCTTTGCGCACTTCGAGCTCCGCTCACTCGACGGCGGCGAGCCGGTCGTCCTGACCAAGGGCGACTTCGCCATGCGCGAGATCCACTGGATCGACGAGGACTCCGGCACGCTCTGGTGCATCGGCTACAGCGGCAAGGTCGGGATCAATCCGCATCTGTGGCGCGTGGCGCTCGATGGCTCCGGCGGCAACGAGGTCACCAGCTCCGACATGCACTGGAGCTCGTTCAGCGTGGCGCCCGACGGTGGGCACGCGATCGCGGTCGAGCAGTCGATCGACACGGCACCGTGCACGGTGCTGGTCGCCAAGGACGGCATGCGAGTGGCTGTGGTCGCGGAGCGCAAGGGCGATGCGATCGCCGACAAGGGCTGGCCCCGCCCCGAGCTGCTGCAGTTGAAGGCCGCCGACGGCACCACCACGCTCTACGGCACCTTGCACAAGCCCAAGGAGTGGAAGGAGGGCACTCGTCTGCCTGCCGTGGTGCAGGTCTACGGCGGTCCGTTCTTCCGCACGGTCGAGAACACCTACGACCCGGTCGAGCCGCTCTGCGAGTTTGGCGTGCTGCTGGTGAAGATCGACAACCGCGGTACCCCCGGGCGTGGCAAGGCCTTCGAGGATGCCACGTACCTGAACCTTGGCATGGCCGATGTGGATGACCAGGCTGCGGCCATCCGCCAGCTCGTGGCGCGCGGCCTGGTCGACCCCGCGCGCGTGGGCATCACTGGATTCTCCTACGGCGGCACCATGAGCGCGCTGGCGCTCCTGCGCTATCCCGGCGACTTCACGGTCGGCGTGGCCGGCGGGGCAGTGACCGACTGGAACAACTACGACTCCATCTACACCGAGCGCTACATGCGCACGCCTGCAGAGAATCCCAAGGGCTACGAGCAGTCGAGTTGCGTGCGCCTGGCCGGCAACCTCAAGGGGCGCCTGCTCATCGTGCACGGCATGGTCGATGACAACGTGCACCCCGCGAATGCCTGGCAGTTGGCCGATGCGCTCCAGTCCAAGGGCAAGCCCTTCGACATGATGCTCTTCCCCAACAGCGGTCACGGGATCTGGAGCCCCTCGTATGAGTCGGTCACGTGGAGCCATCTGCTGCGTGGCCTTGGGTTCGCGAACTGATGCGACCGGCGCCCGTGCGCCGATGAAGCAGGCCATGGCGCGAGCGCTCCCACCTGATCGAAGCCACGTCGGCACTGAGCAGCGGCACCCCGGTTCCATGGAGTTCGATGCGCTGTCGGTGCAAGGCTGCATCGAGGTGCTTGCACGCGACCAGCAGCGTGCCGTCGACGCTGTGCTGGCCGCCGCGCCCGCGATGGCGGCGTTCGTCGAGGCCTTGCTGCCGCGCATGCTCGACGGCGGTCGTCTGCTCTACGCCGGGGCCGGCACCAGTGGCCGCCTGGGTGTGCTCGACGCGAGCGAGTGCCCGCCGACCTTTCGGTCGCGGCCAGACCAGATCATCGGCGTGATTGCTGGCGGCGATTCGGCGCTGCGCACGTCGAGCGAGCGCATGGAAGATGACCCACGGGGCATCGCGTCGGAGTTCGACCGGCTTGCGATCGGTGCCTTGGACGCGGTCGTGGGCATTGCGGCAGGCGGCACCACGCCGTATCCGCGCGGTGCGGTCACGATGGGCAAGCAGCGTGGCGCACTGACCGCGTTCCTCTCATGCGCGCCGTGCGATGCACCCGAGGGCTGCGATCACCTGCTGCTCATCGATACTGGGCCCGAGGTGATCACTGGTTCCACGCGACTCAAGGCGGGGACCGCGACGAAACTCGCGCTCAATTGCATCACGACGGCGCTCTTCACCAAGCTCGGCAAGGTGCACGGCAACCTGATGGTGGATCTGGCCGCCACCAACGACAAGCTCGTCGATCGTGCGGTGCGGATCATGCGCACCATGCATCCGGAGCTCTCGCGCGAGCAGGGGGCTGCGTTGCTCGAGGCTGCAGGCGGCAGCCTGAAGATGGCGCTCGTCATGCATGCAGCTGGTCTGGATCGAGCTGGTGCTCAGGCGCGGCTCGATGCAGCGCGAGGAATTCTGCGCGCAGCGATCGAACGCTAGGCATGGCCATCCGAGCCTCCCATCAGCCAGCGCATCGTCGTGGCGGAGGATGTTGGTGCGTCACCTCGTGCCGGGACAGGGCGCACCAATCCCCCAAAAGCGACGGCCCCCGCGTTCATCACGCGGGGGCCGGTCGGTTCGCTTGCTCACAGGCGTTGCCGCCTGCCTCATCCTGCCGCCGCGCAAGCACGGTGGCGGGAGATTGCCTTCATCAGACGATGTGCTGCGTGAAGGTCTTCAGCGCACGCACGCGCACCTTGCGCGAAGCGGGCTTCGACTTGGTGATGTACTCCTTGCCGGTCAGCGGGTTGATCTTCTTCTCACCGCCGCGCTTGGCGGGAGTGGTCTTGGCGACCATCTTGAAGCCGAGGAACTTGAAGGTGCCGCAGCCCTTCTTGCCGAGGTCGGCAACCATGACCTGCGTCAGGGTGTCGAACACGCTGATGACCTGCTTGCGGGTCAGGCCGGTCGAGGTCACGCACTCGGCGATGACCTGCGACTTGCTGCGGGGGCTGCTGGCGGGGGTGGCCTTGTAGGCCTTCTTCTTAGTGGCGGTAGCCATTTCTCAATCCGTTTCTGACCCCTTTATGGGGCCTTGAGTGCGAACCGGGCGTCGTCCAAATCTCCGCTCCGGGATAATCCCTAGGATAATCGTCGGATTCGCGTACTTCAAGGGGTGGGAGGTCGCAAAACGGTAGGAATCCCGAAGTTTTTGCGCTCACCCCTCGAGGTCCGGCCAAGGTCCACGGTCTTCAGCGTGACGCGATCACGGACGGACCGTCTCGCGCCCCACGCTGGCGTAGGTGAAGCCGGCCTCGGTCACCTGCGCCGAGCGGTACAGGTTGCGTCCGTCGAAGATCGTGCGGCCCTTCATGCGCTGCGCCATCGCGGCGAAGTCTGGGCTTCGGAAGTCGTTCCACTCGGTGCAAATGACCAGCGCATCGGCGCCGTCGAGGGCGTGATACATGTCGCTGGCGGCTTCGGCTTGCGGGAACTCCTTCGCCATGTTCTCCATGGCGACCGGATCGAACGCGCGCACCACGGCGCCGGCGGCTACGGCACGCTCCATGAGCGCGATCGAAGGCGCTTCGCGGATGTCATCGGTTCGGGGCTTGAACGCCACGCCCCAGAACGCCAGTCGCTTGCCCTTGACGCCGCCGAGTTCCTGCTCGATTTTGCCCCAGAAGTGGGATCGCTGGTCTTGGTTCACCTCATGGACCGACGCGTTGAGCTTGCAGTCGAAACCCACGGCGCGGCCCATGCCCACGACCGCCTGCGTGTCCTTGGGGAAGCATGATCCGCCATAGCCCAGGCCCGGATACAGGAACTGATTGCCGATGCGCTTGTCGGCGCACATGCCCTCGCGCACGCTGGCGATGTTCGCGCCGTAGAGCTCGGCCAAGTTGGCGATCTCGTTGATGAAGCTGATCTTGCAGGCCAGCATGGCGTTGCTGGCGTACTTGACCATCTCCGCGCTGCGGACATCCATGAAGTAGATCGGGTTGCCTTGGCGTACGAAGGGTTCGTAGAGCGCGCGCAGCACCTCCTCGGCCTTCTCGGTTTCGACCCCGCAGACCACGCGGTCGGGCCGCATGAAGTCACTGATGGCGTCGCCTTCCTTGAGGAACTCAGGGTTGTCCGCGATGTGGAAGGGGACCTTGGTCTTGGCGCGGATTGCATCGCGAACCTTGTGGCTGGTGCCCACCGGCACGGTGCTCTTCACGATCACGAGCTTGTCGGCCCCCTTCGAACCCAGCGACTCGATGGCATCGCCGATGTCGTTGGCCACGCGCAGCACGTACTGCAGGTCGGCGCTGCCGTCCTTGTCGCTCGGCGTGCCGACGCAGATGAAGATGCCCTTCGCGTCGCGGTACGCCTCGGCCTTGTCAAGCGTGAAGTGGAGGCGGCCAGACTTGATGTTGCGCTCGAGCATTTCGCTCAGGCCGGGTTCGTAAATCGGGCTCTCGCCGCGCTTGAGGGTCTCGATCTTGAGCGGATCCACGTCCAGGCAGGTCACGTCGTTGCCCATGTCGGCGAAGCACGCACCCGTGACCAGACCGACGTATCCCGTACCGACCATCGTGACCTTCATGCTGGATCTCCTTATGGGGACAGAAGTCTACGCCCCTCCCACGGCGGCGGCGGACCCCTCACGAGCCAGAAGCCATCGCTTCAGCTGCAGCGGCCATGCCGATCCGCCTGCCGCGGTGCCCATGAAACCACCGAATCCCGATGCTGCCACGACCCGGTGGCAGGGGATCAGCGGGGCGAGACGGTTCCGGGCCATGGCCTGCGCTGCGGCACGCACCGCCCGTGGCCGTCCGGCCAAGGCCGCGAGCTCCGCATAGGTGATCGTGCAACCCACGGGCACGGCTCGAAGCGCCAGCCAGCATGCACGATGGAACTCGGGACCGAGCGGGACGAGTCCGGTCCGTGGGTGCACGGATGGATCCCGCAGCCAGCGTTCGATGCTGTCGAAGAGTTCATCGAGCCCCGAGGGATCGCTCCACCCCGCATGGGGTCCCCGCGGGCTCCCGGCAGGCCGTTCCATGGTCGCGGGTACGGCGGCGCCGGGCTCGACCCACGTGGTGCACGGTCCACGCGCATCGCAGCCAGCCAGCAGGTCCGCGGGGCCCACGCGCCATCGTTTCACGCCTCGAGCATACGAGCGACCGCGCTAGGATCAGGTCATGACGCCAGCTACCGCCGTGCCAGCCGTGTCCGACGCCGCCGACCCCATGGGCGCATCCCTGCTCGACATGCTGCGGGGCCACGATCCCGAAGTCGCCACCATCCTCTCGGGCGAGCGCGACCGGCAGGAGACGACGCTGGAGCTCATCGCCAGCGAGAACCACGTCAGCACCGTCGTCATGCACACCGCCGGCAGCTGGATGACCAACAAGTACGCCGAGGGCTACCCAGGCAAGCGCTACTACGGTGGTTGCGAGTGGCACGACCAGGTCGAGGACCTCGCCCGCGAGCGCGCCAAGCGGCTCTTCGGCTGCAACTTCGCCAACGTGCAGCCGCACTGTGGCGCCAACGCCAACATTGCGGCCTTCATGGCGCTGATGAACCCCGGCGACACGGTGCTCAGCCTGCCGATCAAGTCGGGTGGCCATCTCTCGCACGGCCTCAAGCCCAACTTCAGCGGCACCTTCTACTCGATCGTCGAATACAACCTTGACGAGCGCACCGAGCTGCTCGACTACGACCAGATCGAGCGCCTGGCCAAGGAGCACAAGCCCAAGCTCATCATCTGCGGGTACTCGGCGTACTCACGCACGATCGACTTCGCTCGTTTCCGCGCGATCGCCGACTCGGTGGGGGCGTACCTCATGGCTGACGTCGCCCACATCGCGGGCCTCTGTGCCACCGGCGTGCATCCGTCGCCCTTCCCGCATGCGCACGTGGTCACGACGACCACCCACAAGACCCTGCGTGGGCCGCGGGGCGGCCTCATCATGACCAACGACGCCGACCTGGCAACCAAGTTCGACCGCACGGTCTTCCCGGGCAGCCACGGCGGTCCGCTCTTGCACTTCATCGCGGCCACGGCGGTCGCCTTCGGCGAGGCGCTGAAGCCCGAGTTCAAGGGCTATTGCCGGCAGGTCGTCGCCAACGCGCAAGCGTTGTCGAAGGCGCTCATCGAGCGCAACTACCGTCTGTGCACGGGTGGTACCGACAACCACCTCATGCTCGTCGACCTGCGCCAGCGCAGCGCCGACCTGACCGGTGCCGATGCCGAGAAGTGGCTTGAGTCTGCCGGCATCATCTGCAACAAGAACGGCATCCCATTCGATCCGCGTCCACCGATGGTCACGAGCGGCCTGCGACTCGGCACCCCAGCACTCACCACGCGCGGTCTCAAGGAGCGCGAGATGGTGCATGTGGCCGACTGGCTCGACCGCGTGATGGGCGCGAAGGGCGAAGCCACCGAATGCGCCCGGGTGCGCGAAGAGATCCGCACCTTCTGCGCCCGGTTCCCGCTCGCGGGGCATTGATCCGGGGCCAATCCTCCGCTGCGTGGCGTTCGATCATGCGCCAACGACAACGCCCACGGCAGGGGCCGTGGGCGCAGGTGATGTCGTGGTTCGGCCGGCCGCTCAGGCGCGGCTGGCGTACGAGCCGTCGGTCGTGTTGATGCGCACCTTCTCACCGTTGGTGATGAACGGCGGTACGCGCGTCTTCAGGCCGGTCTCCATGGTGGCTTCCTTCAGCTGGTTGGTCGCCGTCGCGCCCTTGATGCCGGGCGGCGTGTCGGTGACCAGCAGCTCGACCACATTGGGCATTTCGATGCTCACCGGCCGGCCATCGCACCAGAGCACGAGCACTTCGGTGTCGGGAAGCATGTACAGCGGCATGTCGCCGACCACTTCCTCGGGCAGCTCGTGCTGCTCAAAGTTCTGGTTGTCCATGAAGACGTGCGTCTTGCCCTGGGCATACAGGTACTGCATCTGGCGCCGATCGAGCTCGACCTGCTCGACTTCCTCGCCGGAGCGCAGGCGCTTCTCGATGATCGTGCCCTTCTCGATGTCCCGGATCTTGACCTGCACGAAGGCGCGCAGGTTGCCCGGGGTCACGTGGGTGTACAGGGTGATCACGTACAGCTTGCCATCCATCTTGATGGCCATGCCGGGGCGTAGGTCGGTGCTCTTCATGGTGTTTGTTCCCCTTGGGGAGGGGCAACGATAGCAAACAGGCGCGGTTGCCCCCTCGGGCCGCAGCATCGCGCCGGATGCCCGCGCGCGGGGTGCCGCGAGCCATCATCCGGGCCGCATGACACCTGGGATCAAGAAAAACCCCCGAGCACAAGGCTCGGGGGCGGAGGGAGGGAAAAGGGCTTGCTAAACATCGCAGCCGTGTGGCCGTGCCTTTGGTCTTTCTCACCTTTGGCAGGTTGAACCGGGTTGCGCGGTCGACTGGGTTTCCCCTGTCGACAGAAGAACAATACCCCGGTTCCATGAACATCCAAATGACTGGCGAGATTTTTTGCCGGATTACCCTCTTGCGACTGCAACCTTTCAGCCCGCGCGCCGTACCGGATCGCTGACCCGCAATTCCAGCGCAAAAACGGGGTTCGGCGGATAGGATTTGCGCATGTCGAACGTCACTGTTTCTCGCTGGGTTGCCGCCCTCGTTCCGTTCGCCATCTGCGCGGGCCTGGTCGCGTGTCAGGGCCTCGCCGCGACCGTTGGTCCCGCTGAACACCCTCAGAACGCGCCCCAGACCCCGCCGGCAACAGCCCCTGCCAGCGGCCAAGCGACCGACGAGCCTGCGACGGCCCCCTCAGGCTCACCTGCAGCGCCCGCGACCAAGCAGAAGGGGCAGGGCGAAGATCCCCGGCTCGAACGCACCCGAGCGCGCACCCCGCGCCCCAACGCTCGAGAGACTGCCGATGCGCCGGCCGCTCGCGAGTTGGCCGATCCGGTGCAGGAGGGTGCCATCGATACTCCTCCGCCGATCACGGCCACTCCTCAGCGACTCGACTTCGGCTTCATGCTCCCCAACACCAACGCGCGCGGCACAGTCACGCTGACGAATGGAAGCACGGCGCCGGTCACGCTCCTCAGCGTCACACCATCCTGCAAGTGCACCACCATCACCGATGCCGCCGGTGTGACGATCGAGCCAGGCAAGAGCTTCGTGATCGAGACAGAACTCAGCGGCGCGCCGATGCAAGGCATCCGCCGGTCGCAGCTCAAGATCATCGCCAAGGGCTACGCGCGGCCGATCAACGTGGCCGTGCAGGGCGAGGTGGCACTACCGGTTCGCGCGGTGCCTGCCTACATCAACTTGGTCGGCGAACGTGCGCGCGCCGGTGAGACCATCATCGAGAGCACCGACGGCATGCCGTTCCGCGTGCTTTCGGTGAACGGCAAGACCGCCACGGTGGTGCCGCAGGAGGCCCCCGGCGACGTGCACGCCCGGCACAAGCTGGCCTGGTCGTTCCCGGAGGGAGAGGCTGTCGGTGACTTCTGGATCATCGAGACCGATCACCCCAGTTGCGCGCTCGTGGATGTGCGGATCCGCAATGCGAATCCCATCAAGCGTCCCGTGCTGCGCATGCGCGAGTACCGCATCAACGCGGGCCGCATCGATCCGGTCGATGGCGTGCGCATCGAGGTGCAGTCGAAGGATGCAACCGCACCGTTCGATGTGGTCTCCGTGAAGGGCGGCGTGGCGTGCCCCGTGACGGCAGAACTGGTCGAATCGCACCAGGAAGACGAGGGCATGGTCGCCGTGATCCAGCTCAAGCCGCTGCCGGATGCGCGGGGCTTCTTCGCGGACACGCTCATCGTGGGCAGTGGGGGCAAGCTTCAGGAACTCGATCTCTTCGGCACGATTCGTCCGAAGCCCGAGGGCGCATCGGCACCGGCCGTGCCGGTCACAGCGCCTTGATGCGCTCGGCGATGTCGGCTGCGCGCAGCGCACCGACGAGTGGCTCGAGTTCACCCACCAGCAGCCCGTGGAGCGGGAACGATCGCTCGATGCGGTGATCGACCGCCACGTTTTCCTTCCACCGATAGGTGCGGATCTTCTCCGCGCGGCCGCCGCTGCCGATCATGGCGATGCGCTGGTCGCTGCGTCGCGCCGCTGCCGCGGCTTCACGGCGCTCGAGTACCCGCGCGCGCAGGAGCTTCCAGGCCTTCTCGCGGTTCTGTCCCTGGCTTCGCGTTTCCTGCATGCGCACCTCGATGCCAGTCGGCAGGTGGATCAGGTGCACGGCGGTGGCGACCTTGTTCACGTTCTGACCACCCGGCCCCTGGGCGGTCGTGACCATCTCCTTGACCTCGGCGGGATCGACTGCTGACTCGACATCCTCGGGTTCGGGGAGCACCGCAACGGTGGCCGTGCTGGTGTGCACGCGGCCCTGCGCCTCGGTCGCGGGCACGCGCTTGACCTGGTGCGTGCCGCCTTCGTAGCCGAGGTCGCTCCAGCAGCTCGCGCCGCTGACCGCAAAGATCGCTTGCGACACGCCGCCTGCGTCGCCGGGCTTGGATTCGAGTTCCTCCACGCGCCAGGCACGTCGCTGCGCGAACTTCAGGTACATCGCGCAGAGATCGCCGGCCCACAGGCCCGCTTCGTCACCGCCAACACCCGCACGGACTTCCAGGATCAGGTTGCCCACGGCACGGTCGCCTGCCGTGACCAGTGTTTCCTGCAGCGTGTCGGCCAGCGCTCCGCGCTCCGCGACCAGAGCCGCAAGGTCGGCCTTGGCCATGGTGGCCAGTTCCGGATCGCCCGAGTCGACGAGTTCCTGCAGGCTCGCGGCCTCGCGGGGCAGGGCGCGCCAGCGGGTGAAGGCGGTGGCGATCGGCTCGATGGCGGAACGACGCATGGCGATGGCACGCGTGCGTCGATGATCAACCGCGATGAGCGGGTCCTCGAGCTCGCGGCCGAGTGAGGTCCATTCGGCGCTCAGTTCGTCGAGCTTGCGCAGGAGATTGTCGGGGAGTTGGTCCATCGGATCGGGCAGGGGACATGGTGCTGCTGTGCCGGTGCGCAAAACGACACACGCCGCGCCAGATCATGGCGCGGCGTGCGGTGCTGGATTCGTTTGGAACTACTTGGCGGCCTTCTTGTCCTTGCCGAAGTAGCCGCCGGCGAACTTGCGCTGGAAGCGCTCGACGCGGCCGGCAGTGTCGACGAAGGTCTTCTGGCCAGTGAAGAAGGGATGCGAGCCCGACCATACTTCAACGCTCATCTCGGGCACCGTGGCGCCAACGGTCATGACGACCTGGCCGCGGAAACTGACCTTGCATTCGGGGAAGTACTGGGGGTGAGTCTTGTCCTTCATGGGTGGCTCCCTTGGGGGAGGGGGAATATACCCAAAATGGACGTGAAGGCAACCCCGTGAAACGCCGATCTTGAACCTCACGACGGCAACGGCTATTCTCCCTAGCCCATTCCCCTATAGCTCAATTGGTAGAGCGGGCGGCTGTTAACCGCCAGGTTACTGGTTCAAGTCCAGTTGGGGGAGTTCAACCGGTCGGCCTC
>SXGQ01098964.1_pt1 | contig 12311 bp, 12 predicted proteins | sample 3178371 | NCBI WGS metagenome assembly SXGQ01 (sample SAMN11356859, study PRJNA531348) | freshwater metagenome | isolation source: freshwater sample F1-20 | place: China: Fuxian Lake, Yuxi | collected 2017-12-25 | reverse complement strand
TCGTCGACGGCCAGCAGATCTTCCTCGAGGCGCGCCGTATCAAGACCCATGACGAGATCCGGCTGCTGACCCAGGCTGCCTCGATGGTCGACGCGGCCTACGAGAACCTCTACGAGTTCTTGCGGCCGGGCGTGCGCGAGAACGAGGCCGTCGGCCTAGTCGCGAAGACGCTCTACGACCTCGGCTCAGAGTACGTCGAGGGGGTCAATGCGATCTCAGGCGAGCGTTGCTCGCCGCATCCCCACGTGTTCAGCGACCGCCTGATTCGTCCGGGTGATCCTGCCTTCTTCGACATCCTGCACAGCTACAACGGCTACCGCACCTGCTACTACCGCACCTTTGCGGTGGGCTCGGCGAGCCGGGCGCAGAAAGACGCCTACACGCGGGCGCGCGAGTACATGGATCGTGCGATCGCCCTCGTGAAGCCCGGCGCAACCACCGCCGACATCGTCGCTGTGTGGCCGAAGGCGGAGGAGTTCGGATTCGCCGACGAAGAAGCAGCGTTCGCGCTGCAGTACGGTCACGGCGTCGGGCTCTCGATTTGGGAGAAACCGATCTTCTCGCGCCTCACCTCGTTCGATCACCCCGAACTCATCGAGGAGGGCATGGTGTTCGCGCTCGAGACCTACTGGCCCGCTTCCGATGGCTGGGGCGCTGCCCGCATCGAAGAGGAAGTCGTCGTGACGGCCACGGGGTGCGAAGTCATCACCAAGTTCCCGGCAGAAGAACTGCTGGTCGCCGGCAAGCGCTACTACTCGGTGGGGGGCGAGCTCAGCACGCTGCGCGACTCGCAATCGCACCTCAACACGACCGACGGTCGCGGGGCGAGCTCGTAGCGCGAGACTCGCGGCGCGGCGCAGGCTAGAGTCCGCTACGCCGCCGGGTGATCTCGGCGACCGCCGACCAGTCGAGCTCGCTGAGCGCCGCGTCGGCCAGCGCCGCCTCGAACAGCTCGTGCAGCACAGGGGCGATCGGCAGAGCGACACCGCGCTCGGCAGCGGCAGCCTCCGCGAGCCCCAGGTCTTTGAGGCCGAGCGACATGGCGAAGCCGACCGGTTCGTAGCGCTTCTCGGCAATGATGGGGGCGTAGCCCTTGTGGGCCGCACCGCTGAAGGCCGTGTGCGTCAGAATCTCGACGAACTCGCTCGAGTCGATGCCCGTCGCCTCGACGAGCGACACCGACTCGGCGATCGACTGCATGGCGCTGATGAGGCTGTAGTTCACCGCAATCTTCACGACGCTCGCCATGGCAACATCGCTCCCGAGCGTCCAGACCCTCTGCCCGAGCGCCTGCATCGACGGCATGGCTGCATCAACTGCAGCCTGGTCGCCGGATGCGACGACGAGCAGACCGCCGGTCGCCGCGATCGTCGAACGGCCCAGCACGGGGGCCTGCACGTAGCCCACATCGTGGCGGGCGTGCCGCTCGGCGAGCTCGCGCGCTGCCGCAGGGCTGATCGTGGAGTGGTTGACGTGCACGCGGCCCTCGGGCACCGAGGCGAGCAGCTCGTCATCGAACACTGCGAGCAGCGCGGCGTCGTCAGCGAGCATCGAGTGCACGATCGCGCAGGTCTCGAACGCTGCTGCAGGGGAATCGGCCACCGAGACGCGGTCATGATCGCGGAGCGCGTCGACGGATGCTCGGCTGCGGTTCCAGACCGCGACCGAGTACTCCTGGTCGAGCAGGCGAGCCACCATCCCGGCGCCCATGGCGCCCAGTCCGAGAAAAGCGACCGAGGCAGAAGCAGGACTCATCGTGTCGTCCCGTTCGCGAGGTGGGCGTGATTCGATGCTGGATCCACGATGATCCTCCAGGTCGGAAGGGAGCCGATGACTCGCCCAGTGTACAGCAGCACTTCACACCGGTTCGAGGATGGATCAGCGCCGCTTCGGCTCGAAAGCCCCCTGCTTACCCCGCCAGTGGGCATGCAGTCAGATATGCTGAACGCCTGGTGAACGTTCACTTTCACTTGATGATCCGATACTCACCCGACCCACCCAGCGGCCGAGGCGACACGGTGCAGCGCGAGAGGGGCAACGATGCAGTTCGACGTAGGTGCTGAACTGCGACGAGTTCGAGAGTCGCGCAAGCTCAGCCTGCGCGCCGTGGCCTCTGCCGTGGGAGTCTCCGCCAGCCTGTTGTCGCAAGTGGAGACCGGCAAGACCCAGCCCTCGGTGAGCACGCTCTACGCGCTCGTGAACTACCTGGGCATCTCGCTCGACGGCCTCATGGGCCACAACCGGGTCGACGCCTCACCGCTCGGCCTCTCGACTTCGAGCGATTCGACCTCGAGCGACGGCCGCCGCAGCGACTCGGTCGTGCAGCGCCGCGAAGACAACCCCGTGATCGAGATGGAAAACGGCGTCACGTGGGAGCGTCTCGCGGTCGGCGATTCCGCTGTGGCCGACCCGCTCATCGTGACGTATGCACCCGCCGGCTCGTCGTCGGTCGAGGGCAAGATGATGCGCCACGCTGCGCTCGAGTACGGGGTGCTGCTTGAGGGTCGCCTCACGCTGCGCATCGACTTCGAGACCTACGAGCTCACTCCCGGCGATTCGTTCTGCTTCGACGCGCAGCGCCCCCACCTCTACATCAACGAAGGCGATGTGCCCGCGCGCGGCATCTGGTTCGTCATCGGCCGACGCGAGATGGCCTACCAGACGCTCTCAGATCTCGGTCACGACGACGCAGGCGATGCCCGCCCGATCGCCTCAGCCGTCGACGTGCTGCAGGCGATGAAGTCGATCAAGGTCGAACCCCGCGTCTAGGCGCAGTCGCCGCTGGACGGAGCCTCGTGATCGGTCGAGAGAGATCGACTCGACCACGTCAATGGAGATCACTGGCCGTTCAGACCGCCGCAACTGCCTCGATCTCGATCGTGTAGCGATCCTCAACGAGCGATGAGACGCCGACAACCGTGCTTGCCGGAGAGTGTTCCGGATCGAGCCATCGTTCACGCGCCTGGCGAAACGCCGCGAATCTCTCGGCATTGAGTCCCACAATGTAGATGTTCAGCTTGACGACGTCTGCGAAACGCGCGTTCGCGTCCGACAACGCTCGGGACAAATCCTCGAAACAGAGATCAATCTCTGCCTCGAACGATTCTGGAATCTCTCCACCCGGAGGTCGGGCCACGGCGCCCGAGACGAAGATCAGGTCCCCGGCGCCGACTCGCACGCTGTCTGACACACCGCGCGCTGTTGTCGGGCTGCTCTCGCGATGCACGCGTGGATGGGCGCTCACTCGGACCCTCTCGGTACCGAGACAGACTTGCGGGGCACGAGGGTCGGTGTCATGAGCACCGATCGAGGGTGTCGAGACTCATCGTCGATCAGCGATAGCAGCAGCCGCGCGGCCTCCGCTCCCATTTCATAGTGCGGAATGCGAACGGTGGACATGGGCGGGTGAACCTTGTCCATGAACGGGAGGTCGTCAAAACCGACGACGCTCACGTCATCAGGACATCGCAGACCCCGTTCCGTGAGCGCATCGTACGCACCGAGTGCGAGGAGGTCATTGCCCGCGAACACGGCGGTGATGGAGGGATCGGCATCCAGCAGCTCGCGCATGCCGACTGCGCCGGCCTCCTCGGTCCATGCGGTGCATGCCACGATGTGCTGCGGGAGTGCCGTCAGCCCGTGGTCTTCGAGGCTCGCTGAGAAGGCCCGGCGACGGGCGACACCGGTCGACAAGTCTTGGGGGCCGGCTAGATGCCCAATGTTGCGGTGACCGTGTTCGACCAAGAGTTCGATGGCCATCGCGACTCCCGCCGCGTCGTCCGACGTCACCGACAATATCGTTCCCGACGCCAGCCGTCTGTTGATCAGCACTATCGGAATCGCTGAATGAGAGAGGTCCTCCAAGAGGGGGTCCTCAAGGTGCGCGGTCGCGAAGACGAATCCTTCGACGCTTCGACGGCGCAAGGACTCGACCGCGGTCTTCGCGAGGTCTTCGCGGTTGTCGGTGTTGACGATCCAGACGCTGTATCCGACTGTTCGGAGAACGTCCTCCATTCCACGTGCAATCGGAGGAAAGAGCGGATTCGTGAGATCAGGAATGACGAGCCCAATGCTTGCGGAGCGAGAAGTCTTGAGACTCCGGGCTATGGGATTCGCGACATACCCCAAATCCCGAGCTGCTTCTTGAATGCGGGCGGCTGTATCTGGCTTGACGAGATCCACCGTCTCAGCGTTGAGCGCTCGAGATGCCGTGCCCGGATGCACGCCCGCGCGCTGGGCGACTTCCTTCAGCGTGGCGCGTTGCATGGTTTCAGTGCAACGCCGAAGCGAAAGCGAGTGGTCGGCGGGACGTCGCGGAAAGAGTCACCGGAATGCAACACCATTGCAACCTACCCCTGAACATGCACTCTTCGCATCTACAACGTGCTCAAACATTCTTGATCGGAGCCGAAAACTCAGTCGAGTAGGCAATTGCAATCGGTTGCATCGCTGTGTACGCTCGAGAAGAGCAGCCGGGCATTGCGTCGGCCAGGCACTTCAATGAGAGGACGGCGTGAGGCGAATGACGACCGACAGCGACTTCAACGGCAAAGTCGCCCTCGTCACCGGGGCGTCATCGGGGATCGGGCGCGCAACCGCTGAACTCTTCGCCTCCAGAGGTGCGACCGTTGCGATGGTGGCTCGCCACCTACGACCGCTCGAGGAAGCACGCGATGCAATGGCCGGGGACTCTGCGGCTCGGGTCAACCTGAATACTGCAGACATCGGGCAGCCGGACGACATTGCTTCGCTCATTCCCTCCGTGCTCGACCGGTGCGGAGGTGTCGACTACTTGATCAACTGCGCCGGCATCATGGGACCTGTGCCCGGAAAGTCAGGCGACCTGACGCACGGTGACTGGGACACTGTCTTCGCCGTGAACGTTCGCGCACCGTTTCTCTTGGCGCAGGCGCTTGCTCCACAGTGGCGTGAACGTGGCCGCGGTGGGGCTGTGGTGAACGTGGGGTCATCGGCAGCGCATCGAACTCAGGCACCCATCGCCTACTCCAGTTCCAAGGCCGCCCTCGAGGGCTTTACTCGAGTTCTCGCCGGTGAGCTCGCGCCGCTCAACATCAATGTGAATCTTGTTGCGCCAGGGCTCACGGAGACCTCTCGAACGCTCGAGGTCTTCGAGAACTCCGACGCAATTGGGGACGCAACGCAATCCGGGCCTTTGGCCAACCTTTTCCAGCGTGCATCGCGACCCGACGACATCGCGTCAGTGATCGCATTCCTCTGCACCTCGGAAAGCCGTCAGGTGACGGGGCAGACCATTCACGTGAGCGCCGGGAATGTCGTCTAGCCACGTTTCCGTCGCGACTGAACGATTCGGCGATGCCGCAGCGCGTATTGGGATAGCCGCGATCTTTGCCACGAGCGGCGCCGAGTTGATGATCGACCCCGGTGTGCGACGAGTCCAGCTCATTCGCGATGCCGGTTTGCCACATGCTGCTCTGCTCGCGAGGCTTGCGGGACTCGTCATGGCAGCCTCGGCGGTTGTGACGGCAGTCGATCGACATGCTCGGGTCGCTCCCCTTGTCCTAGCGGCGACGTTGGCGGTCATCACGCCAGTGGGCCATCCTCTCTGGAAAGTTCGCGACACCGAGGAACGACGGCAGCATCGAGTACACATTTTGAAGAACGTTGCTTTGTTCGGTGCACTCATCGGCAGGGCTTCGCGTCCAGCACGACGAACCGCGCGCGAATGCGGCATCACCCATCACACGACAACCTTGAGCGGGAGGCGGTAAACCATGGCCGAGAAGATCGGAATCGTGGGAGTCGGCGCGATGGGGTTCGCCATTGCGACCCGTCTGCTCGACGCAGGATACGAGGTCGTCGGCACCGACATCGTTCCTGAGCATCGGCAACGACTCGAGCGGAGCGGCGGAATCGCCGTCGATACGGCGCAGGCGGTCGCCGAAGCCACGTCAACGGTGCTGCTCTCGTTGCCGTCGGTCCAGGCTTTCCGCGCGGTCACGACTGGACCTTTCAACGTCGGTGACTCGGGCAGGGATGACCTAATCGTCATCGACACCTGCACCCTCGACGTCGACGACAAGCGTCATGCTCGAGACGATCTCGGGTCACGCGGTGCGCGACTGCTCGACTGCACGCTGAGCGGAACGCCACCGATGTGCCTTGAGAACCAGATGACCCTATATGCCAGCGGAGATCGTGAAGCATACGAGCAGATCGCCCACGTTGTTCGTGCGTTCACACGCGACCACACCTACCTCGGCGACTTCGGAAACGCCAGCCTGATGAAGTACATCATCAATTTTCTCGTCATCACCCACAACGCTGCCGCGGCCGAAGCGCTCACGTTCGCCGAGAAGCTCGGCCTCGATCCTGCGCTGGCGCACCAGCTGGTATCTGACAGCTTCGGCGCGAGCCGAGTTCTCGAACGACGAGGAAGGCTGATGTTGGAAGGTGACTACACGACATCCGGGAACTCGTACAGCCTCGCGCGCAAGGACGGGGCGGTCATTGCCTCGTACGCCGCGCAAGCCCACATGCCTATCCCTCTGTTCACGGCTGCATTGCAAATGCACCAGTCGGGTATGGCGCAAGGGTGGGAGAAGGTCGATCCGGCGTCTGTGTACGAGGTCTACCGCCGAGCTGCTGGGCTCGAAGCGCGCACCCCGAACAACTAGGAAACGCGGGGTTCCGCAGGTGGTGGTGCACGGCGCACGCGCGCGATCAAGCTGTCGAGGTTGCCACGGACGATCGCCTCGCGGGTCGGGGCATCGAGGCCCGACACTGACTCCACCGTCGCGACCGGATCACTATCGCCCATAGGAAAGGGGTAGTCGCTCCCGAGCACCACTCGGTCGGCTCCGGCCCACGAGATCAAGTGCTCGATGCTGCGCGGATCATGCAGCACAGTGTCGAAGTAGATGCGCGATAGGTACTCGCTCGGCGGCTTGGCCAGACGCCCACCGACGAGCTCCGGCATCACGTCATACGCGTGCTCCCATCGACCTGCCTGCCATGGCACAAATCCGCCGCCGTGCACGGAGACGATCGTGAGCTCAGAGAAGCGCTCGAGCACACCGCCGAAGAGCAAACTGCCTATTGCGACAGTCGATTCCGAAGGATTCCCAATGAGGTTACCCATGAAGTACGGAGATTCGCTGCGGCCGGCGAGACCGAACTGGTGCGGATGAACGAGCACGATGCAGCGAAGCTGTTCTGCGGTCTTCCAGAAGACATCGAGACCCGGATCGTGCAGGTCACGGCCCGCAACGGTCGTGCCGATCTGGACCCCCACCATGCCGAGCTCGACGACAGCGTGGTGCAACTCGACTGCTGCGAGCTCGGGATCCTGAAGGGGAACAGTGGCCAGGCCCAGCAACCGATCCGGTACAGACGAGACCATCCCTGCAAGCTTCTCGTTGACGAGCCTGCTGAATCCTGCCCCGCGGCGAGCATCGAGATGGTACGCCGTGAGGTCGATCCACGGAGCCACCACCTGTCCGGTCACGTGCGCGGCGTCCATTCGCCGGAGTCGCGCATCGAGGTCGACCATGTCCTCTCGAATGGGCGCTGTGCGCTCCCCACTCGCGAATTCGATAACTCTGTTCGATCCGACAGCCTTGAGAGTGGCGCCCCACTCTTCGCCCGAAGCCTCCAGCGAATCGAGCACACTCTGCGGCAGCCCATGGGCGTGAATGTCCCACGCGGCGACGCTCGAGCTCATCGAGTCACGCGGTAGTCGCGTAGCGCATCCTCACCGATACGGATGCCGATCCCAGCGCTCGACGAAGGATAAGCGCGCCCGTCCCGTAAGTCGAGCTCTTCCGTCCAGAATCCCGACCCGTACCAGTCGAACATCTCGAGCATCGTGGTCTTATTGCAGGCCACTCCCAGTTGCGTCTGGAGCTCGAGCGCGGTGTGCGGCGACAACGGCATGTTGAAGGTCTCAGCGAGTGTCGCGATTCTCATGAACTCGGTGATCCCGCCGACTCGATGGACATCAGGCTGAAGGATGTCGACCGCACGGAACTCGATGAGATCGCGAAATCCGTAGCGCGAGTACTCGTTCTCGCCGCTCGCGATTGGGATCGGCGACTTCGCGGTGAGACGTGCGTAGTCGCTGATTGAATCGGCGAGCAGAGGCTCTTCGAACCAGAACACACCGCGTTCGGCGAGCTGATGCGCAAGTCGCTCGGCGGTCAGCGGGTCATACGACTGGTTCGCATCGACGAGCAAGTACGACGACGGGTCGATGACCTCCTTCACCGCATCGATTCGGGCGAGATCGTCCGCAATGCGGTGCGCACCGCCGATCTTGAGCTTGACGCCGCACAGACCCATTGCCATGTGGTCGGCAGCCTCCTGCTGCAGATCGTCGATCGAGTCGCCCATCCAATAGCCGGCCCCGTAGACCGGGATGGAGGGGATCGCCTGCCCGAGGAATCGATGGATGGGCACGTCGAGCGCCCGAGTGAAGCAATCCCACAGCGCGATGTCGAGCGCGGCTAATGCGTACATCGCAACACCCTTTCGACCGATCGACATGCCCCTGCGATACAACTCTTCCCAGATCGCGCGAAACTCTCCGACATCGCGACCGATCACGAACGGCACGTACATCTCTTCGATAAAGGCCTTCACAGCTGGAGCCGCGTTGCCAGTGCCGATGATTGTCGTCCACCCTTGGCCGTCGGCCCCCTGCTCGGTCGAGACTTCAACCACAACGAGTCTGATTCCGTCATAGGAACCCAGCGCTGTAGCGATTGGCCGTCGCGGCGGAACGTGCAGGATCGAGACGTCGATCGCATCAATGGTGAGCCGTGTGTTCACGATGTTCCAGCTTTCGATAGGAGCGAAGTTGGGTCGGCCTGATTAGCGCCCTATCGCCAGATCTGGCAGCCACAGGGCGAGATCGGGAATAAACAGGACGAGCGCGACGACCGCCAAGCTGACGGGAACGAAGTACAGCGAACCTCGGAAAGCATCTCCGATGAGCAGGCCCCGGGTGGTCCCGGTCAAGGTGAAGACGTTGAGCCCGACCGGGGGAGTCACGAGCCCAATCTCGATCATCATGACGCACAGGATTCCGAACCAGATCGGCGAATAGCCCAGAGCCACGACAACCGGGACCACGATGGGAGTGACGATGAGCAAGCAGGAGATGCCGTCAAGGAACATCCCGAGGGGCAGCAAAAGCAGGAGGATGACCACGACGATGAGGAGAGGAGGAATGGCGAGCTCCGACACCGTGCGACCGAGCGCTGCGGGTGTGCCGGACGCCACAAGAAGGTACGTAAACATACTGGCGCCGATGAAGAGTAAGAACACCATGCCGATCAGGGAGGTGCCGGATCGTGTCGCGTCTAGGATCGATTTCCACGGAACCGTCTTGCGCGCGACTTCGATGAGGAACACCAAGAGGGTCGCGAATGCGCCCAGTGCTGCTGCCTCTGTCGTCGTCACCAGACCGAAGTAGATGCCACCGATCACGATCAAGAACACGAGCAGCACCCGAAGCACTCCGTAGACACCGCTCCAGGTCGAGGCTGGACGATCGATCCCCAGCTCGACGAAGGCATCGTCGAGGTCGATCGGTGGTGGCGTCGAGCGACTCCGACGTCCAGTCGGTCTCGAGCCGACGCGTGGCTCGGACACCGGGGTGCTGGTCGAGCTGCCCGCTTCGGAGGAGATAGTGGACGATGCGGCGACGGGAGCCGTGGCGGAACCTGGTTCGACGACCAGTCGCTTGGCAAGAATCACCGTGTAGATGCCGTATGCGAGAACGCAGATGATGCCGGGGATGATCGCCGCGATCAACAGCTGCCCAATGCTGGCCTGCGCAATGATCCCGTAGATCACGATCATGATGCTCGGGGGTATCAGAATTCCGAGGGTTCCCGCCGTGCAGATGATTCCAGCGGCGAGGTAGTCGGGGTATCCGTAGCGCCGCATCTCTTTCATCGCCGTTCTGCCGAGCGTCGCGACGGTGGCAACGCTCGAGCCGCAGACTGCAGCGAATACTGCGCAACCGAAGATCGTCGCAACGCCGACGCCACCAGGGAGCCACCGCAAGTACCGAGCAGCAGCTCGATAGGCGTCCGTTCCCATGCCGGCGAATTGGGCGAACACTCCCATCAGGATGAAGAGTGGAACCACCGACAGCCCGTACTTCGTTGTCGCCGTGAAGGGAATCTGCCCGAGGGTCACAAGCATGGTGTTCACGCCGTCGAGCAAGAAGATTCCGACGGCGGAAGCGATGATGAGCGACATCGCAACCGGGACTCTGGCCGCAAGAAACACCAGGAGAGTCACGATCGTGATGAGCACGATCAGGTCGTTATCCATTCGAAGGCCCTCCGTTGTTGTCCTGCACTTCGGCGGTATTGGTGATGTCTCGATACAGGTTTCGAATCACCAGCAGCGTGAGCACAATGAAGGCTGCAGCGATGAGCGCACGCCCTGGCCACATCTCGACTGGAACGAGACCCTGGCGCTTCTCCCCATCGATGAAGCTGTTGACCGCGATCGTGGAGGTGGTGAACGCAATAGTCGCGAGAGCCGCAATTGCGACCAGGTTCCCGACCCGAAGGGTCCACCGCGCCACGGTCTCGGGAAGGCGAGTCGTGACGATGTCTGCGGCCACGTGTCCGTTGAGCTGCTGCGTGTACGTGACGGCTCCGGCTACGGTGCCGGCGAGCAGGATCTCGACGTAGGGGATGGTGATCGGCAGAGGGAAGTTGAAGGCGTTGCGCAGAATGACGTCGAGCGTGATGAGCAGCATGATGGATGCCAGCGAGCCGATCGAGATGACGAGAAACACCGTGCCGGCGCCGTCGAGAACTCGAGACAGTACCTTCAGTATCGGGCGCTCTGTGCGCGGCGACGGTGAACTCATCCGAACCCTCCTGACAGTTCCATGGCGTTGTCGGGACTCCAGCCCGCGCCGGTGATGCCCGCCCGCAAGAAGAGATCGTCTCTCGAGCGTTCTGCGGTCTGGATGACAGATGCCGCGTCGAGGCTCATCATCACACCGCCCTGCTTGACGATTCGACCCCGGACGAGGACAGTGTCGACCACTCCAGGGTGCGCCGCCAACACCACGCTCGCAAGAGCATCAGCCGACGGCGCCATGTCGAGGCCGTCATGACGGATGATCACGATGTCGGCGTCGTATCCGACCGACAGTCGGCCAATGCGGTCGTCCAGGCCGAGAGCGCGGGCTCCCGCAACTGTGGCGAACTCCAAGACGTCGCGCGTCGTGATCGAGAGGGAGTCGACGGCGGTTCCCGAAGACATGGCTCGCTCATTCGCACTGGCTCGTGCCGACGACAGCGCGGCGCGCATCACGTTGAACATGTCGCCTGATCCCACGCCGACGACGACATCCAGCGACAACGAGGGCGCGATGCCTGCGCGCATCGCGCGATCAATGGGCGGATACCCGAGCCCCATTTGCATCTCCACGGCGGGCGCGATCGACAGACTGCCTCCCGAATCGGCCACCATCAGCAACTCGTCATCGGTGTTGGTGTTGGCGTGGATGTACGTGATGTCGGGTCCGATGAGGCCCGACTCGTGGAGCCGACGGATTCCCTGGCTTTGTCCGCCCTGAACCCCGACTCCGGTGTGGATCGACAATCGAACACCGAGTGTTCGCGCCAGGTCAAAGTCGTGGCGGGTGACGTCGATGGTGCTGCGGTCTGGACCTCGCGCGGCCATGGCAAGCGAGAGCAAAGGGTCACCGTCGAGCAGTCCGCGGACGCGAACGATGTCCTCGGGGTGCTTACGTTCACTGTTGACGTACCACTCCGCCATCTCGCTCGTGTTGGGCGTGCCATGCCCGAACACGTATCGACCGCCGACAGCTCGGTACGCATCGATCGCCGCGTCGGCGAACGCTGGAGAGTTCTGGATGTGCGACCAATCGAGCACGGTCGTCGTGCCAGCGTTGAGGGCCTCGGCGAGTCCAACTTGAGTTCCTGCGAAGACATCCTCAGGAGTGAAGAGAACTCCGAGCTGCTTGCGAACGCCCGTGATGTACTCGTTGAGCGTCCAGTCGGACGACAAGCCCTTGAGTTGCGATTGCCACGTGTGCCGATGCGTGTCGATGAGCCCCGGAATCACTGTGCACTGGGCGGCATCGATGATCGTGTGAGCGCGTCGACGATCAAGACCCTCGCCGATCTCCACGATGCGACCCTCATCGACCAGAATGTCGACCGAGCGAGGATTCGGGAACTCGGGGTCCATGGTCACGACGGTTCCGTCAACGATCATCGTCGAGTTCAGATTCGCCATGTCGATGAACACCTCTCTTCAGTGAGGTGCGGTGT
>SXGQ01836174.1_pt1 | contig 12312 bp, 16 predicted proteins | sample 3178371 | NCBI WGS metagenome assembly SXGQ01 (sample SAMN11356859, study PRJNA531348) | freshwater metagenome | isolation source: freshwater sample F1-20 | place: China: Fuxian Lake, Yuxi | collected 2017-12-25 | reverse complement strand
GATCTTCTCGGCATCGGTGAGGGTGGAGGTCTCGCCCGTCGTGCCCGTAACGACGATGCCGTCGGCACCGGCCACGATCACGTCGTCGATGTGCTTCTCGACCCCGGCCCAGTCGACTTCGCCGTCAGCCAGCATGGGCGTGACGAGCGCGACGAGCACTTGACCGAAAGGGTTGGAGGCAGACACGTGCTTCAGGGTATCGCGCCACGGCCGGGCCGCGCGCGGGCCTGAGTTGTTCGCTCATTCGGATTCACATACGTGGAACGCGGCGTGTCGCTAGTTGTCGTCGGCGTGTAGCGCCAGGTGCCAGCACGAGCGATCGCGTCAGGTGCTCGCCTCGAGCCATCGCCGCGCGGATAGTTCGGACGACGTCATCGAGATCGTGCAGCACTTGCGCCGAGCTGAATCGTAAGGTTGCGCCCCCGAGCAGGACGGTTCGGGCATCCCGCTCGCGGTCATTGTGGAACTCCTTCTCTCGCGTGTGGTGCGAGCGTCCATCTAGTTCGATGACGAGTCGATCGCCGACCAGGAGGTCGACAGCCCCGACGCCGGGCAGCATCACTTGGCTCTGGGCAGCGATGCCAATCAACGAGAGCCGGCGGCGCACCATCGTCTCCAGGCCACTGCCCGCCTTCGCGCCGCACCAAGCCAGAACCTCACTCAGCCGACGCGGAAGCCCTCGCGTGAGTGTGTCGAGTTCGGCTGCCGTGATGAGTCCAAGCGCAAGGCAGGATTCGACCGCGCAAGCGCGTGCTTCGTCATCCTCCGCGCACAGCAAGAAGTGACGCAACGCTGGCAGCGGTTCGTCGAGCCCAAAGCGAGCCGCCTCGCGACGGCGGTGTATCCGAGGCGGCTCAAGGCAGTGGAGGTGGGGCAACCCATGGCCTTGGTCGAGCAGCACGACGCACTCGCCCGGCGGATCTCGTAGCCAAACTCCTCGCTCGGCGAGAGCGGCTGCGCAGGTGAGAGCCCCTCCGTGCGCGGCAGCGTGAAGTTGCGCCGAGCCCACCGACGGGTGCGCGTAGACACCCCGACGTGGCCGGAGCAGTGCATTGCGATGCACTGCAGAGGCGAGTTGTCGGGGGGTCGCGCCTGCGGCGAGGAGGTAGGAGCGACGGCAGAATCCACCGCGGTCTCGAACATGCTGTGCTGGGTCCATCGCGCGAGGATGGCTGTCGCGGGAGGCCCGAGTGCCGCGAGTCGACGAACACGTGGATGCTCGAGCAACGCTTCCTTCTGGTGACGAACTGCTGACGCTCGACGCGACACGCCGCGCGCGGACATCGAAACGCCGAGTTTCACACTCGCGCGTCCGAATGAGCGAACCTAACTCGGGGCGCTCGCGCTGGCCGGGAGGCGCGGCTAGGGGGCGACGCGGCCGTTGCCGTTGAAGGTCTCGTAGGTGAGGGGCATGAGCTCGGCGAAGTGCTGCTCCATGAGCTCGGCGACCATCTCGATCTCGCGCTGCGGGAACGAAGGGAAGTGCGTGCCCTCGCGCTTGGTGCGCAACGACAGGAAGTTCATGAGCGAGCGAGCGTTCATCGTCACGTACATCGAGCTGTAGATCGTCACGGGGAGGACAGCGCGGGCGACTTCGCGCGCGATGCCCGCGTCGAGCATCCGCTGGTAGGAGGCATAGGCCGCTTCGCAGACGCCGCGCACCTCCGTGTCGACGAGGGCCGTCTGCTCGGGGGTTCCGGGCAAGAAGTCGTAAGCGCCGGGCTTGCCGACCTGCACGAGGTTGCGCTCCGGGCCGGGCACGTAGAAGACCGGACGCAGCTCGCGGTAGCGGCCCGACTCTTCGTTGTACGACGCGATGCGGTGCCGCATGAACTCACGGAAGACGAAGATCGGCGCCTGCACATAGAACGTCATCGAGTTGTGCTCGAAGGGCGAGCCGTGGCGGTCGCGCATGAGGTAGTTGATGAGTCCGCGGTCGCGATCCGTTGCTTCAGCGCCCGCCGACGCGGCTTCGAGCGTCTGCTCGCCCTGCGTCGACACGCGTGCGGCGAAGAGCACGTCGCTGTCGTGGGCGCTGGCCCGCACGAGCTCGACGGTCACGTCTGAGCGGAACTGGATCTCGGCTGCCTCGGTCACGATCGTCACCCTATCGGGGGCGCCGCGCAGTCACAGAACGTCACACTCGGGAATACGTGAACTCCGTTTCGTATTTTCATAGGCATGGATGCTCTCACCGCCCTCTTCGTGATCGTGGCGCTCGTCGCCCTCGCGACCGTGCTCGGCCTGACTCTGCGTGCCCGCAGCACGCGCGTCGCGAGCGGCTGCGGCGGAGACGAGCACCAGCTCGCCGTCGAGGGCGCCGAGGTGACCCTCGTGCAGCTCTCGAGCCCCGTGTGCTCGGCCTGCGTCGCGATGCGGCGCGTGGCCACCGAGCTCACCGCCGCCGATGAGACCGTCGCGCACCGCGAGATCGATGTGGTCGACGAGCCGGAGGTGGCCCGTCGCCACTCGGTGTACTCGACCCCGACGACGCTCGTACTCGACCGCGACGGCCACGTGCGCTCGCGGCTCATCGGCGCCGTGAAAGCTGCCGACGTGCGCGCCGCCGTCGACGCCGCGCGCTCTGAGCTGGTGCGCGCATGACCGCCGCCGAGCGCGAGACAGCGCAGCCCTTCGGCCTCGACCCGCGCGGCCCGCGTTTCGGCGCCGCGATCACCTCGGTGCTGCTGCTCGTCGTCGTACTGCTCGGGCTGACCGAGCCGCTCGGCGCCGACGTTGTGGCGCGCGCGCTCCAGCCGTCAGCGCTGCTGCTCACGGTGCTCGTCGCACTGTTCGCGTGGGGAGCGTTCGCGGGCATCCAGAAGCACCCTTACGGGGTCTTCTTCAAGCGCTTCATCGCGCCGCGCCTCGCACCGCCGACCGAGCGCGAGCACCCGGCTCCGCCGACGTTCGCCCAGCTCGTCGGTCTGCTGGTGACGGCCACCGGGCTCGTGCTGCACCTCGTCGGCCTTCCGGGCGCGCTCGTGGTTGCGGCGAGCGCCGCGTTCATCGCCGCTTTCCTCAATGCCGCGTTCGCGTTCTGCCTCGGGTGCCAGCTCTACGTGGTGCTGGTTCGGGCAAGAATCATTCGCCGCTCAGCCGCCTCCGCGTAGGCTGAAGGTCCGCAGCCCCCTCGAAATCGTCAGGAGCACTGCCATGGCCGTCACCAGCGAAGCAACCACTCTGTGGACCGGAAGCCTCACCGAAGGATCGGGCACCACGTCGCTCGATTCGTCGGATGCCGGCGAGTTCCCCGTCACCTGGGCCGCCCGGTCTGAAGGCGTGACGGGCATGACCAACCCCGAAGAGCTGCTCGGCGCCGCGCACTCGTCGTGCTACTCGATGGCGCTCTCGCACGCCCTCAGCGGCGCTGGGCACCCGCCGACGAGCCTGCAGGTCACTGCCGCCGTCACCTTCGTTCCCGGCGAGGGCATCACGGGCAGCCACTTGCTCGTGAGCGCTTCGGTTCCGGGCCTGAGCGCCGAAGAGTTTCAGACCTTCGCCGAAGAGGCCAAGACCGGATGCCCGGTGTCGGCCGCACTGACCGGCATCTCGATCACCCTCGAAGCGTCGCTCGCCTAGTGGCGACGGAGGCACCGTTGCGGGTGCTCATCGCCGGTGCCTCCGGGCTCGTCGGCACCGAGCTGCAGCGGCAGCTGCTTGACGAGGGCCACGATGTGCTGACCCTCGTGCGCCGCGAGCCGCGCACCGCGACAGAGTTCTCGTGGGCCCCCGAGGCACGGGTCATCGACGCTGCCGTCTTCGACTCGGTCGACGTCGTCGTCAACCTTTCCGGCGCATCCATCGCGCGCATCCCCTGGACGCGCGGGTACCAGAAACAGATCGTCGACTCGCGCGTCAACGCCACGCGCGCACTCGCCGAGGGCATGGCGCGTGCCAGTACTCCCCCGCGTGCCTTTCTCAGCGGGTCGGCGGTGGGCTTCTATGGCGACCGGCCCGCTCTCAGCCTCACCGAGAGCGTCAGCAAGGGCGAGGGCTTTCTCAGCGATGTCGTCGCGGCATGGGAGGCCGCTGCTGGTCTCGCGCCGGAGGCGACCCGCACGGTGCTGCTGCGCACGGGTCTCGTCGTCGGCGACGGCGGTGCGATGACCCCGCTGCGCTTGCTCACCTCGCTCGGCGTCGCCGCGCGCATCGGCAGCGGCGGCCAGCACTGGCCGTGGATCAGCCTCTACGACGAGGCCGCGGCCATCAGGCACCTCATGACCTCGACGCTGCGCGGCCCCGTCAACCTCGCGGGACCGACGCCGGCGACGGCCGACCGATTCACCAAGGCGCTCGCGAAGGCGATGCACCGCTGGCATCTGCTCGCGATTCCTGAGCCGGTCATCGGCACGCTCATGGGCGACGCGGGCCGCGAGCTGCTGCTCGCAAGCCAGAAGCAGGTTCCGGCTGCGCTGCTGGCCGACGGCTTCCGCTTCCGGCACGAGACGGTCGAAGCGGCCATCGGCGCACTCGTCAGCCCGACGTCGACCGATCGTCCCGCTCCCGGCGAATAGCCTCGCGCAACGCCCAGCGGGCTCGGCGACGATCGCGCGCTGCGTCGTATGCCAGAGCGAGCCGGAACCAGTGCGCCCATGATTCGGGATGCTGCTGCAAGGCCTCGGCATGCCGCGAGAACGCCGCATCGGCGGCGTCGCGCTCGACTCGTCCGCTCGCACGGACGGGCACCGGGTCGTCGGGCAACCCGCCCTCGGCTTCGAGGCGACGAGCGAGGCGCTCGGCGGCGAACCCAAACCGCAACTCGGCGACGAGTGCCCAGCCGCCGATGAGTGGCAGCACGATGAGCGCCCAGCCGATCGCTTGCGCGACGGGCAGCGCATCGCCGATGAGCCGAGCCGCGTAGGTGAGCACGACGACGAGGTACAGCGCCAGCAGCGCCGCCATGCCGAGGGCGCCCCAGCGCGCTCGCGTCACGCGTCGTCGTCCGGTTCTGCAGTGCTCGCCGCAAGACCGATGAGGGCGTCGAGCCCCACGATGAGGCCGGTCGCCTGCGCCGCCGCATGCAGCCCGATGAGGATGCCCGCTTCATAGGAGCTGGGCGAGAGCGTCTCGTGGCTGATCGTGAGCACTTCACCGGTGCCGCCGAAATGCACGTCTTGCCGGGCCTGGGCGCCTTGCAGCCGCAGCGAGTGGATCGGCACGCTCGCCACTTGCTGCCCGCGCGCCCGCTGATCGGTGTGCGGCGCGACCACGGGCCCCAGCTCGGATCGAGCGTGCCCGATGAGCTCGGCCGTGCGCACGGCTGTGCCCGAGGGCGAGTCGACCTTGGCGGCGTGGTGAGTCTCGACGATCTCGATCGACTCGAAGTAGCGCGCGGCGATGGTCGAGAGATGCGTCGCGACCACGCTTCCGATTGAGAAGTTCGGCACCACGACGACGCCAGCATCCGTCTGCGAATCGATCAGCGTGCGCAGCGTGCGCAAGCGGTCTTCGTTCCAGCCGCTCGTGCCGACGAGCACCTTGAGTCCGTTTCGCACGGCGTGGTCGACCACGGTCGCCGAGACGCCGGGAGCCGTGACGTCGAGCACGACGTCAGCACCGAGCATCTCGCCCAGATCGCTGCGCGAGTCGAGGCGGGCCACGAGCGAGAACTCGCTCTGGCGCTCGATGAGTTCGCAGGCGATCGACCCGAGTCGCCCGGTGGCTCCGACGACGGCGACGCGAATGACCATGGCGCCATCCTATGGCGGGCCCGCGGCGCTTAGGCTGTGACCATGGTGACCTGGCGCGAGGCGCTGCCGAGCAGCGAATCGGCGGGCGTGCTGCTCGATCAGTACTTCACGGCGCGCGCCCTCGACTTTCCGGCCGGCGCCGAGCACTATCACCGCACGGTCGTGGCTGACGAGCACTTCATGCCGCCCGAGGGGGTCTTTCTCATCGTCGAGGGCGAGAACCTCTCGGGCGAGCCTGCCGACGTCGGCTGCGGCGGCGTGCGGCGCATCGACGACGGCCCCTCGGGCGCGCGGTTCGAGGTGAAGCACCTGTGGGTGCAGCCGCACACTCGACGGCTCGGCTACGGGCGTGCGCTCATGACCGAGCTCGAGCGGCGCGCCCGAGACCTCGGTGCGCGCGAACTCGTGCTCGACACGCACGAGAGTCTCGAGCAGGCGGCCGGTCTCTACCGCGCGCTCGGCTTCACGCCGATCGAGCCCTACAACGAGAACCCCAACGCGACGACCTGGCTGGGGCGGGCTCTCTAGGGGTTGCCGTCACGCGAGGCTCGGAGGATCGCCGTCAGGCGAGGCTCGGAGGTTCGCCGTCAGGCGAGGCTCGGAGGTTCGCCGTCAGGCGAGGCTCATGAAGAGCTTCTCGAGGTCGGCGACCTCGACGGGGTCGCCTTCGCCGTCGCGCAAGCACTCCTTCATGGCCGAGGCGATGATGGCGAATCCGGCGCGATCGATCGCACTGGATGCTGCGCTCAACTGCGTGATGATCTCGCGGCAGTCGCGCCCTTCTTCGACCATGCCGAGCACGGCTCCGAGCTGCCCTTGAGCGCGACGCAGCCGGTTGGCGATCTTCTTCGCCTCGTCGGAAGGGATGGTGGTCATCGGTCGTCTCCCGTGTCGTAGTCGAGCCCTCGCTGCACCCAGGCCATCGTGCCGCCCGCGACCGAGATCGCGTCGAAGCCGTTGGCGATGAGGAAGTCGGCGGCGCGCAGGCTGCGCGCACCGGAGCGACAGATCACGTAGAGCGTCTCGTCGCGCGGCAGAGCATCCACCTCGTCAGGAATCGTGCCGAGCGGCACGAGTCGCACGCCGGGCACGTGAGCCTCGATGTACTCGTCGACCTCGCGCACGTCGATGACGGTCGCGCCCCGCTCGCGCTCGAGCACGAGCTCATCGACGGTGATCTCTTCAGCCACGGTGCACTCCTTCGGTCGCGGGTCGGCTCACGAGACGAGAGCCGGTGCGAGCGCGGCGGTGCCGGCTCGCCAGGTGGTGTAGCCGCCGTCAAGATTGGCCACGGTCACACCGTACTGCCGCAGCAGCGACGCGGCGGTGTGGCCGCGCTGGCCGACCTTGCACGTGACGATGACGCGCTCGCCCCGCAGCGCTTCGGCGTGGTCGCGCAGCGAGTCGAGCGTGATGAGCTCGCTGCCGGGAATCGCGCCGAGGGCGTTCTCGTCGGCCGTGCGCACGTCGATGAGTCGCCAGCCTTCGGCTTGCCGCGCGGCGAGCTCGTGCCACTGCACGCTCACCTCGCCATCGATGAGGTTGTCATCGACGTAGCCGAGCATGTTGACGGGGTCTTTCGCCGAGCCGAACTGGGGCGCGTAGGCGAGCTCGAGATCGGCGAGACCGCGCGCCGGGATGCCGCCCGCCATTGCGGTCGCGATGATGTCGATGCGCTTCTCGGCGCCACCGCCCACGGCTTGCGCGCCCAGGATCGCGTCGGTCTCGGCATCGACCACGAGCTTGAGCGAGAGCTGCTCGGCGCCCGGGTAGTAGCCCGCATGGTTCGTCGGGTGCGTGTGGATCACGCGGATGGCGCGGCCATCGTCGCGCAGTTCGCGTTCGGTGCGGCCCACGGCCGCCGCAGTGAGACCGAAGAGCCCGATGACGGCGGTGCCGAGTGCGGGCACGGCCGCGTGCGGCCGACCGGCGATCGCGTCGGCCGCGAGTCTGCCGTGCCGGTTCGCGAGCCCTGCGAGCCACACCGGAGACGGATCGCCGTCGAAGCGCTGCTTCACGACCGCATCGCCGACCGCGTAGATCGCCGAGTCGGAGGTGCGCTGGTGAGCGTCGACCACGATGTAGCCGCGAGCGTCGAGGTCGAGGCCAGCGTCGCGCGCGAGCGAGCTCTCGGGCCGCACGCCGACCGTCAGCACGACCATGTCGGCAGGGAGCGTCGCCGCTCCGTTGTCGAGCACGACGTGGTCGCTCTCGATACCGCTGAGCGCCGTGCCGAGGTGCACCGCGACGCCGTGCTCACGCAGTCGTTCTGCGACGAGGTGCGCCATCTCGACGTCGAAGGGCCGCAGCACCTGCGGCAGCAGCTCGACGACCGCGACCTCAAGGCCGCGATGACGCAGATTCTCGGCGAGTTCGAGGCCGATGAAGCCTGCGCCGGCGACGACGACTCGGCGGGCATCCGTCGCCGCGGCGATGATGCGGTCCATGTCGGCGATGTCGCGCAGCACGAAGCCGCGTTCGACTCCCGGAATCGGGATGCGCACCGGTGAGGCGCCGGGGCTGAGCACGAGGGCGTCGTACGACAGCACCTGCTCGCTGTCGTCGTCGAGCGAGCGCACGGTGACTGTGCGGGCGGCAGGCTCGATGGCGATCGCCTCGGTGCGCACCCGCACGTCGAGGGCGAACCTTGCGTCGAGCGACGCGGGCGTCTGCAGAATCAGGGCGTCTCGATCGGTGATGATGCCGCCGACGTGGTACGGCAAGCCGCAGTTGGCGAACGAGACATGCTCTCCGCGCTCGATGACGATGATGTGAGCCGCTTCGTCGAGTCGACGCAGACGGGTCGCGGTCGACATGCCGCCGGCCACACCGCCGATGATGACGTACGTTCGAGGGGAGGTCATGCGTCCAGTGTATACCCCCTGGGGTATCTTTGCGCGACGCTGCCCCGCACCCCGGCAGCGCCCGCCGAGTGGGCTCTCAGCCGGTGCGCGACGATCGCCCAGCGCCGTGTGCGAGAGTCGTGCTCATGCGCCGCCCTGCCCTCGTTACGCGAGCTCGCGGTCGTGTGCTCACGATGTTCTCGGGCGACCCGAACGGTACTCCTGAGTGGGTGACCGCGCTCGAGACGGGCGATGACGAGGGCTTCTTCGGCCCCGGTTCGGCGGTGTGGGAGGTGCACAGCGGTCTGCCCACGGTCGTCGCGGGCATTCGCGCGCTGCTCATGCAGACGCTGCACCCGGGTGCCATGGCCGGAGTGCACGACCACTCGAGGTACCGCGAAGACCCGCTGGGCCGGCTCGCGGGCACCGTGCGCTGGGTGCTCACGACCACGTTCGCCGACCGCGCGCAGGCTCGGTCAGCCTGCGAGTGGGTCTCAACGATGCACGACCGCGTGCAGGGCGAGTACCTCGGCGCCGACGGGTCCACCGTGTCGTACTCGGCCGGCGACCCCGACCTCATCGCTTGGGTGCACTGCGTGTTCGCCGATGCCTTCATCGGCAGTCACGAGACCTGGGGCGGCGAGGTGCCGGGCGGTTCTGATCGCTATGTGCAGGAGTGGGCGATCGCCGGCGAGCTGATGGGGATGCCCGACCCTCCGCGCACGAGAGCTGAACTCGATGCTGCGATCGCCTCGTTCGCGCCCGTGCTGCGCCGCGATGAGCGCGTTGACGAGGCCGTGCGCTGGTTGCGACGACCGCCGCTCGGTGCCGGAGTCGGGCCTGCCTACCGGGTGCTCTTCGCGGGCGCTGTGGCGTCGCTGCCCGACCGCTACCGCGAACTGCTCGGGCTGCGCACACCGCGCTGGCCCGCGATCGCGCTTACGGGTCTTGCGCTCACGGTCATGGGCCGCCTGCTCGGATCAGAGTCGTCGAGCATCGCCTTCACCCGCCGACGACTCGAGCGCCTCGCCCTCAGCCCGACCACTGCCGAGTCGCCGGAGAACTAGAACGGCTGGTCGACGGGCAAGCCCGTGCGCAACTCGGCAGGCAGGTGCCCGAGATCGTTGTGGGTCACGAGCACAGGCGGCTTCGCCGTGCGCACGCGGATGATCGTGAGCCCGCAGTTCGCCTGATTGATGCCCATCCAGCGCCATGAGGCCGCGCCGAACACCTCTCGCACGAACCACGCGATGACGAAGTTGTGGGTGATGAGCAGGTCGTGCCGGTCGTCACGAGACGGCGACAGCCACTCGGCCGTCGCATCGGCCATCTGCGCCTCGCCCGCCGCGATCTCATCAGGCGTGACTCCCCCGAAGAACGGCTCGAAGGCGTGCGGCATGTCCGGCGAAGGCCCCGCCGGAATGCAATCCATGAGCAAGGCAGACGGCTGCGGTTCCATCGCCGGCATGAGCTCGGTCATCGAGAGCGCGGTCTCGACCGCCCGCTGCAGCGGTGACGTGTGCACGCTCGCGAACGGCACCCCGCTCAGCCTCTCGGCGATGGCTCGGGCCTGCCGCTGGCCGCGCCCGCTCAGCGGGCCGTCGGGCAACCCGTGTTCGGCATCCTGCTGCTCACCATGACGCACCAGATACACATACCGAGACACGACCCACGCTCCTCACCGAACCCCGTCGAGCATAGGCCATGGCTTCGAACGCCTCGCAGACACGAATAATCGTCACGGGGACAGACAACTCTGTCTGTCCCCTATAGGATCACTCCATCGGCGAACGCGGATGCGCTGCTCCCGTCGCCCGACGATTCCCCTCACCCTGTCTGGAGCTTGACCCGTGCTGACCGCCCACCCCACCGCCGAGGCGACCCGACCCGAGCCGCCCGCCAAGGTGCGCATTCTGCAGGCGGCCACGACACTGTTCGCAGCGGAAGGAATCAGGGCCGTCGGGGTCGACCGCTTGATCCAGCAGTCCTCTGTCACGAAGGCGACCTTCTACAAGCACTTCGGCTCCAAGAACCGCCTGATCAGCGACTACCTCAGCACGGCGTCGACCGCGGCACTCGCGGCGCTCGATGCGCTCATTGCCACGCGCGGCTCTGGGCGCGACGCGCTTAACGCCATCGCCGACGATGTGCGCGACGTGCTGCACCACGACGACTTCCGGGGCTCGCTCTTCGTGAACGCCGCAGCCGAGTTTCCTGACCCGCGTGATCCCGCGCGACACGTGATCGCCGAGCACCACGAGGCGATCGCCGAGCGCTTCACGAGCCTGCTCAAGCAGATCGAGCACCCGCTCGCGGGCGAAGCGGCCGATGAGCTCATGCTCGCCTACGTCGGGGCATTCGCGTGGGGTCATGTCGGCGACCCGATCGGGGCATCCGTCGCCTTCCGCCGCAGCATCGAGCGCGTCATCGACGACGCGAGCCCGACGCTGCGCTGAGCGGTAGCGGCCGGTCGGTCACGGGCTGGTGCGATGGCCCCTCGAGGTCACTCGCTCACGCGATCGAGCTCGGTGAGCTGGTGGCGCGACAGCGGCGTGAGCGGCGCCGCCATGATCTCGTCGAGCTGCTCAGGAGCACTCACCGAGACGACGGGCGCCACGACTCTCGGCCTGCTGAGCAGCCACGAGAGCGCGACCGTCGCCACTGAGCTCGACGTCTCTTCTGCGATGCGGTCGAGTGCCGCGATGATGCGCAGCCCCCGGCGGGTGAGATGCCCAGCGACCTCATCGCCGCGCCGGTGCCGGTCGAGGTCGGCGCGCGAGCGGTACTTGCCGCTCAAGAACCCTGCGGCCAGGGCGAACCGCGGCAAGACTCCGAGGTCGAGCTGCGCGGCGATGCGCGCCAAGTCGCTCTCGTACTCTGTGCGGTGCACGAGGTTGTAGTGCTTCTGCACGGCAACCATGTGCGCGACACCCAGCTGGCCCGAGGCGATGCGCGCCTCGAACAGCCGGTTCGCGGTGTGGTCGCTGCCGCCGAAGTAGCGCACGTCGCCGCGGCGGATCAGCTCGTCGACGGCGAGCAGCGTCTCATCGAACGACACCGAGGGGTCGTCGATGTGGAGAAAGAGCAGATCGATGCGATCGACCTGCAGGCGCCGCAACGATGCCTCGACAGCGGCTCGAATCGCGGGCGCCGACAGACCGGGGTTGTCAGGACCTTTGCCCACCTTGGTCGCGATCGTGAGCGCATCGCGATTGTCGCGATCGCGCATCCAGTTGCCGATCATGATCTCGCTGCGACCACCCGCGTAGGCGTCGGCAGTGTCGATGAACGAGCCCTGCAGCTCGACGAAGCGGTCGAGGATGGCGGTGGTCGTCGGTCCGTCGGCGGTCCAGCCAAAGACGGTGCCGCTCAGCGCGACGGGGTACACCTCGAGATTGCTGGGCCCGATGCGACGTGCGACCGGCACGGGCCCTGTCTGCACCGCAGACGCCGCCGACTCGACGTGGCCTTCAGGGTCGATCACGGTGCGAACGTCTCTCTCGAGACCCCGGAGGGGGTCGGGCGGTGGTTGGTGCGAGGGTAGCGCGCAGGTGAGCGGTTCTCTGCGATCGGCGCGCGATCGTTACGGTGCTGTGTTCCGGGCGATTGCTCGGCCGAACGCCGTCGGCGCGGCCGCGCCCTGAGGCACGACCACGCCGACGCTGCGATCGATCGGTGCGCTGAGCGCTAGACGCCGATGACCTTCTTGACCTGCTCCGACTCGTCGACGCTGCTCTGCTTCGCAGCGCGCACGGCGATGATGCCGAAGCCCACTT
>SXGQ01748151.1_pt1 | contig 12312 bp, 13 predicted proteins | sample 3178371 | NCBI WGS metagenome assembly SXGQ01 (sample SAMN11356859, study PRJNA531348) | freshwater metagenome | isolation source: freshwater sample F1-20 | place: China: Fuxian Lake, Yuxi | collected 2017-12-25 | reverse complement strand
GCGCCGCGGTTGCTCTCGGCGGGCGCGGGCACGGGCGCCGGCGCGGGCGCGTCGGCGACGGCGGCCGCCCTGCTCGGACTCGAGTGCAAGGTGTACATGGGCGCAGTCGATGTGGAGCGGCAGGCTCTCAACGTTTTTCGGATGAAGTTGCTCGGTGCCGAGGTCGAGGCGGTGCACAGCGGAAGCCGCACGCTCAAGGACGCCGTGAACGAGGCCATGCGTGATTGGGTGGCCACCGTCGAATCCACTCACTACTGCCTCGGATCGGTCATGGGACCGCATCCGTACCCGTGGATGGTCCGCGAGTTCCATCGGGTCATCGGTGACGAGGCACGGGAACAGATGCGCGAGCGTTACGGCTCCGATCCCGATGTTGTCGTTGCGTGCGTGGGCGGCGGATCGAACGCCATCGGAATCTTCTCGGGGTTCGTGGACACCCAAGCCCGCCTGATCGGCGTGGAGCCGGCGGGTGGCGCAGCCGTGGGTCGTGGTCAACCCGGTGTCGTGCACGGCATGCGGAGCTATCTCATGCAGGACGAGTACGGCCAGGTTCTCGAAGCGCACTCGGTGTCGGCTGGCCTCGACTACCCCGGTGTCGGGCCCGAACATTCATATCTCGCGTCGATCGGACGTGCGGAGTATCCGGTGGTCGACGATGCCGAAGTCATCGAAGCCTTCCAATTGATGGCCCGGACCGAGGGGATCATCCCCGCCCTCGAGTGCGCGCACGCCCTGGCCTGGATCGTCCGTGAGGCTCCGTCGATGCAGGGACGAACAGTTCTCATGAACCTTTCCGGACGCGGAGACAAGGACGTGGGCCAGATGATGGAGATTCTCGGTTCGTGATCTCGCTCGAGGATCATCTCCGGTATCAACGCTCGACGGGTCGCAAGATCCTGATTCCCTACGTCACGGGTGGTCTGAAGGGGTGGGAAGCCGCGGTTCGTGCGGCGGCGGCCGCCGGCGCTGATGCCATCGAGATCGGAATCCCGTTCTCGGACCCGGTGATGGATGGTCCGGTGATCCAGGAGGCCAGCCAGCGGGCACTGGACGATGGAGCGACTCCCGTCTCGATTCTGCACGCAGTACCGCATCTCGACGTCGATGTTCCGCTGGTGGTGATGTGTTACTACAACACGGTTCATCATCCGGGTCACATCCGGTTCGCGTCGCAACTCGCCGATGCAGGAGTGAGTGGCGCGATCATCCCCGATTTGCCACTCGAGGAGTCGGGGCCGTGGTGTGAGGCGGCCGATGCGCGTGGTGTGGCCACGGTGATGCTGGCGGCCCCCACGGCTCCGGACGACCGATTGCCACGGATCTGCGCGCGGGCTCGCGGATTCGTCTACTCCGTCGGTCTTCTGGGAGTCACCGGCGAACGCACGACTCTGGCCGATACGGCAACGGCATTGGCGGCACGCCTCAAGAAGGTCACCGACGTTCCGGTGGTCGTGGGTGTCGGGGTGTCGAACGCCGAACAAGCCGTCGAGGCATGTCGGGTCGCCGACGGAGTCGTGCAGGGGGCCTCGGTGGTCCGTCGTCTGCTCGAGCACGGTCCTGACGCCGTCGGTGAATACGTGGCCGAAGTGCGTCGCGCCCTCGACTCGAATCGATGAGCCACTGCGATCTCTGCGAAGCGGCTCGGATGACCGAGTGGTTTCACGAGGACGATCTCTGCTGGATCGCCGAATGCGAGGTGTGCTCGGTTCCGATGATCGTGTGGAAGGTGCACGACCCGAGTCCGAGCGACGAGGTCAAAGCGTCACTCCATGCGACTCTGCGCAGGGTGGTCGAAGCGTTGTTCGTCGACGAGATCTACATCGACGACAACATGCGCAACATCCCGGACCATTACCACGCGCACGCCCGTGGTCGCGGCAAGTGGGGGAGTCAGCCCCTCGAACGACGGCCGACCCCGTTGGGGTCCTGACTCAGCAAGGGCGGCGGATCGGGCGTCCGTTCACGGTGTTCCTCCGGTGGCAAATCGATGTCTGGAGGGAGACAAACACCGCTCAGGGTGGTCGACCAATGAGTCGGAAGTACCAAAAAGGTAGCGATTCTCACGCTGAGTGGTGGCAAGCCGACGATTCGCAGCCGCGAGGGGGGTGGCGGCCCGAACTACCGTGACCTCATGCTCAGCCCCGGACAAAAAGCCCCCTCGATCACCTTGCTCGACCAAGACGGCAACAAAGTCGCTCTTTCCTCGTTCGCGGGTCGACCGGTTCTCGTGTACTTCTACCCCAAGGCCGACACGCCGGGATGCACTCAGCAGTCGTGTGGCCTGCGTGACATCGCCAAGAAGATCGGCGATGTCGCCATCGTCGGCATCAGCCCCGATGCAGTCGCCAAACAGAAGAAGTTCGCCGACAAGTACGACCTACCGTTTCCTTTGCTCGCCGACACCGAGCACGTCGTGGCCGAGCGTTACGGAGTGTGGAAGGAAAAGAGCATGTACGGACGCAAGTACATGGGCATCGAAAGGTCGGCCTTCCTCGTTGATGCGAAGGGAAAACTGCAGGAGGTCTGGTACAAGATCTCGCCCAAGGACACCCCGGCCAATCTCTTGAAGGCGATCGGGAAGTGACGACGTTGCCGAGGCCCGAAGATCTTCTGCCTCACCGTCCACCTTTCCTCTTCGTCGATGAAGTTCTCGATCTGAGCCCGGGTGTCTCGGCGCGAGGTATCTGGCGCCTCCGCGGGGACGAATGGTTCTTCCCGGGCCACTTCCCCGGTCGACCGACGCTGCCGGGAGTTCTCATGTGCGAGGCGATCGCTCAGGTCGGAGCAATCGCCGTTCTCGCGTCCGACTCGCATGGTGGGCGATTGCCGCTCTTCGGTGGTCTCGACGGGGCGCGATTCCGTCGTCAAGTCGTTCCGGGTGACGAGTTGGTTCTCGAAGTCGAACTCGGACGCATGTCGAGTCGGGCCGGAAAAGGCAAGGGTCGGGCGCTCGTGGGCGGCGAAACCGCGTGTGAGTGCGAGTTGATGTTCGTACTCGTCGACGCCTGACGGGAGTCCAACGGACGGTCAGCCGGCCGGCGCGATGACGATCGAACCGTTGTGGCCGCCGAAGCCGAAATTGTTCGAGATCGTCGGGCCCGGATTCCACGGACGCGGTTCGGTGATGACGAGATCGATGTCCATGTCAGGATCGATGTTCGTGGTGCCGGCGGTGGGCGGAATCAGACCGTGTTCGAAGGCCAGGAGGACCGAAGCGGCCTCGAGTGCACCAGCGGCGCCAAGGGCGTGCCCCGTGACGCCCTTGATGCTGGTGACCGGAGGACGACGAGAGCCGAAGACCGTCGCCACGGCCGCCGCCTCGGCGGCATCGTTCAGCGGTGTGGAGGTGCCGTGGGCGTTCACGTGGACGATGGACTCGGCATCAAGCCCCGCATCGTCGAGGGCCATGCGCATGCAGGAAATGGCTCCGCGCCCTCCAGGTGAAGGAGCGGTGATGTGATGCGCATCGGCGTTGCTCGCCGAACCGAGGATCTCGCCGAGGATGTGAGCGCCACGCCGGTGGGCGTGATCCCATTCTTCGAGCACGAAGATCCCGGCGCCCTCACCCATGACGAAACCATCTCGTTCGGAGTCGAAGGGTCGGCTCGAACCCGACGACGAAAGTGCGGTCATGTTGCCGAATCCCGCGAGCGACACGGGTGTGGCCGCCGACTCCGCGCCACCACTGACCATCGCGTCGCAACGTCCCGATGCGATGAGACGCGCTGCGTATCCGAGTGCGTGCGTCGAAGCCGCGCAGGCGGTGCACACCGTTTCGTTGGGACCCTGGAGTCCGTAGCGCATGGAGATCGCCGCTCCGGTGGCGTTGGCCATCATCATCGGAACGAGGAAAGGAGAGACCCGGCGCTCACCTTTGTCGAGGAGAACTCGTATCTGCTCTTCGAGGGTGTTCAGGCCACCGATTCCGGTGCCGACCACGACTCCGAATCGTTCCGGATCGACGCCGATGTCACCGGCCTGCGCGAAGGCTTCGGCCGCGGCGGCCAATCCGAATTGCTCGACCCGGTCGGCTCGGCGGGCATCCTTGGGTGAGTCGAAGTACGGGGACGGATCCCAGTCGGCGATGGCGATCGACTTCGCTCCGGTGACACCGGGCCCGAGCAGTCCTTGCCAGAAGTCGTTTCTTCCGACTCCGCACGGAGCAAGAACGCCGAGACCGGTGATGGCGACTCGGCGTCCGAGCATCAGAGTTTTCCGACGATGAGGTCGTACGCCTGACCGACGGTCTGCACTCCCTCGATCTCTTCCTCGGGGACGGTGACGCCGAACTCTTCTTCGAGAACCATCACGAGTTCGACGAGATCGAGGCTGTCGGCGTCGAGGTCGTCGCCGAACTTGGCCTCAGGGGTGACCTTGTCGGGGTCGACGCTCAAGACGTCGACGGCGCACTTGCGGAAGCGGGCGAAAAGTTCCTGGTCCATGGAGGCTCCTTGGCGTGGGGGACGGTTCAACTGTAAACGCTCGGACCATCGAGACGGGGAAATGCTCGATCCAGCAACTGACCGGTCGGTGAGAGACGAACGCGCGAGGGTCCGGACTAGTGGCCCATCCCCAGGCCGCCGTCCACGGGTATGACGGCACCCGTGATGTATCCGGCGTCGGGTGAGGCGAGGAAGGCGACCACACCGGCGATCTCCTCAGGTGCGGCCATGCGCCCGAGAGGGACCGATTCGGTCAGAGTACGCAGACGCTCCTCGCCGAGCGCAGCGGTCATGTCGGTGGCGACCGGTCCGGGGGCCACGACGTTCACCGTGATCGAACGCGACCCGAGCTCTCGAGCGAGACTGCGGGCCAGACCCACGAGGCCAGCCTTCGACGCGGCGTAATTGGATTGCCCGGCCGAACCGAGAAGTCCGACGACACTCGACATCAAAATGATGCGCCCCTTGCGTTGACGCAGCATTCCCTGGGTGGCACGTTTGGCCACTCGGAACGCGGCGGTGAGATTGGCGTCGATCACCGATGCGAAGTCGGCTTCCGGCATGCGCAAGATGAGCGTGTCCTTGGTGATCCCGGCGTTGGAAACCAAGACCTCGACCGGACCGAATTTCTCTTCGACGGCTGCGAATGCGGCCTCGACTTGTTCGGTCGATGTGACGTCGCACCGCACGCCGAAGAGATCGTCGGGTGGAGGATTGCTGTTGTACGTGACGGCGACCGAGTCGCCGAGGGACGCGAATCGGCGAGCCACTGCCAGGCCGATTCCACGGGATCCGCCGGTCACGAGCACGACGCGGCTCACGGCGCGTCACCCCACCTGATGATCGCGGAGGCCGCGGTCATGCCACCGCCGAAGCCGACGAGAAGGACGAGGTCGCCGGCGTGGATCCGTCCGGCGTCGATGGCATCGATCAGGGCGAGTGGGATCGACGCCGCCGACGTGTTGCCGGTTCGGTCGAGAACGACAGCGGTACGGGATTCGTCGATGCCCAGACGGTCGCAGGCCGCCATGATGATTCGCAGGTTCGCTTGGTGGGGAATGAGCATCTTGATGTCGTCCCCCGACACTCCCGCGTGGTTCATGGATTTCTGCGCCGAGTCCACCATGATGCGAACCGCGCGTCGGTAGACCTCTTTGCCTTCCATCGTGATCGTCCCGCCGAGTTCGGCGTAGAGGATCGGTCCGGCCGAACCATCGGCGTCGAGGTCCCAGGAAACGAGTTGGCCAGGACCCTCGACCGCACTGAGGACGACGGCGGCCGAGCCGTCGCCGAAGAGAACCGCGGTGTTGCGATCGGTCCAGTCGGTGATGCGCGACAAAGTGTCGGTTCCGATCACGAGAACGTTCTGCATCCCCATCTGGATGAGACCGTGAGCCGTCACGAGGGCGTAGACGAAGCCACTGCAGGCCGCATTGATCTCGAAGGCGCCACAGCGCAGACCGAGTTCGTTCTGGACGGTGGCCGCCGTTCCCCATTGACGATCGGGTGTGGTGGTTGCGATCACGATCGCGCCGATCTCCTCCGGGGCCAGACCGGACTTGGCCAGAGCCGCCCGTCCCGACTCGATCGACATGCCGACCGTCGTGCCGCCGACGTGACGCTCTCGAATACCGGTCCGCTCCACGATCCAGTCATCGCTGGTGTCGACCATTGCCTCGAGATCGGCATTGGTGAGGACTTTGGGCGGCAGGTAACTGCCCCAACCGACGATTCGGGCTCCGCGTTCCGAGCGGGGGACGGCCGGCATCTCAGTGGGTCCGCAACCATGCGATCGGTTGACGAGGCGTGACTCGTTCACCGTCGACTGCGATGAAGGCTTGGAGGATTCCGTCGAAGGCCGAACGAACTTCATGATCACCGACGACTCCGAGGACCGTTCCGGTTTCGATCCGAGCGCCGCTGATCAGATCGGTTCGGGGCGTGAAGACTCCGGCGGCCGGGCTGACGACGAGACGTTCGACCGCGAAGAGGTGTTCCCCCTCCAGTTGGGCGGCGCCGGTCGGCGATGCCGCGTTCACCCATTCGATGAATTTGTCGAGGTCGTCCGGTGTGGCGACCGAGATCGTGCGCGAGTTCTCGAGCGTGCGTTTGGCCATTCCGGTCAGAACGCCGCCGGGTCCGAGTTCGGCGAAGGAAACGACTCCTAGCTCGCCCATCGTGAGAAGGCAATGCTTCCAGCGGACGGGGCTCGAGAGCTGAGCCGAGAGAAGGCTCGTCCATTCGTCGCCGGAATCATGGGCGAGTCCGTCGACGTTGCTGATGATCGGCACTTCGGTGTCGCGGGGTGACGCGTCGGCGATTGCCTGGCGGAGTCGATCACGAGCCGGCGTCATGAAAGGGGTGTGGAACGCCCCCGAAACCTGGAGAGCCATCGCCTTCTTGGCGCCGAGTTCCTTGGCGATGTCGCTCGCGGCTTTCACGCCATCGGGTGAACCGGCGATCACGACTTGGCCGGGGGCATTGAAGTTGGCCACCCACACGTCGGCATCGGCACGACGGCATGCGACTTCGACCAGTTCGTCGTCGAGACCGAGGATCGCCGACATCGTTCCCGGATTCTGTTGTCCGGCTTCGTGCATGGCGGCGGCGCGCTCGATCACCAATCGCACGCCGTCGTCGAAGGACAATGCACCCGACGCCGTGAGAGCGGTGTACTCGCCGAGGCTGTGACCGGCACAGAAACTGGGTTCCACGCCGAGACGCTCGACGGCATCGAGAACCATGAGGCTCGAGACGAACGTGGTCAGTTGGGCATTGCGCGTATCTCGCAACTCCTCGGCGTCGGCATCGAGGAGCAGCCGACCCACGTCGCGTCCGGCAACCTCGGAGGCTTCGTCGATCAGTTCCCAGCTCTCGTGGTCGACCCAGGGTCGACCCATGCCCGGCCGTTGCGAACCCTGGCCGGGAAAGGTGAAAGCGAGCACGAACGAACGATAATCCCCGCCGAGTGGCTCACCGGATGACCGGTGGTCGTCATGAGGTGGGGGAGCGAGATGACCCAGCGGTAACCTCGTGTGTGCGCCCCGGTAGCCCAACGGCAGAGGCAGCGGCTTCAAACTCCGTACGGTGTGGGTTCGAATCCCACCCGGGGCACCCTTCGCTTGCAGGTCGTCCGTACACTTCGCGACGTGGGCCAGCGTTCCATCGAGCGTCGTTTGCGAGAGACCGGGGATCGTCTGCGTCGTCTACGAGAGGAACTACGCATCGTCGACGAACAGCTCCATCACTTGGCCGATGAAGCCGAAGACATGGGTCTGCGGGCGTTGGTCTCCGAGACCCCGGGTGCCGACATCGAGTATCGAGACGCGCGTCGCCACCGTGACGCGATGCAGGCCCATCGTGATCAGGTCGCGTCGGGGATCGCCGAACTCGAGGCCAAACAGGACCATCTGCTCGAGCGCCTCTCGCGAGGCAGTGGTTGAATGATCACGTGAGTATTCGAGTCGTCGTAGCCGAGGACGAGGCCATCATCCGTCTCGATCTCACCGAGACCCTCCGCGAGGAGGGTTACGACGTGGTAGGTGAGACCGGCCGTGGGGACCGGGCCCTCGAGATGATCCGCGAGCTGAAGCCCGATCTGGCGATCCTCGACGTGAAGATGCCCGGCATGGACGGCCTCGAGGTCGCTCGCCATGTCGGTGACGAACGTATCTGCGGTGTCCTCGTGCTGACGGCTTTCAGTCAGCGAGAGATCATCGAGCAAGCGCGCGATGCCGGTGCCCTCGCCTATTTGGTGAAGCCGTATCAGAAGAGCGACCTCATTCCCGCGATCGAGGTCGCCATCGGTCGCTTCCGAGAACTGCAGGCGCTCACGGGTCACGTCGACGCACTAGGCGAGCAACTCGAAGCGCGTAAGGCGATCGACAAGGCCAAGGGCCGCCTGATCGACGAGTTCGGGATGAAGGAACAGGATGCTTTCTCGTTCATCCAACGGACGGCCATGAAGGACCGCACGCGAATGCGCGACGTGGCCGAGCGGATTCTCGCCGGCGAACTTCAGCCGTGAGCCCGTCGGCTTCCGCTTCCCGTCCGACTCTGCTGGTTCTCGACGGCAACTCGCTCACGTATCGGGCGTTCTTCGCCGTTCCGCAGGACATGATCACCGCGAGCGGGCAGGTGACCAACGCGGTTTTCGGATTCACGTCGATGCTCGTGACGTTGCTGAAGGATCGCCGACCGGATGCGCTCGTGGTGGCTTTCGATCGACCCGAACCCACGTTTCGGCACGAAATGGAGCCGAAGTACAAGGCACAGCGCGAGTCTTCGCCCGAGATTCTCCGCCAGCAGGTCGGGATCGTGAAGGAGGTCCTCGCGGCGCTGGGCATCGTCGTGATCGAACAACCGGGATTCGAAGCCGACGACATCATCGCGACGGTCGCGGATCGAGCCGTCGACCACGGTTTCGACGTGGTGATCGTGACCGGCGACCGCGACAGCTATCAACTCGTTCGCGATCCACACGTTCGAGTTCTGTACAACAAGCGCGGTGTCACGGACTACGCGCTCTACGACGAAGCGGGCATTCTCGAAAAGACGGGAGTGACTCCGGTGAAGTACCCGGCCTACGCGGCGCTTCGTGGTGACCCGAGTGACAACCTTCCGGGCGTGCCCGGAGTCGGGGAGAAGACGGCCGCCAAGTTGATCACGCAATATGGAGGCCTCGACGGCATTTTTGCGCACGCCGCCGAACAAACACCGAAGCTGCGTTCGTCGCTCGAGGAGAACGAGGCCTTGGCCCGTCACAACGAATTGCTGATGACGCTTCGACACGACGCGCCGATCGAATTCGATCCGACCACGGTGGCGATCACCCCGAACTTCGACGAAGTTCAGCGTCTGTTCGACTTCCTCGAGTTCCGCGCCATGGGTCCACGCATCCGCGATGCTCTGGCAGCGGCCGGTGTGGATGCCGGCGCACCGGTTCGCCCGACCGAGAGCGTCATCGACGTCGAGGTCGTACCGATTCGTGATGTATCCGATCTGACGACGGTCCTCGACGGGGTCGGGACCGTCGATGTCGCCGCCGGGTGGCAAGGCGATCCGGGGCACTCGCCACTGTTGGGGGTGGCCTTGTCGGCGTCCGGTCGGACCTTCTGGGTGGAGGAGCAGATATTGACCGACCCGGTGGTCGCATCCACATTGGCCGCGATGTCGTTTCGATGCAGCGACGCCAAGCCCTTGGTCAAGTATCTGCTCGATCGGAACTTGAGCGTCGGGCGGCTCGAACTCGACACCGCGATCGCCGCGTACCTCCTCGAGCCGGGCGCAGCGGACTATTCGATCGAGCGTCTCGTCGAACGAATGGCCGGTCGACACCTGGCGGAAGTCTCGGTGCCGAGCGGCCAACTCGATCTCGACGGTTCGGCGGTCTCGATCGAACGCGTCGCGGGTAATCGTGCGGCGGCCATCGCGGAATTGGTGGAACCACTTCGTGACGCACTCCGTGCGCAAGGGATGCTCGATCTCTACGAGTCGATCGAGAATCCCTTGGTGACCGTGCTCGCCCGCATGGAAGCGGTGGGAATCGGGGTCGACGCCGATCGGCTGCGGGAGATCTCGCGTCGACTGACCGAAGAGACCGAAGCACTCAGTGCATCGTTGCAACAGCTCGCCGGCGGACCTTTCAACCCGAACTCGCCGGCTCAGTTGGGGCGCATCCTGTTCGACGAAAGAGGTCTCACTCCACCCAAGAAGACCAAGACCGGATACTCCACCGATGCGGCGACCCTCGAGAAACTGCGCGACGAGTGGCCCGAGTTCATCGACGCACTCCTGCGCTACCGCGAACTCGAGAAGTTGCGAGGACCCTACGGAGAGGGCCTCCTCGCCGAGGTGGCCGTCGATGGTCGGATCCACGCGACGTTCAATCAGACCGTGGCCCGAACCGGCCGTCTGTCGAGCGATCGCCCCAACCTGCACAACATTCCCGTTCGTACCGATGAGGGTCGGGTCTTCCGCGAGGCATTCGTGCCCGATGAGGGTTTCGAATTCCTGGTGGCCGACTACAACCAGATCGAACTCCGATGCATCGCTCATCTGGCCGGCGACCCCGGCCTGATCGCCGCCTTTCGTTCGGGTCGGGACGTGCATCGGACGACGGCGGCTCAGGTGTTCGGCGTAGCCGAGGCTGACGTCTCCTACGAACAACGTTCGTACGCCAAGATGGTGTCGTACGGCTTGGCTTACGGAATGGAGGCCTACGGATTGGCCCAGCGGCTCGGGGTTCCCGTGGGTGAGGCCGCCGAGATCCTCGATTCGTACTTCTCGGCGTTTCCGAACGTGCGGGCCTACATGGACAAGACGGTCGAAGAAGCGCGACAGAAGGGATACACGGAGACGATCTTCGGTCGACGCCGACCCATTCCCGAGTTGTCGAACTCCAACTTCCGATTGCGCCAAGCCGGTGAGCGTCAGGCCATGAACGCGGGAATTCAGGGTCTGGCGGCCGACATCTTCAAGGTTGCACTCGTACGAATCGATCACGAACTCGAGGCCGCTGGTTTGCGAAGCCGTCTCGTACTGCAGGTCCACGACGAAGTGATCGTCGAAGTGCCGTCGGACGAGAAGGATCGAGTCGGTCCGCTCGTCGTGGGCATCATGGAGAACGCGGCCGAACTCGACGTGCCGCTCGCAGTCAACGCGGCCTGGGGGAATTCCTGGGCGGCGGCCAAGGACTGACATTGGAGCACTGGTTCGAGCCCTTGGCCGACCACATGGGGGAGGCCTACCTCCGCTACTCGTTCACCAAGGGCACGGTCCAGGAGATCGACTTCCTCTGGGACGCCCTGGCCCTCGAGCCCGGATCGCGCGTCCTCGACCTCGGTTGTGGGCCGGGTCGCCACAGCATCGAACTGGCATCGCGCGGGGTCGAGGTCGTCGGGGTCGACATCTCGGCGACCTTCGTCGAGGTCGCCACGAAGCTCGCCGGGCCGGACTCTCGAGCAGCGTTCCTTCGGGCCGACGCACGGGTGTTGCCGTTCGATCATGAGATGCTCGCCCCCGGATTCGATGCCGCGATCTGCCTGTGTCAGGGAGCCTTCGGGCTCATGACCGCCGACGGCGACGATCGTCGAGTCCTGTCCGGTTTGGCCCGACTGCTGCGTCCGGGTGGGCGATTCGCGTTGTCCGCCTTCAATGCCTACTTCTCGGTCCGGTACCACTCGGAGGCCGTGTTCGATGCCGACCGGGGTGTGAGCCGAGAGGAGACCACGGTTCGGTCGCCGGACGGGCAGGATCTCGCCGCCGTACTCTGGACCGGCTGCTACACGCCGCGTGAACTGCGCCTTCTGCTCGGTGTCGAGGGTCTCGCCGTGGACTCGATCTGGTCAGTCGAACCCGGCCGCTACGAGCGCAAACCACCCTCGACGGAATTCCCCGAGTTCCTGGTGTGCGGTCGTCGCCCGGGGTGACGGCCGGGGCCCGCCGGTAACCTTGCCGGGTTCCCCTAGGGAACTGTCCCTGTCCCATCGATCATCCCTATCCGAAAGCGACCCGTCCCTTGTCCGACCTACTCACCTCCTCCAGCCCCATGGGCACCTACGACGCCGAAGGCAACTACACGCCGCGGAAAGTCACCGAAAACGACCTCGACAAGCCCTTCGGTGAGGCGATCGAGGGAACACTCGTCGAAGTGGAGGACGGTCAAGTCGTTCACGGCACCGTCGTGAAGATCGACAAGGACGAAGTGCTCCTCGACATCGGATACAAGAGCGAGGGCGTCATCCCTTCGCGCGAACTCTCGATTCGCAACGACGTGGATCCCGGCGAGATCGTCTCGCTCGGCGAGAAGGTCGAAGCGCTCGTCCTCCAGAAGGAAGACAAGGAAGGCCGACTCATCCTCTCCAAGAAG
>SXGQ01560423.1_pt1 | contig 12313 bp, 4 predicted proteins | sample 3178371 | NCBI WGS metagenome assembly SXGQ01 (sample SAMN11356859, study PRJNA531348) | freshwater metagenome | isolation source: freshwater sample F1-20 | place: China: Fuxian Lake, Yuxi | collected 2017-12-25 | reverse complement strand
CGGGGTTCGCCGGATCGAGCCAGAAGCCGCCGAAGTTCAGGGACAGACCCGATGTGATGCTGCCCTTGAGGCAGTTGACGCCGTCGAGGGTTGAGGATTCGCCGGCGCAGAAGCCCGTGAGATCATGCCGTTGACTGGTGGACGGCGTGACCAGCACGACGAGGGTGTCGCCCTGGCGGCCGCTCGTCCAGTAGACCCCGCGCGAGGCGTCCTTCGTGACCCAGCGGACCCCGAGCCCGTCCGATCCGGTCGGGCCCGCGCCGAGGACGGCCCCGGTGGAGGCCGAGGTGATGCGGCGGCGCTGTCCGGTCGAGAGGTTGATGCCATAGAGCGACAGATCGAAGTTGGCCGTCGCGATGAGCTCGCTGCCGTCGATGGCAAAGCCCGACAGCATGCCGCTCGCGAAGGTCCATCCGCCACCGACAGGCTGATTGAAATAGGCATTGCCGCTGCGGCTGCCGCTGCGCGTCACGAAGCTGCAGGTCTGGCCATTGCGGCTCACCCGGATGATGCCGAGCCCTTCGCCCGACGGGCTGGGGTTCGAGAAGCCGATGTAGAAGCCGTTCGCGTCGACCGCGAAGCCCTGCGCTGTCGTCTGGACGGAGATGGCCCCGCGCCCGCTCGCGCACTGGCCGTAGGTCGCGTCCCCCGCCTTCCAGACGAGCGTGCGGTTGCCGTTCGCGGGGTCGACGCGCAGGATCTCGAAGCGCTGGAGCGTCCCCTGGGCCGCGAAGATCTGACCGTCGGACGCGCGCTGCACGTCGAAGACGTCGGCGAAGGCCGGCCCGGTCCCGACGTCCATGTCGCCGTTCGCCGGGTCGAGGTAACGCCCTGAGATGACACGGCGATTGCCATTGGCAACCGTGAAGCCCATCAGGAAGCCGGCCGATGGGTTGCTCGCGTTCGACCAGTCGACGGCCGCGACGATCTCGCGGCGCGAGGCGTCGAAGAAGCCGCCGTAGATGTGGGCCTGCGGGTGCGACCCCACGCGCGGCCCAGCGCCAAGCACCAGGCTCGGCGCGCGGTTCTTGGTCTCATGCGGGCGCCAGCAGATCGGCAGGCCGCCCGTGATGCCCTTGTTCTCCGGGCAGCGGCAGTCGGCCTTGAGGTCCGTCGGATTCCCGAGGTACTGCGAGAAGATGCAGGAGTCGTTCCAGTACGGGCTGCTGGGGTCCGAGACGCTCGACTCGCAGCTCCAGCCGCCCGCGTTGTTGATGCAGATGGCGTCGCACGTGTCGGTGCCTGCGGCGCACTCGTCGATGTCGGCACAGTCGACGCCATTCCAGGAATAGCCCTCGCTGCAGGTCATCGTGCGCGCCACGCAGGCCGGCGTCCCGGAGGTCTCGCTGCAGGTCTTGTTGGCCTGCGCGCAACGACTCTGGACGACCCACGACATGCCGTTGGCGGCACACGTGAGGATATCGTCACCGCTGCAACGGGTCGCGAGCGGCGTGCAGATGGCGCTCGGGTTGCGGCAGGCGAGGGTCCCGGAGGCCTGCGTGCAGGTCGACCCGCTTGAGCACAGCTCGCTGTTTTGCCAGCCGCTGCCGTCGGTCTTGCAGACCTCGATGGTGCCGCCGTCGGCGCCACAGCGCTTTTCGCCTGCGAGGCAGACTGGCGCCACGATACAGGCGGGGACTGTCGACACGAGGCCGCACGTGGCGTCGGCCGGGCAGGCCTGATAGAGGCCGCTCGGGACGCCCGAGGCGTTGCAACTCCAGATCTCTTCTCGCGTGCCCGACCAGCAGAAACGCCGTCCGGCGACACAGCTCGTCGGGGCGCAGCGGCGCAGGCCATCGACCAGCTTGCAAGCGTCTCCCGCGTCGCAGGTCTCGGTGCGCGTCCAGCCGCGCCCATCGACGTCGCAGCGCTCGACCGCACCGTTGCCGGTCGCGCAGCGGACAGCCCCTGGCGTGCACAGGGTGAGGCACGCGGGTCCGTTGAGCCCCTCGTCGCAGGTTGCGCCCGTTGCGCAGGTCTCGGTCAGGCGCCACGACAGGCCGTCAGACGCGCAGGACTCGAGGCCGCTGCCCGTCGCGGTGCAGCGTGCATCACCCGCATCACAGACCGCAGGAGGGGCCGCGCAGAAGGCCGCGCTGGCGTCACCTGGCGAGCAGGTGCCGCCAGTCTCGCAGCGCGTCGACACAGCCCAGGCGAAGCCTCCGGTGTTGCAGGTCTCGACCGAGTCGCCCGCGGTGTTGCAGCGCGTCGCGCCCGGGACGCAGATCGGCGTCGTCTCGGGGCAGGTCGCCTCGCCGAAGACCTCCTCGCAGAGGTCGCCGAGCTCGCACCAGGTCGAGGTGACCCATCCAGCGCCCACCGCGTCGCAGATCTCGACCGCGCCGCCCGAGGCGGAGCAACGGGTCGTGCCCGGGGCGCAGATGGGTGGGGCGATGCAGGTGCTCACGCCCGAGACGACCCCGCAGGTGTCCTCGGCGTCGCAGGCGTCGTAGCGCGCGAGCGGCTTGCCCGCAGCGTCACACGTCCAGACCTCGGGGGTCGGTCCGGCGTAGCAGAAGCGCCGCCCAGCCGTGCAGGTGGCGGGTCCACAGCGCTTGTCCCCCGCGACGTCGCGGCAGATCGAGGCCGAGTCGCAGGCGGCGACGACCTCCCACGCGAGGCCGTCATTACGACAGACCTCGACCGCACCACCGCTCGTTGCGCAGCGCTTGGCGCCAGGCGTGCACGTCACGGTGCAGCTCGGGTCGCCGTCGACGAGGCGGCAGCTCGTCCCGGTCGCACACGACGAAAGCAGGCCCCACGCCATACCGTCGATGCGGCAGGCCTCGACGCCCGAGCCGCTCGTCGTGCAGCGCTCGGCCCCCGCCGAACAGATCGGTGCCCGGACGCCGCAGGCCGGAGCCCCGCCCGTCGTCGTGCACGGCAGCCCGACCTCGCAGCGGGTCAACGCCAGCCACGCCGAGCCCGCCGCGTTGCACACGTCGACAGAGGCCCCGTTGGTGCCGCAGCGCTCGGTCCCCGCGGCGCAGACCGTAGGGGCGCTCGGGCAGGAGGCGTCGCCCTCGGCGTCGACCTCGCAGGGCCGCCCCGCCGCGCACGTCTGGCTCGCGACCCAGGCGCTGCCCGTCGCGTTGCACACCTCGGCCGCGCCCCCCGAGGCGCTGCAGCGGGTCAATCCGGTGGTACAAATCGGAGGTGCGACGCAGGACGCGACGCCGTCGACATTGCCGCAAGTGTCGGCCGCGCCGCACGTCGAATAGCGCCCTGAGGGCTTGCCAGCCGCGTCGCATGACCAGACCTCCCAGGTCGGCCCCTGATGGCAGAAGCGGCGGTTGGGCGTACACGACGCCGGGCCGCAGCGGCGGCGTCCCCCGACGTCGCGGCAGGTCGAGTTCGAGTCGCAGGCCTCGATGACGCCCCAGGCGTAGCCATCGAGGCATGCCTCGACGGCGGTGTTGGCCGTGTTGCAGCGCGGGTATCCGCCGACGTTGCACGGTGCGAGGCAGGTCGGAGCTCCGCCCACCACACGGCAAGCCTGGGTCGAGGCGCAGCTGGTCGAGGCCTCCCAGGCGGTGCCAGCCGCGTTGCAGGTGTCGATCCAGCGCGCGCTTGATCCGCAGCGCTTCTCGCCCGGTGTGCAAATCTGCGGCGGGGGAGGGCAGTAGGCGGCGCCTCCGTCGGTCTGGCAGGTCTGGCCGATGGCGCAGACCTCGAGTGAGGCCCACGCCCCGCCCGTCGTGTTGCAGCGCTCGACGCCTCCTCCGGTGGTGCTGCAGCGCGTCGCACCCGGTGTGCAGATGGGCGGGGCCACGCAGCTCGCGACGCCCGCGACGTTCACGCAGCTCTGTCCCGTGGGACACGCAGTGTAGCGATAGGGGTTCAGGCCCGAGGTGTCGCACTGCCAGATCTCGCCTCCTGCCGGAGGGTTGTAGCAGAAGCGCCGACCCGGATCGCACGACGACGGGCTGCAGGCAAAGCCGCCGCCAGCGGCCGCGCAGCGCTGGCCAAGCGGGCAGGTCGCAGACGCCGTCCACGTCCAGCCGTTGACACCGCAGGTCTCGACCGCGCCGCCGCCCGCGCTGCAGCGGGTGGCCCCGGCGGTGCAGGGGTTGACACAGGCCGCTTCGGTGTTCCCGTCCGCGCGGCACTGGGCGTCACCGGTGCAGGCGGTGGCGACCCGCCAGGCCATGCCGCCGACGTCACACACCTCGACAGCCCCGGCCGTCGACGTGCAGCGTCGGGCGCCGGGCTCGCAGATGCGCGGCGCGTCGGGGCACCAGGCGCGGTCACCCGACGAGGCGCAGCGGTCTCCGGAGGCGCAGCTGACGGAGGCGGCCCAGGCCGAACCAGCCGTGTTGCACGCCTCGGTCCCGGTCCCCGCCGAGTTGCACCGGGTCGCGCCCGGGGTGCATGCGGTGCATTGCGCGACGCCGCTGATGACGGCGCAACCCTGTCCGGCGTTGCATGCCGAGTAAAGTCCGGACGGCGTCCCGCTGGTGCTGCAGCGCCAGACCTCGGACGTCGGGCCGCCAGTCCAGCAGAAGCGCTGGTTCGCGGCGCAGGTCTGCCCGGGGCCGCAGCGTGGCGTGGTCCCGACAACGTGGCAGCGCTGACCGTCGGCGCAGGCCTCACGGCTCGTCCAGCTGAAGCGGTCATCGTTGCAGACCTCGACGCCGCCGCCGTTCGGCGCGCAGCGGACCGTCCCGGCTGTGCAGCTGCGCGTACAGGTGGCCTGGCCGTCGACGACCCGGCACGGGTCGGCGACGCCGCAGATGATCAATCCGCCGTTCCACCCGGAGCCCGAGGCGTTGCAGGTCTCGATGCTGCCGCTCGTGGAGCAGCGCCGGCTGCCCGGGTCGCAAATCGGCGGCGGCGGCGGGCACACTGCGGAGGTGCCGTCGCTCTGGCAGCTGACGCCTGAGGTACAGGTGGCGGTTGTGGTCCACGCGCGGCCGTCCGCGCTGCACGTCTCGATCCCGCCGCCCGAGGTCGTGCAGCGTTGCGTCCCCGGGGCGCAGATGGCCGGCGTCAGGCAGTTCGCGACACCCGGACCGCCGCAGTCGTAGCCGACCGGGCACAGGCCGAACTGGGATGACGGCAGCCCGAGGGTCGAGCAGTCCCAGAGCTCCCACTGGCTGCCGTTGTGCCAGCAGAAGCGCTTGCTCGAGGTGCAGGTGCCGCGCGGACCGCAGCGGTAGGTGTTGAGGCTCGGCAGGCAGGCGGAGTTGGCGTTGCAGGCGGTGCGGATCTGCCACGTGACACCGTCGGCGGCGCAGAGCTCGACCGCCTCGCCCGTGGCGCTGCAGCGCTCGCGCCCGACGGTGCAGGACTCGAGGCAGGCGGGGGTTCCGCCTGGGCTGGCGCAGCGGAGGCCGGATGCGCATGCGGTCGTCAGCCACCGTCGCCCGTCGCCGCTGCAGGTCTCGGTCGCCCGCCCGTCGGCGGAGCAGCGCGCCTCGGTCGGGGCGCAGACCTGCGGGATCTCCTTGCAGCGCCCGACGCCGTCCGCGAGCTCGCAGGTGTAGCCCTCGTCACAGTTCTCGGTGGGTTCGAAGGTGAAGCCATCGTCCGCACAAACCTCGACCACAGCCCCGTCGGCTGCGCAGCGGACGGTCCCTGGCTCGCAGAAGGTCACCGACTGACACGCAGCAGCGCCATTGTTCGACACGCAGGCCTGCGAAGCCTCGCACAGCGCGATCACGGCCCACGCCCCGTCCGAGCGGCAGCGCTCGGTGGCGCGGTTATCGGCCGAGCAACGGGTGGCGCCGAGCGGCTCGCAGGCCTCGGGGTTCGTGACAGGCTGGCAGGCGGCGGCCCCGTCAGTGACCGCGCACGCCTCATCGGTCTCGCAGCCCTGGACCACGGCCCAGGCCCCGTCCGAGCGGCAGCGCTCGGTCGCCCGCCCGTCGGCCGTGCAGCGCGTGGCACCGAGCGGGCCACAGGCGCAGGCGGCGGTGGTCCCCGCGTCCGAGCAGCCCCCGTCGCAGGCGCTGATGTCCCAGCCGCTGCCGTCCGCCCGGCACGTCTCGACGCTCGCCCCGTCCTCGCTGCAGCGGGCGCGGCCGGGATCGCACACACGGTCCGGCCCGACAGGAAAACATCCCGCGACGCCCGACTCGACCCGGCACTCCTCGTCGTCGGCACAGGTCGCGTACACGCTGTCCGGGACGCCAGCGGACGAGCAGCTCCAGACCGCGTCGGGGGTGCCGTCGACGCAGAAGCGCTTGTTGCGTTCACAGGTGTCGGGTACGGCAGACTCCTCGCATGCGGCGACCCCGTCATCGCCGACAGCACAGGTCTGGTCGGCCTCGCACTGCTGAACGACGCCCCACGCCCCGTCGGATCGACAGCGCTCGGCCGCCCGTCCGTCGCTGGTGCAGCGGGTGCCACCGGGCGGCTCGCAGGTCGGGGTCGGTGCTTCACAGGCCGCAACACCGAGGGAGGCAGCAGTCGTCGCGAGGATGGACAGGCGTCGTAGGTCGAGCATCATTTTCAGACTCCGGGAGGGCGCGCGCGCGATAGCCTCGGGACTCTCGCACGACCGGCCGGGTCACGCAACCTTGGCCGCGTGACACCGCGTGGGCGTCCCGAAGGCCTGGCGGTGTCCTCGCGGCGGGCGCTGAGTGTGAAAAGACACATGCGTGTCATTTCACACTCAGCGTGGCGCGTTCAGTCGCTGCGCTGCATGAAGAAGCGCAGCACGTAGAAGAACAGCGTCACGAACGACGAGAAGAGCAGGAAGGCCGCGGGGACGTGCTGACCGGTGCCGAAGCTGCCTCGGATGGCGTGCGTCTGGTAGAGAATCGTCGTCGCCATCAGCGCGATCATCGCGATGGAGAACCAGATGCCGAGCGGGGTCTCGGCGACGGCCGCGACGACCGCGACACCGAGGGTCGCGACGCCACCGATGACGACGACGGCCCGCAGGACCGAGAAGTCGAGGTCGGTCAGGAAGACGGTCGCGGTCAGCCCGACGATGAGCGCGCCGGTCACGATGCCTGCAGGCAACAGGATGCTGCTGGCATCACCGTGCGTCATGATGGTGATGACGGCGATGAGCGGGACGAAGAGCAGCGCCTCGAGGACGACGTAGATCCCGAGGCCGACGTATTGTCGGGAGCGCGACACGTCGCTGTTGGCAAGCCGCTGGGCGACGGCGGTGCCGCCCCAGAAGGCGACCAGGACGAGCAGCATGCTCCACCCGCCGAGGCGGGACATCATGCCGCCCATGGCCTCGAAGAGCGAGAAGGCCACGCCGCGCCCCTCCTCGAACCCGACGAAGAACAGGCCGAGCAGGGCTGCGAAGGCCGTGAAGGCGCCCGCGACGAGGGCGTAGGTCTTGCGGAAGAACGCCGCGCGCGCCGCGGGCGTCACAGCCTCGAGCGGGGCGCCGAGGAGGTCGGACGGGTCGACTGCGACAGCGCCGTCCGACGAGGGGGCGGCGCGGAAACGGTGGCTCTGCATGGGGTCCATCTCCGGGGATGCGTGAGGGGTGCACCTGACGGGCGCGCGTGCGAACGTGGCCATCCTGAGAAGAGTCGACCCGACACGCCCTTCTGTCAACCGGACGTTCGGTGTGGACGCTGGGGCCGTGTGGGCGGGTTCGGTGGGGCCCTGGGGCCGTGTCCGCGCCCGAGAGGGTCACAGGCGGCGGCAGGCCGCGACCATTTGACAGCGCGCGTCCGGCCGGGTCTCCTTTGCCCGTCGTGTTTACGGCCGCGCTTGCCTCGCCCCGGGCCCCGGAGTTTTCGTCATGACCCTCGAGACATCGCCGCAGACGGCCCTCGTCACCGGCGCGACCGACGGAATCGGGCGCGCGACGGCCATGGCGCTCGCCCGCCTCGGGCTGCACGTCATCCTGCACGGTCGCCGCCCCGAACGTGTCGCCGAGGCCCGTTCCGCCATCGAGCGGGAGGTCGCGCGGGCGTCGGTCGAGACGATCGTGGCCGACTTCGCGGACCTCGCCGCCGTGCGTCGGATGGCAGCAGAGGTCGCGGCGCGTCGCGGGACGCTCGACGTGCTCGTCAACAACGCCGGCTTGTACGCGAACGCCCCGTCGCTGACGATCGATGGTTGGGAGTCGACCTTCGGTGTCAACCACGTCGCGCCCTTCGTGCTGACGCTCGGGCTTCTACCGCTGCTGCGGTCCGCGCCGCTCGGGCGTATCGTGAACGTGAGCAGCGTGGCCCATGTCCGCGGACGCCTCGAGCCCGCGACCTTCCGGGCGCTTGCAGCGTTCGAACCGTATCGCAGCTATGCACAGTCCAAGCTCGCAAACATCCTCTTCACGGCCGAGCTCCAGCGGCAGGAGCCCGCCCTCGCGGTGAACGCCTTGCACCCGGGCGTCGTCTCGACGAAGCTCCTGACCCGGGGCTTCGGGATGGAGGGCCCCGACAGCCTCGTCGATGGGGCTGCGACCTCGGTCTGGCTCGCCACGTCCGCGGATGCGTCCATGCTCCGCGGGTCCTACTGCGTCCGTGCGCGACCCGCGACGCCGAGCCCCGGCGCGCAGGATCCCGAGGCCGCCCGGCGCCTCTGGGTCGACACCGAAGCCGGCCTCGCCTGAACCAGGGGTCCGACCGATGCCCGACACCCCGCCTCACCACAGCCAGCTCGTCCTGGCGTCCCGGCCATCCGGTCTTCGCGGCTGGATCCCCGGCCTCGACATGCTGGCGACCTACCGGAAGGCCTGGGCGCTCAACGATCTCGGCGCGGGGATCGTCCTGACGGCCGTCCTCGTGCCAGTTGGCATGGGTTACGCGCAAGCCGCAGGGTTGCCGGCCATCTACGGCCTCTACGCCACCATCGTCCCGCTGCTTGCCTACGCCCTCTTCGGTCCGAGCCGCATCCTCGTCCTCGGTCCCGACTCCTCGCTCGCGGGCATCATCGCGGCCATCATCGCGCCGCTCGCCGCGGTCTCGCCGTCTGACCCCGGCCGCGCCGTCGCGCTCGCGGGGGCCCTCTCCGGTCTCGCGGGGATCTTTTGCGTCGTCGGAGGGTTGCTTCGCGTCGGCTTCCTGACCGACCTCCTGTCGAAGCCCATACGCATGGGCTACCTGAACGGCATCGCGCTGTCCGTGCTCGTCGGTCAGGCCCCGAAACTGCTCGGTTTCTCGAGCCAGGGGGACGACCTCGTCGCGCAGGTGCGCCACATCGGGCAGCAGGTCGCGGACGGACGCACGAACGTCACGGCGCTCGGCATCGGGGCCTGTGCGCTGCTGGTCATCGTCGCGTTCAAGCGCTGGTGGCCCCGCGTGCCGGGGATCCTCGTCGCGGTGGTCGGCGCGACGCTCGGGATCTGGGCCCTCGACCTCGAGGCCGCCGTGCGGACCGTCGGTGCCTTGCCCGAGGGCCTCCCGCTGCCCGCGCTGCCGTCGGTCACGTGGGACGATGTGCGCGCCCTGTTGCCTGGCGCGCTCGCCATCGCCGTCGTCGCCTTTGCCGACATGAGCGTCCTGTCGCGTACCTTCGCACTGCGCCAGGGGTACGAGGTCGACGGCAATCAGGAGCTCGTCGCGCTTGGGCTGACCAACGTCGCAGCGGGCCTGTTTCAGGGGTTCGCGGTCAGCAGCAGCTCGTCGCGGACACCGGTCGCGGAGTCCGCGGGCGCCCGGTCCCAGATGACGGGCGTCGTCGGGGCCCTCTGCGTCGCCCTCATGCTCGTCGCGGCGCCGTCTCTCCTCGCGACCTTGCCCATCGCGGCGCTCGGCGCGGTCGTCATCGCCGCCTGCCTGTCACTCGTCGACGTGGCGGGCGTCTGGCGCCTTTGGAGCCTCCGACGCATGGAGTTCGGCCTCGCGGTCACGAGCTTTCTCGGGGTGGCGCTCGTCGGCGTCATCGAGGGCATCTTTCTCGCCGTCCTCATCGCCCTCGCGGGGTTCGTGTGGCGGGCGTGGCGGCCTTACGACGCCGTCCTCGGGCGGATCGACGGCCTGAAGGGCTATCACGACATCACGCGCCACCCGCATGCGCGCCGCGTCCCCGGGTTGGTGCTCTATCGTTGGGACGCGCCGCTCTTCTTCGCGAACGCGGCGCTGTTTCGAAAGAATGTCCTGAACGCAATCGCGTCATCGCCGACCCGCGTCAACTGGGTCGTGGTCGCCGCCGAGCCCGTGACCGACGTCGACGTGACCGCGGCCGACGTCCTGCTCGAGCTCGACGCGGACCTGACGCGTCTCGGGGTCGAGCTGTGCTTTGCGGGCATGAAGGACCCCGTGAAAGATCATCTCAAGCGTTACGGTGCTTTCCACGCCCTTGGTCCCGAGAACTTCTACCCGACGCTTGGACAGGCGGTCGATGCCTACGTCACGCGACACGCTGTCGACTGGGTGGACTGGTCGGACGCCGCCGAGACGAAGGCGGCGTTCCGGGGGGCCGACATCTGAGCTGTCAGGTGCGGTGCGGGGACAGGTCCGAAGTTCATAGATTCGGACACGACCCCCGATGGGTTTACGCCGGGGTGTCCGGCCAGTCCGGCGAGAGCCCCGCGCGCGCGGTCACCCACCGCCACAGCCGGCTGCGCGCATCGGGGGTGTCGGCGCGTCGTGTCGTCCGTCTCAGATGCGTCGTGCGCGGATGCCGGTCGAGCCAGAACCGGCCTGTCCCGAGCGCTTCCCCGGGGGCGGTCGCGAGCCACACGAACGTGTCTGCGCCCTCGTCGGACGTCCGGAGCGCCCGCCCGATCCACGCACGGAACCGCGGCAGCGACCGCGCGACCCCGGGTGTATCGGCCCAGCCCGGATGCATCGCGTGCACGGCGACTTGGCGCCCCGACAGGCGTTCGGCGAGCAGCTCGGCGAGCGTCACCTGAGCCCGCTTCGCCCGAGCATACGCCCGCATGCCATCGTAGTCCCCGGCCGCCATCTCGAGGCGGTCCACGTCGAGCGGCTCGGCGTACATCCCGCCGGAGCTGACCCAGATGACCCGCGCCCCGCGCCCGAGGGAGGGCAGCAGTCCGGCTGTCAGTCTCAGGGGGCCGAGCACGTGCGTCGCAAGCGTCCGCTCGTTCCCCTGCCGCGTCGTCGAGTACCCCAGGTCAAGGGCCCCCGCGTTGTGAACCAGCGCGTCGATGCGCCCGTGACGGGCCCGCAGCGCCTCGGCCACCCGCGTCATGTCGTCGAGATCGCCGACGTCGCCCAGCGTCACGCCGACGCCGAGGCTGTCCGCGAGCGCCCGCGCCTTGTCCGCGTCCCGCACCACGACCTCGACCGTGGCCCCCGAGGCGGTCCATCGCCTTGCCGCCGCGAGGCCGAGGCCAGACGTCGCGCCGGTGATGACGATGACCTGCCCCGTGGCGTCCGCGTCCGGCCCCCAGGTCTCGAGCTGGCGCCGCGCCACGAACCCGAGGCGTGTGAAGCTGCCGACGATGGATGTCTCGAGGACGCGGTCGACGAGTCCTGCGGTCAGCTGGCGTAGACGACCCATCGCGGTCATCGCATCGCTCCTCGGTTCGCCTTCGGTTGCGCGCTCTGGCGGCCCTGTGGCCCCACGGAAGCAGGCCCGACCTGCTCGGGACGCTCTGAAGCACCGGTGGTCTCCGGGTCAACGCCGGGCGCCGCCGAGCCCCGGTCCATCGTCATCGCGAAGGCCATCACCCCGGGCGTCCGCTCAGTTCGGCGCGCAGGCCCCGTCCTCGACGGTCCGCGCATACATCGACAGGGCGGTGCGCAGGCCATAGGCCGGGTCGACGTCGGCCCAGTCGTCGTGGTCGTTGCTCGTGCCACCCTTGCCGTCGTGCGAAAAATCAACCTTCGAAGGTTGATAGAAGTAATTCATGGCGCTGTCGTAGCTCGGGCTCGCGGTCGTGTCGATGAGGCGAAAGGTTCCATCGCGCGTGAGCCCCATCGTGTGGCCGAGTTCATGGATGAAGGTGCCGGCTTGCGGCAGCACGCCCCCGTCAATCCACCAGGTCGAATCGTCGACGAGGAACGTGTCGGAGAGCGCAAGGCCCGAGGCGTCGTTCCAGATCCGGTTGCCGATGATGGCGTAACGGAATGCGCGATACCCCTTGCCCTGGAAGTGGGCGTCGTAGAGGTCGCGCGCCTCGTGTCGCCCGAGGCAGGCGTCCTCGGGCACCGTCCCGGTGCGGACCTGCAGCGTCAGGCCCTCGACCGCGAGGCGCGTCACGACGAGGCGCCGCGCCCGCGTCTGCAGCGTCCGCCCCGGCATCGCGTCGAGCTCGACGAGCACATCCTTGCGCGACGGGTCGGCGATGCCACCAAAGTCCCGCGAGACCTGAAACTCGCGCGACTCCCGGATACCGTCGAGGTCACTGTCCGAGTCGAAGGTCGGGCGCGGGTCTGCGAAGCGCTCGACGTCGACCCGCAGCGACAGCTCGTAGTCCGAACTCGGG
>SXGQ01107003.1_pt1 | contig 12314 bp, 9 predicted proteins | sample 3178371 | NCBI WGS metagenome assembly SXGQ01 (sample SAMN11356859, study PRJNA531348) | freshwater metagenome | isolation source: freshwater sample F1-20 | place: China: Fuxian Lake, Yuxi | collected 2017-12-25 | reverse complement strand
GGAGCCGGCCTGTGGCTCTGACAGGCACATGGTGCCGGACCATCGGCCAGAAAACTCGTTATGCGCAAACACCGATTGCTGCAGCGCCGAGCCGTGGGCCATCAGCAAATTGGCGTTGCCCACGGTCAGCAAGGCGGCGTTGATGCTGATTGAGGCCTGTGAAAAAAAACCGTTGGCCGCCGCCTCGACGGCAAAGGGCAGTTGCATCCCGCCGACCGCGTGGTCCTGAGAGGCGCTCATCATGCCCGCATCCACGTAGGCCTTGAGCGCATCGTGCGTGGCCTGCGGCAGGATCACCTTTTCGCCGTCAAACCGAGGTTCCTGGGTGTCGACCAGACGGTTGAAAGGGGCGTACTTGTCGCGGGCGATGCGCTCACAGGTGGAGAGCACTGCATCGAAGGTCTCACGGCTGTGATCGGCATACCGGGGCCGCGCGCTCAGTTGCTCGATCTGCAGCCAGTCATAGAGCAAAAAGTCCAGGGTTGCGCGCAGGCGCTGACCCGCATCCACCTCAAAATACCTCGAAAACGCCGGCTGCTCCCATGCCGCCGCCGATGCACATCGACACGCACACGCGCTTGGCCCCGCGCCGCTTGCCTTCGATCAGGGCATGGCCGGTCAGACGTTGCCCACTGACCCCATACGGATGACCCAGCGCAATCGCGCCGCCGTTGACATTGAGTCGCTCCGCTGGGATGCCCAATCGGTCGCGACAGTACAGCACCGGCACCGCCAAGGCTTCCGTGAGCTCCCACAGGGCGATGTCATCGACCTTGAGCCCCAGGCGCGAGAGCACCTTGGGCACAGCAAACACAGGGCCGATGCCCATCTCATCGGGCTCGCAGCCAGCCACCGCAAAGCCCAAAAACCGCCCCAGGGGTTTGAGTCCCTGACGGCTGGCCAACTCTTCGCTGACCACCACGCAGGCGCCAGCGCCGTCGCTGAACTGACTGGCATTGCCGGCAGACACCAAGCCACCGGGCAGGGCTGGCTTGATGCCGGAGATGCCTTGCACGGTCGTACCCTCGCGTGTGCCCTCGTCGCGACTGACGGTCACCCGGGACGTGATCAGTCCGCGCACCTTGTCGGCCACTCCTGCAGTGACTGTGATGGGGGCAATTTCGGCATCGAAAAGCCCTGCGGCCTGTGCTGCGCAGGCCTTTTGTTGGCTTGCCGCACCGTATTCGTCCATGGCCTGCCGACCGATGCCGTAGCGCTGGGCCACCTGCTCGGCCGTCTGCAACATGCTCCAATAAATGGCGGGCTTCTTGCCCAGAAGTTCCGGGTCCTCAATCATGTGCTGATTGACCTCCTGCTGCACGCAAGAGATGCTCTCGACGCCACCGGCCACATACACATGGCCCTCACCGGCAATGATGCGCTGAGACGCCAGCGCGATGGCTTGCAAGCCCGATGAACAAAAGCGGTTGATCGTCATGCCCGAGACGCTGACCGGGCAGTCGGCCATCAAAGCGGCCTGACGGGCGATATTGTTGCCTGTGGCGCCCTCGGGCATGGCACAGCCCATGATGACATCTTCGACCTGTGCAGCCTCGATGCCGGCGCGACCCAGGGCATGGGCCACCACATGTCCGCCCAAAGTGGCGCCATGGGTCATGTTGAAGGCGCCCTTCCAGCTCTTGGCCAGGGGCGTGCGGGCAGTTGAAACGATGACGGCTCGGCTCATGTGTGTGTTCCTTTCGCGACCGGGCGCATCAGGCGTTGTTGAAAGTCTTGCCCTCGGCCACCAACCGGGCCAGCAGCGGCGCGGGCTGCCAGAAAGCCGCATCGTCCAGAGGGTTCTTGGCAAACCGGTGCATGGCATGGACCACATTGAAAAGGCCCAGGCTGTCGGCATAAAGCATGGGGCCACCGCGCCAAAACGGAAAGCCGTAGCCGGTGATGTAAACCATGTCAACATCACTGGCCCGCGCCGCAATGCCCTCCTCCAAAAGATGGGCCGCCTCATTGACCAGCGAAAACACCAAGCGCTCAACGATTTCGGTGTCACCGATTTTCCGGGGCTTGATGCCCAGCGATGCGCGGTGCTTGTCGAGCATGTCCAGCACCACAGGGCTGACGATCGCATCGCGCTGCCCGGCCTGATAGTCGTACCAACCGGCACCGGTTTTTTGACCAAAGCGGCCGAGCTCGCACAGCAAGTCAGCGGTGCGGCTGTAACGCATACCCGGCTTCTCGGCGTACCGGCGCTTGCGGATGGCCCAGCCGATGTCATTGCCGGCCAGGTCACCCATGCGAAACGGACCCATGGCAAAACCGAATTTCTCGACCGCCTTGTCCACCTGCGCCGGCGTGCAGCCCTCGTCGAGCAAAAAGCCGGCCTGTCGGGCGTATTGTTCGATCATCCGATTGCCAATAAAGCCATCGCAGACGCCCGAGACCACGGCCGTCTTTTTGATCTTCTTGCTCACTGCCATGACGGTGGCCAGCACATCTTTGCCGGTCTTTTCACCGCGCACCACCTCGAGCAGCTTCATCACATTGGCAGGGCTAAAGAAGTGCATGCCGATGACGTCCTGGGGCCGCTGCGTGAAACCGGCGATGGCGTTGACGTCAAGCGTCGACGTGTTGCTGGCCAAAATTGCACCCGCTTTGCAGACCCGATCGAGTTCGCGGAATACCTGCTCCTTCACGCCAAGTTCTTCAAACACGGCTTCAATCACGAGATCGGCCTGGGCGATGTCGGGATAGCTGAGCGTGGTGGACAGCAAAGCCATGCGCTCTTCGTATTTTTCAGCTTTGAGCTTGCCTTTTTTGACCTGCGCCTCGTAGTTCTTGCGCAGGGTGGCCACGCCACGGTCCAGGGCGTCCTGCTTCATCTCCAGCAACTTGACCGGGATGCCCGCATTGAGAAAATTCATGGCGATTCCGCCACCCATTGTCCCAGCGCCAATGATGGCCACCTGGGCAATGTCGCGCTTGGTCGTATCGTCAGGCACATCTGCAATCTTTGCGGCGGCCCGCTCGGCTGCAAACAGGTGGCGCAGGGCGCGCGACTGCGGCGTCCACATGAGGTTGATGAACATCTCCCGCTCGCGCGACATGCCTTCCTCGAAGGAGCTGCGTGTTGCAATTTCGACCGCATCCACGCACTTGAGCGGCGCCGGCAGATTGCGGGCCATGGCCTTGACCGTGTTGCGCGCAAATTGAAAATAGGCGTCGGCCTGCGGGTGCTTGCAAGGCAGATGACGAACCAGGGGCAAAGGCCTGACATCGGCCACCTCTTGAGCCAGCGCCAGCGCTTGCGGCAGCAGGGTTTGCGGTGAGTCGGCCATGCGATCGAACAGCCTCTGACCCGGCAACTGAGCCAGCACTTCACTCTTGAGCGGATCGCCCTTGACGATCATGTTGAGTGCAGCCTCCACGCCCAACACGCGGGGCAGGCGCTGCGTGCCACCGGCGCCAGGTATCAGACCGAGCTTGACCTCGGGCAGCGCCACGGAGCAGCCCGGCGCAGCTATACGGTAGTGACAGCCCAGAGCCAATTCCAGACCGCCGCCCATGACCACGGAGTGCACGGCCGCCACAATGGGTTTGGCCGAGTGCTCGCAGGCCAGGATCACACTGAGCAAGTTGGGCTCGGCCAGTGCTGCCGGTTTGCCAAATTCGCGAATGTCGGCCCCGCCTGAAAACGCCTTGCCTGCGCCGGTGATCACAATGGCGCGCACGGCCGGATCGGCGTTGGCCTGGTTCAGGCCCTGAGCGATCGCGATGCGCGTGGCATGTCCGAGGCCGTTGACCGGGGGGTTGTCCAGGGTGATCACAGCCACTGGGCCGTGCAATTCATAGCGTGCCGTCATGTGTTTGTCGCTCCAGTCTCTAAGGTGCGGTGGGAACGGTGGTGTCTTGCCAGACCGACTGGATCCAAATAAGCACGACCGTTCGATTTGGGCTATTGTAGGCACAGAACGGCGCCCTATTTAGATGGGGTGGCCGGGGATTTTGTGCGCGAGGGACGCTGGTCGGTCGGTTGCCGGTGGTGCTGCGCTTGCCGGGGTCCATGTGGGCGCCCGTACTTGTTGCCTGGCGCATCGAAATCAAAAAACCAGAGGCAGCGTCAGCTGCCTCTGGGGAACATTTGCACAGTCAGGTACAGCGCGGCGGCACTCTGCCCAAAGACAGCGACGCCCACGGCCCGAAGGACAGCCGAGCGCGCCGCCCAGGTCAGCCTATCAGGCCAGCGCGGCCTTGACCCGTGCGGGCGACATCGGCAAGGCACGCAGACGTTTGCCGGTCAGTCGGGCCACCGCGTTGGCAATGGCCGGGGCCACCGGTCCGACCCCAGCCTCACCCATCCCTGTCGGCGGCGCATCGGATTTCACGATTCGCGTATGGATCTCTGGCATGTCAGCCATGCGAAGAACCGGGTAGTCGTGGTAGTTGGTCTGCTGCACGGCACCACCCTTGATGGTCAGCTCTTCGAGCAGCGCCACCGACAGGCCGTAGACCGCGCCTCCCTCGAGCTGACCCAAAACGCTCTCAGGTTGCACCACCAAGCCCGGATCGGCCGCTGTCCAGTAGTTGTGGACCACGATCTTGCCGGTGGCCGGCTCGATCGACACCTCGGCCACGCCAGCTGCCACGGTGCCGTGGTAGTCGGCAAAAGCCAGGCCCAGAGCACGGCCGCTGCGGTTGCGTTTCCAGTCTGACATCTCGGCCACCGCCTCAATGACGGCGCGCGCCCGCGGATCGCTTTGGGTCAACTCCAGGCGCATGGCCAGGGGGTCCATGTTGCGCGCCTGGGCCACTTCGTCAAGAAAACTCTCGATGGCGAACTTGTTATGCCCGGCGCCAATTCCCCGGAAGGCATGGACACGCATGCCGCGTTGTTCACGCAAGCCCTCAGACTCCCAATTGGCGATGCTGTAGTGCGGCAGATTCGAGCCCTGCCAGCCGATGTAGTCCTTGCCACCGGTGGCCGCAAACCGAGGCGGGGCGGCCACGGCGTCGACGTTTTCTGCCACGATCCGGTGCTTCCAGCCCACCACCTTGCCCTGAGCGTCCAGGCCAGCGCGCATGATGTGATGCGTCATCGGCCGCGGACGGGCAGCAGCCATGTCGTCCTCGCGGGTGAGAACGAGCTTGACGGTCTTTTTGCTCGCGTTGGCAATCGCCACCGCCTGCGCAACGATGTCCGGTGTGATGCGACGGCCATAGCCGCCGCCGAGCAACATCTGGTTCAGGCGGATCTTGTCGGGCGTGGTCTTGAGCACTCCGGCCGCTGCCATGGCTGCCAGCACAGGGGCCTGGGTGCCGGTCCAGATTTCGGCCGACTGGCCGTCTGCAGCCACCCGGGCAACGCAGTTCATGGGCTCCATCTGAGCATGGCAGGTGTGCTCGGACCAATACGTCGCCTCGATGACGCGCGCGGCCGAGGCCAGCGCCTGATCTGGCTCGCCTTTTTTATACGCGGACATGGGCTTGGCATCGGGTGAGCGGCCGTGGCGGGCGTACTCCTCCTTGGCCTTGTCCGAGTCGAATCCAGCACCGCGGGCACCCTGGGTGTTCCAGGTGACCTTGGGCTGCAACACGTTGCGCGCCAAGCGCGCGGCCTCGGCTGTGCTTGCCAGCACGGCCACGCCAAAGGGCATGGCCATGACCTGGATAACGCCCGGCACGGCCATGGCTTCGGCCGTATTGACAAAATCGGGCCGGGCGCCGTCCATCGGTGACTCGAGCACCGTCGCATGGACCATCTCTGGCACCATGGCATCGATGCCGAATTTGGCCTTGCCAGTAACTTTGTCGAGCACATCGTTGCGTCCGATGTCGGCCCGCCCGATCAGCTTGAACTGCTGGGGCTGCTTGAGGTCCGCAGCGCTGATCTTGGGCAACTCGGCCGGCACCGTGGCAAAGGCCGCAATTTCTCCATAGCGCAAGCGCCTTCCGCTGGCCGCGTGGATGACCACGCCCGCATTGGTGCTCAGCTCGCCAACCGGCACGGCCCAGCGGGCAGCGGCCGCGTCCATCAGCACGCGCCGAGCCTGGGCGCCGGCCATTCGCAATGGCATGAAGTAACCCGGAATCGCGATGCTGGCCAAGGACGCCTGGCCACCGTTGAGCAGCGGGTGCGGGTTGCCGAACACGCGAGGATTGGGCGGGGCATACTCGATCCGAACCTTGGACCAATCGGCGTCGAGCTCCTCGGCCAAAATCATGGGCAGTGCAGTGGTCGTGCCTTGACCCATCTCACCGGTGGGGGTCATCACCACCACCGAATCGTCTGATCCGATGCGCACCCAGACATTGGCCTGCAGTGCGCTCGAGCCAGCCTGTGCCTGGGCAGAGTCGGCACCAGACAGACCAGCGCCCAAAGCCACAGAAAAGGTCAACCCGCCGGAGACAGCCAGAAAGCCGCGTCGGTTGATTGGGGCATCAACGATCTCATTGTCTTGTGCTGCATTCATGGTTCAAGCCTCCTTGGCGGCACGCTGGACGGCCTTGACGATGCGTTGATAGGTTCCGCAGCGGCAGATGTTGCCATTCATGTGTTTGACGATCTCGTCGCGGCTGGGGTTTTTGTTGACAGCCAGCAGGCTCGCTGCCTGCATGATCTGACCCGACTGGCAGTAACCACACTGGGGCACTTGCTCGGCCACCCAGGCTTTTTGCAGCTTGTGGCTGCCATCGGGAGACAGGCCTTCAATGGTGGTCACAGACTTGCCTGCAACGGCGGAGACCGGTGTCACGCAGGAGCGCGTGGCCTGCCCATCGACATGGACCGTGCAGACACCGCATTGCGCAATGCCACAGCCGAATTTGGTGCCGGTCAATTGGAGGTGTTCGCGCAGCAACCAGACCAGGGGGGTGGCCGAATCCACGTTCACCGTGGTGGGCTTGCCGTTGATCGTCAAGGAGACAGAACTCATGAAAAACCTTTCGTTGTTTGGGCGGGCCGCTTCGGGCGCCCGATCGACTCGGCCCGAATCGCCTCGGCCGCTCTCCAGGGATGCTAGCCCAAGCGCTTGAGCCCATGGTTCAGAGATCCTCAGGGTTTACACCAAGCGCCGCAGCGCAGGTGCGTTCTTTGTACCCTTTAGACCTCGAGCCAGCGCTCGCGAAGAACCTTCGCACCGAGCAATTGTTCGGGCGTTCCCTCAAAAACCACCTCTGATCTGCCCAGCAAAAGCACGCGATCGGCCAGATCCAGGGCCAGATCGAGCTTTTGTTCCATGAGGACGATGGCGGTACCGGCTTTGACCTGTTGCCTCATCAAGTGTGCGACTGCTTGAACCATCTGCGGGGCCAGGCCCTCCGCGGGTTCGTCGACGATCAGCAATCGAGGCCGGGCCAGCAAGCTGCGGATCAAACTGAGCATTTGCTGCTCTCCACCCGACAACAAGCCAGCCGGTGTTTGCCGTCGGGCGTGGAGCTGAGGAAACTGTTCATAGGCCCAGGCGATACGGTCCCGATCTGGCTTTCCACGCAGGCCAAGCTGCAGGTTTTGCTCCACACTGAGCAGCGAAAAGACATCGCGGGTTTCCGGCACATAGCCCACGCCGAGTCGCGCGATCTGGTGAGGCTCCAGGCCCAGCAGGTCCTGCCCCATCCAACGCACCCGGCCCTGGGCCGGGGTCAAACCCATCAAGGCCCGTGCAAGCGTGGATCGGCCCGAGCCATTGCGTCCAAGCACCGTAAGAACCTGTCCAGGTGGGACGCAAAAGTCAACGCTGCGCAGCGCTTGCACCGCACCATGGTTGACGCTCAGCCCCTGGACCGTCAGCATGGGCCAGGGCCCCTGTGGGCACCCAGATAGGCCCGTCGCACCGCTGCGTCGGTGCGCACCTGATCCGGCGCTGCGCAAGCGATCACCTGGCCTTCGTGCAGCACGGCCACTCGGTCGGCCAATTCGAAAACCACGCCCATGTCATGCTCGACCAGCATCAGGGCGCAGCCCCGCGTCAGCTCGCGCAGCTTGGTCGTAAAGGCCAAGGTCTCGCTGCGGCTCATCCCGGCCGTCGGCTCGTCGAGCAAAATGACAGCAGGACCACTGGCCAGCACCATGCCCAGCTCGAGCATGCGCTGCTGCGCGTAACTGAGTTGACCGGCCAAGCGCTGGGCGCTTTCTTGCAGACCCAGAGCGTCCATCAGTCCATCGACCCGCTCCTGCACGTCGCGGCGATGCAGCAATGAACCCCAAAGGCCGCGCCAGCCTGCGGCCTGCGGCCCCAGTTCCCGAAGGCAAGCGCAGCGCAGGTGGTCAAGCACGGAAAGCCTGGCAAACAGTTGACTGATCTGAAAACTGCGAGCCAGGCCAGCACGCGCAATCGCATGCGGGGAGTGCCCTGCGATCGAGCGGCCATAAAGCAGAACGTCTCCCGCGGACGGCGCCAGCGCCCCGCTGATCACGTTGAACAAGGTGGACTTGCCAGCTCCGTTGGGACCGATCACCGCCAGACACTGCTGGGCCTGCAGCGCCAGGTCCACGCCACGCAGCACATGGCTGGTGCCAAATTTCCGGTGCAGTGCGCTGACCTGCAAAACCGACTGGCTCATGGTGTGCCCCGACCGCGTGTGCGGGCTCCATGCCAGCCCAGCGCCCCAGCTGCCGTCAGACCCAGACCCGCCAGCCAGTGGCTGGCAGCGTGCGCGTCAAGCACAAGGCCCAGATAGCCCACTTCTGGCCCCAGCGTGCTGGCCAGACGCAGTTGATAGGCCATTTCCACCAAGCCGCCAGCAGCCGCAGCCGCAAGGGCCAAACACACCGCCCCCAGCGGATGCAGCCTCATCGTCCGGCCCATGGCCGGCAGTCCCTGTGCCAGACCGCCCGGTGCCATCAGCAGCACCATCACGAAGGCCAAACCCATGTAGAGCAACCACGCAGGCGTCCATGAAGACAGCACCACCGTGGCCATGACCATCAGCACGCCGCCCAGCAAAGCGCCCGACATGCTCGACAGTCCCCCCATCAGTGTGAAAACCAGCACCAGCGCCGAGCGGTGGCTGCTCAGAGCCTCTGTGCTGACCCTTTCGTTGAACAGCGCAACCAGGGCGCCGGCCATACCTGCAAAAAAACCGGCCGTCACAAACGCGGCGTGCCTGATTCGGCGCGGGTCATAGCCCATGAACGAAACCCGGGTCGGGTTGTCTCTCACCGCGTTGAGCAAGCGGCCCAAAGGCGTTTGGGTGTACCCGCGTATGAGCGCCATGGTCAGCAGGGTATAGGTCAGCACCAGCAGGTAGAACTGCCAGGCCGGCCCCCAGTTGATCCCGCCGGGCGCGATGCCGGCCGTTCGGTCGACAGACAGGCCCGCCTCGCCGCCAAAGACATCAGGAAACATTTGCGCACCGACCCAGGCCAGTTCGCCCAGCCCCAGAGTGATCATCGCAAACACCATGGACGAGTGGTGCCGCGTGGCCAACCACCCCAGTGCCCAGGATGCCATTGCGACCACAAGGCCGGCCAACAATGGGGTCAAGGCAACGGGCATCCAGGCCATCCAAGCCAGGTTCGCCTGACCACTGCCCGCCAACGCCTGCAGGGTGTAAACCGCGACAAAACCACCCAGGCCGCTGTAGAGCGCATGGCCAAAACTGACCATGCCGCCCTGCCCCATGAGCAGCCACAAACTCAGGCACAACACAGCGGCCATGCCCATCTGACTGAGTAGGCCAAGCCATTGAGCGCTGAGCGTACAGGGGGCTGCCAGCAAGGCCGCCAGCAGCGCCAGGCGCCAGAGCGTGGCCCCCCTCATGCGCGCTGCCCAAACAGACCGCGCGGTCGCATCACCAAGACCAGCACCAGCAGCGCATAGGGCAGCATGGGGGCCAACTGGCTGAACTTGATCTGTGACAAAGCCCAGTGCCCGGGCAGGCCCAAGGCCACTCCCAGGCTTGAATCGACACCCACGGCCAGGGTTTGCAGCAGGCCGATCAGCAAGCTGGCCATCAGCGCCCCCGCCAAAGACCCCAGCCCGCCAATGACGATGACCGAGAACAGCACCCCAGCAATGCTCGTCGCCATGCCAGGCTCCGTTACGAAGGCGTTGCCACCAAGCACGCCGGCCATTGCAGCCAGGCCACAGCCCAGAGCAAAGACGCCCATGAAAACCCTGGGCACGTCATGCCCGAGAGCTTGCACCATCTGCGGATGCGTCAACGCCGCCTTGACCACCAGGCCCACCTGCGACAGGCGAAGTGCCAAAGCCAGTGCCAACAAAACCAAGAGCGCGACACCCATGATGAACACCCTGTAGGCGGGCAGGGCTGCCCCCCATACCTGCCAGATCACCCCGTCGAGCTGCTCCGGCACCCTGTAGTTGACAGGGCCGGTGCCCCAGATCAGTTGCACAGCTTCCAGCAGCACCAAAGCCAGCCCAAAGGTCACCAGCAACTCTGCCATATGCCCTTGACTGCGCATGCGGCGCAGCACGTGCCATTCGAACAGGGCGCCCAGTGCTGCGGTCAGGGCCGGCGCCAGCACCAGGGCCATCCAGAACCCGAGCAGCTGGCTGATGCCGAAGGCCAGGTAAGCGCCCAGCACATAAAAAGCAGCATGGGCGAAATTGAGCACGCCCATCAGGCTGTAGATCAGCGTCAGACCGCTGCTGAGCAAAAACAGCAGCATGCCGTAGCTCAGACCATTGATCAGCGAAACCAGAAAAAGATCCATGCGGGGGGTTCGTGAAGCACCCCCCGATTGTTCCTCAAGAGTGGGCGCAGCCCTGCTGTCCCATCAAGATGGCGGCACAGTCGTGGCTGGCCAAAGCGCGCAACACAGCGTCGGCGCGCTCGAGCTGCTGCAAGGCGCGCTCGATGGGCAGGACCCGGGCATTGACGTCCTGATCGACCGTGTAGTCCCAGACAAAAGGTTGGCCACTGAGACCCTCGGCCAGACCGATGACCGCGCCTGGACCGAGTTCGACGCGGTGGTCGCCCCAGCGCGCCAGGACTTTGCCCGAGATCACCAGAACACCCAGACCGCTGTGCTCCTGCCCCAAGGCCCCCAGGCTCTCGCCGGCGCGAAACATGCGCGTCGGCAAATGATCGGTGGCTTGCAACTTCAGACCCATTACCTGCTCGGGATCCATGCGGTCACCGGGCAGCTGATTTTTGTCGTCAAGCAAAGCGCGCTGCAACTCGGGCCCGGTCAGACTGCGCCCTGAGAGCAAAGCGTAGGCGGCGGGCAGAGCGCCGGCCGCATGCTGCCAGGCCAGTTCGCTGACCATGAAGCGCTGCAAGCTCAGCGCCATGAGCAGGTGGGGCAACAGTGTGGTGTCGGCCGCCAAACGGGTGCGCAATTGGGCGCCATTGACCAAGACCGTCCGAACCTGGCCCTGCGCATGCGCCGAGAGCCTGTGCAGCCCCTCTTCAAACAATGCATGTTCACCAAAGACCGTCCCCACGCCGAGCGTGCAATCGGGCCCCTTGTCCTGCCGCTGGCTGACGCTGACCGCCCCTGCCAACACAATGAACAAATGCTCGGCCTGTTCGCCGCGTCGAAACAGCACTTCGCCATCTTCGTAGCTGCGCGGATGGCCCACTGCTTCGCCGGCCAGCGCAGCCTGCAGCAGCTTGACCTGGGGCAGTGACTCTGCGGGCGACGAGGGTGGCGCCAAACCACCGTCAATCTTGCTCAGAATTGCGCGCTTGGGCCGCACAGCCGAGGCAAGCATGGCCAAAGTGCGCTCGTCCGGAGGGGCAGGCAGCGGCGCACCCAATTGCCGCAATTGATCGAGAGCCTGCGACAGTTCGTATTCGAGCAACCGAGCCAAGCGCGAATCGACAAAACCCATGGGCGGGCGACCAGCCTCATGAAAGAGCCGCTCTGCGGCATCGGTTCGGGGGGTATAGGAGGTCTGGCTCGAATCTGGCTTCATGTGACTGCGCTGGCAATTCTTGATACCCAAAAATTGCTGACATTTAATTACAGAGAGTCGATTGCATTTTTTCTTTGCAAATATTATTGGCTCAGATTATCCATTTTGGTGCATGGATGGCCTCAAGCCGAGCACCCCACTGGATGCCCCACCGTGATGCCCCATCACGGTCCGCCGAGCTGCAAATGCTAAAGACCGGGCAAGCGGTAGTCCTTGAGTTGCTCACGCAATCGTGTCTTGAGGATCTTGCCGGTGGCGCCCAATGTGATCGCCTCGACAAAAACCACGTCGTCCGGGATCTGCCACTTGGCAATCTTGCCCTCGTAGAAGGCCAGGAGTGCTTCGCGGGTGAGTTGGGAGCCGGGCTTTTTGACCACCAGCACGATGGGCCGCTCGTCCCACTTGGGATGAGGCATGCCAATGCAGGCGGCCATGGCCACTTCGGGGTGGGCCACCGCCAGGTTCTCAATGTCG
>SXGQ01121282.1_pt1 | contig 12316 bp, 9 predicted proteins | sample 3178371 | NCBI WGS metagenome assembly SXGQ01 (sample SAMN11356859, study PRJNA531348) | freshwater metagenome | isolation source: freshwater sample F1-20 | place: China: Fuxian Lake, Yuxi | collected 2017-12-25 | reverse complement strand
TGGCGGCAATCAACAACAAAGACAAATTCAGGCAGAATGCCGAAGATGAACTTCGTTACTTGCTTGACCGTGGCGGTCCTCGCTCCTCGTTCTTCTTTATGGTTGAGAACGATTATTTCACGGGTCGTGATGAGGTGTCCTCATTCAAGGCTTTTAAAGAACTCGCCCCTCTTCTTAAAAGAATCAGCACAGTGCCGATCACAGAGCCATTTTCACTCTTTTGGCCATTTGATGGAGAGGTCTTTCAATTCATGCTCTCGCCGATGATTGATAGCGACGGGTATCTAGGTCTGCTTGTGTTTTACTTTCCGTATTCAAAAATAGATCCAATGATTATGAGCGATAAATCTCTTCTGCAAGTTGGCTTGCGAATCGAGGATGGGCTTTATGGATTCAGTTTGAATGAAGCCGAAAAAGCCACCGCAGAGATCGCACTTAAATCCTCCGGCGGGGCCCTCGAAAAAGAATTCACGATGGATAGCCAGAAGCAAATTGCATATACGCACTCGATTGTCAAGGAGCCGCCGACTGAACTAGTCGCAATCACAAGTCTCGCGCCTCTTTATGCAGCAGAAAGCGCCTTATTCTGGCGAATGGTTTTTGTTGCCGCAATCGCGCTTTGCGTTGGATTGGTGATGACACTCTATCTCGCCCACACGCTTTCGCGTCCGATTGCCGATATGACTATTGCGGCACGAGCTATTCAGGCAGGTGATTACTCAATACGCGTTCCGGTTCGCGATCGAGGCGAACTTGGAGCGCTTTCACAGCGGTTCAATGAAATGGGTGAGGGTCTTGCGTTACGCGATCAATATCGCCGTGTTCTTGATGTTGTTGCTGATCCTGAAGTTGCGAAGGAACTGCTCGCGGGAAAAATCGATTTGACTGGGCGTTCGCTTGATGTTGGAATCCTATTTTGTGACATTCGTGGATTTACTTCGCTGACCGAAAATATGCCTCCACAGCGAGTTATTGAATTTCTCAATTCCCATATGTCGGTGATGACGAAGGTGGCATATGAACACGGAGGAGTGGTCGACAAATTTGTGGGCGACATGATCATGGTGACATTTGGAGCGCCGAAGCCATCGTCCAATGATGCGCAAAGAATGGCGAAGTGCGCTCAAGCGATGATCCAAGCCCGTCGAGCGGCAAACGACGCATCATCAATACCCATTCAGATTGGAATTGGATGCGCATTCGGAACTGTTGTTGCAGGATGCATGGGCAGCGAGCAAAGATTGGATTACACCGTGCTTGGGGCAGTAGTCAATCTTGCCGCAAGATTGTGCTCGATGGCGCCTCCGATGAAGGTGTACATTGATACTGAAACAAACACTCGCAATCAAAGCGCGACCTCTGTTGCGTTAGATCCGTTGAAAGTAAAAGGTTTTTCATACCCAATTCTTGCATTCGAGCTTGAATGATTGTTCCACACAATATGAAACTTCGTTGCCGCACAATCTCCTCCTTCCTGATCCCGTTTACGCTGACTCAATTGTGTCTTGCTGGTGATGTACTCGATCAAATTACAGACGAGATTCGCCAAGGAACCTTCTTTCAGTCTGAGGATGGAAAGACTTCACTTGACTTTGATTTTTATACAACGGTGGACAATTGGGTTGTCTCGCAACCGCCGCCAGGCATTATGCGGACGGGCGAGAACTATCTCAACTCCCCTCGACTGAGCATGCTTGGGACTTTCAACGTGAACGAATGGATGTCGATCTTTGCGCTTGGAAATGTTGATCGCGGATTTGATCCAACGGACGAATCGATTCAGATTCGACCTGATATCTATTTTTTACAACTGAACCCCTTTGATGGAATGGCAAAGGGAGCGTTTGGAAAAACACAGACAACTTATGGTCAGTGGGCGAATCGCCATTTCAGTTGGGATAATCCGCTTGTGAATGCACCACTGACTTATGAGTGGCTCACGACAGCACTCGGCAGTGGGCCAAACGCAGGCAAAATTGGGTCAAAGAATCTAGTTGCCAATTACAACACATGGGTTCCAGTTATTTGGGGACCGAGTTATACGACAGGTGGCCAATTCACTGGAACGATTGATGTTTTTGATTACGGATTCGAAATCAAGAACACGGCGCTCAGCAGCGCGCCTGACGAGTGGGATCTTTGGAATCACGGATTTTATGGAGACGCTCTGACATATTCGGGACGTGTTGGTTGGAGACCTCGTACTGATTGGAATTTTGGAATCAGCGGAAGCACTGGATCTTATTTGGCACCGAACTCCGTCGCAGACTGGCAGAGTTACAAGCAAAATGTTGCAGGCGCGGATATTTCTTGGGCGCACGGCCCGTTGGAAATTTGGAGTGAAGTGAATTGGTCCAGCTTTGATGTGCGCCAAGGAGCAAATTCCAATGCAGGGACTGTTGGACTTGTCAGTTACTTCATCGAATCGAAATGGAAGTTCGCGCCCTCTTGGTGGTTGGCAGGCAGGTGGAATCAACAACTCTATGGAGACAAACCAGATTCGAGCGATCAATGGGACAACGATGTTTGGCGCATCGACGCATGCCTGGGATGGCGCCTTGATAGATCGCTGACTGTCAAGACGCAAGTCAGTTATACCGATGAGCAAGGACCCAACCCAACAAGTGGTGGCGTCAGTTTGCCGAACAAACAAGGCGAATATCTCTTTGACTTGCAATTCGTGTTCTCATTCTGATTCTTTGGCGGCGCTGCCACCGTGCAGAGTGTGCGCACAGCGACAACTTACAACCTTTGCGGTGATCGAGTCCAAAACATATTGGCGTTGTGCGCATTGCCAAGCAACATTGCTTGCAGATGCGCATCTCCCAACACCCAGCGAAGAAATCGCGCGATATGCCCAGCACAAAAATGACCCGCACGATGGGAGATATCTGGATTTTCTACGCAGGTTTGTTGATCCGCTGATGGTCGAGTTGCCTACGCCGCAAGTGGGTTTGGATTATGGATGCGGTCCCGGTCCAGCGCTTGCGCAGATGTTGATTGAGGAGGGGCACGAGATGCATTTGTATGACCCGATTTTTCACGCCGACGCCTCTCAGCTTGAAAACAAATACGACTTCATCACATGCACAGAAACGGTGGAGCATTTCCATCAACCGCGCGTGGAATTTCAGAAGTTCAACAGAATGCTGATACCCGGTGGTTTGCTTGGTGTGATGACCAATTTTCAAACAGCCGACGCGCAGTTTGCGCAGTGGCATTACCGCCGAGATCCAACGCACGTCACGTTTTATCGCGAGGCAACATTCACTTGTATTGCTGCAGATTTAGGATGGCACTGTCAGTTTCCTGCACGCAATATCGTATTGATGCGTAAGCCACGCGAGGCGTGATAGCAATGGACACCACCTCGATCACCATCAGCGTTTTCGCCGGAGTCTTCGGATGCGCATATTTCATCTATGGGAAAAAACAACAGAAGTTGATCCCGCTCTTGTCAGGGGTGGGACTTTGCGTTGTTCCATATTTCCTCGATAGCAACATGGTGTTGATCGGCGCTTGCGTTGCAATGTTGATCGCACCATTTCTTATCAAGATCGATTTCTGAGGTCGCACATGGAAATAATTGTCATTTCACTCGTCGCGCTTGTTGCTTCGGGGCTGACTCTGTTTTCAGGATTTGGTCTCGGCACGCTCTTGATGCCCGTCGTCGCGATCTTTTTCCCAATCGAGATTGCAGTTGCAATCACAGCAGTTGTGCATCTTGCAGCAAATCTTTTCAAGTTCGCGCTTTTTGGCAAACGCGCAGATCGCGGCGTAGTGATTCGATTTGGTGGACCAGCGATCGCCGCGTCATTTGTCGGCGCATTTTTGTTGGTATGGCTTTCATCCCTTGCGCCAATCGCCGAGTATTCCATCGGATCAAGCGTGCGCCAAATCACGCCAGTCAAATCGATCGTTGGTGTGTTGATTCTTGCGTTCGTGATGATCGAACGATCTCCAACATTTGCAGAGCGATCAATGCGCCGCAATATGTTGCCTCTCGGCGGAGTGATCAGTGGTTTTTTCGGTGGACTCTCTGGCAATCAAGGGGCTTTTCGCAGTATGTTTCTGATCAAAGCAGGTTTGACGAAAGAGCAGTTCATCGCAACGGGCATCGTGATCGCAGTCTTGGTCGATCTCGCGCGAATGAGTGTCTATGGCTGGGATGTCGTGATCAAACACAAAGATATGGACTGGTTGTTGATCGCGATCACCTGTGCCGCGGCTTTCGTTGGCGCGTTTGTTGGATCACGCTTCATAGCAAAGGTCACGATCAGCGCGATTCAAATGATCGTTTCGATCTTCCTTGCGCTGGTTGGATTGGGGTTGATCAGCGGGTTTCTGTAAACAAATGAAAGGCGTTATGCATACGCGCTCATCCCGTCGCATGTGCAGACGAGATTGCGATCACCGTATGGATTATCAACTCGTCCCACCGCGGGCCAGAACTTGAAGTGCTTCAGCCAATGAGCGGGGTATGCAGCTTGTTCTCGCGTGTACGCGTGTGCCCACTTGTCCGAGCAAACTTCAGCAGCCGTATGCGGCGCGCCCTTGAGTGGATTGTCTTCGCGGTTCAAGCGGCCAGCTTCGATTTCGCGAATTTCATTTCGGATACCGATCATTGCGTCGCAGAATCGATCGAGTTCCTCTTTTGATTCGCTTTCTGTTGGTTCGATCATCAGCGTTCCAGGAACTGGCCAACTCATCGTCGGCGCATGAAATCCATAATCGATCAAACGCTTGGCGATGTCTTCATTCTTAATGCCAGCGTTCGGCTCGAATCCACGGCAATCGATGATGCATTCGTGCGCGCATCGTCCATTGTGATTCACAAACAGAACGGGATAGTGCGTGCTCAACCGTTTCATGACATAGTTTGCATTGAGAATCGCGACTTCCGTTGCTTTCTTCAAACCTTGCGCTCCCATCATCGAGATGTACATCCAGGAGATGAGCAGGATGCTCGCACTGCCATATGGCGCCGCGCTGACTGGGCCGATCGATTGTGGTCCAGCATTCAGCGGCGCTAAAACAGGATGGCTTGAAATAAAAGGCGCAAGATGCGCGGCAACGCCGATCGGTCCCATTCCTGGTCCGCCGCCACCGTGTGGAATACAGAATGTCTTGTGCAAATTCAGATGGCAAACATCGGCGCCAATTTCTCCAGGCCGCACAAGTCCAACAAGCGCGTTGAGATTCGCTCCGTCCATATAGACCTGACCGCCGTGTTGATGCACGATTTCGCAAAGTTCGCGAATGCCTTCTTCGAAAACGCCGTGCGTGCTGGGATAGGTGACCATACACGCCGCCAAATCCTTCGCATGCTCATGCGCTTTCGCGCGCAGATCCGCGAGATCAATGTTGCCTTGATCGTCGCACTTGATCGACACGACATTCATTCCAGCAACAACCGCGCTCGCGGGATTCGTGCCGTGGGCACTCTCTGGAATGAGGCACGCAGTGCGATGACCTTCGCCGCGACTTTGATGGAAGGCACGGATCGCCATCAATCCGGCATATTCGCCTTGGCTTCCAGCATTTGGTTGCAAAGAAACCGCGGCAAATCCAGTGATATTCACAAGCCACGATTCGAGCGTCTTGAAAATCTCCGCATATCCAAGCCACTGTTCGCGCGGTGCGAAGGGATGCAGTTGGCCAAACTCTGGCCACGTGACGGGCAACATCTCGCTGGTCGCGTTCAATTTCATCGTGCACGATCCGAGTGGGATCATGCTGTGGCAGAGGGAAAGATCCTTTGATTCGAGTCTCTTGATATATCGAAGCAAGTCGGTTTCCGAGTGATGCAGGTTGAACGCATCTTGCGTCATAAACGTCCCTGTTCGTGCAATCGCAGTTGGGATTGCAGTAACGGTTGACTCGAATGATTCGATCTTCGGCGCGGGCTTGCCGGTTCCAGATGCGAAGCATGCGAGCAAATCCTGCAGATCATTTGTCGTGACTGTTTCATCAAGCGTGACGCCGAGCGATCCGTCCGCAAACGGACGCAAGTTGATTTTCAAACTTGTCGCATGCGCGGTGATCGCTGCGGAGGTTGTTCCCTTGATATGCACGCGCAGTGTGTCGAACCAAGTGGACTGTGCGGCAGTTTTTGATTCACCAGCGATGGTGTGTCCTATCGAACGAATTCCTGCCGCGAGCGCATTTGTGCATTGACGGACACGCTTTGCAATCTTGAGCAAACCATCTGGTCCGTGATACGCGCCATACATTCCAGCCATCACTGCAAGAAGAACTTGCGCGGTGCAAATATTGCTCGTTGCGCGGTCGCGCTTGATGTGTTGCTCGCGAGTTTGAATGGAGAGTCGCAGAGCTTGCGAGCCGTGTCGATCGCGGCTCACGCCAATCAAACGACCTGGCATTCTGCGTACATGCTCTGGTTTTGTGGACATAAACGCGGCATGCGGACCGCCGAAACCCATCGGCACACCGAATCTCTGCGCAGTTCCAACAACGATGTCCGCGCCCCACGTGCCGGGAGGTGCGAGCAATGTCATCGCAAGTGGATCGCATGCAGCGACAACTTGCGCGCCGGCTGTATGAGCACGCGCCGCAATTTCTTTCCAATCATTGGCGCATCCGTTCGTGTCTGGATATTGAACGAGAATTCCCGCAAATGGCTTCGCAGCGAAATCTGTCTTGAATGGATCGCCGACGATCACATCAACTCCAAGTCCAGACGCGCGTGTTTGCACAACGGCGATCGTTTGCGGATGGCATGTCTCTGCGACGAAAAATGATCGACGCTTATCGCCTGCGATGCCCAAGCACATCGTCATTGCTTCGGCAGCGGCAGTGCCTTCGTCGAGCAATGAGGCATTCGAAATTGGCAGGCCAGTCAACTCCGAAATCATTGTTTGAAAATTGAGCAGCGCTTCGAGTCTGCCCTGCGCAATTTCAGGCTGATATGGCGTGTAAGCGGTGTACCAACCTGGGTTCTCAAAGATATTTCGCAAGATCACGCCGGGGACGATGCAGTTGGTGTAACCCATTCCGATATAGGAACGAAAGACTTGATTGCGCGATGCAATCGTGCGCAGCGCGAGCAACGTTTCGTGTTCGCCGCGCTGGGCGAACTGTCCAGTGTTGGTTGGGTCGTCGATCACGAGCGGCGACTTGACGCGAATCGACGCAGGAATCGTCGCGCTCATCAAATCTTCTAGGGATGCAAATCCCAGATCTGTCAGCATGGATGCAACATCACCATCGCTTGGCCCAAGATGGCGATGGACAAACGTGTCGGTCGGATCAAGCGATCGACTGTGAGTTGTGGGCGAGGAGTTGGTACGGGGAGTTTCAAGCATGGACATTGGTTTGATGAGTATAGGAAGGGGGCGAGGGTTTTCAGGGTAACTTTCACTTTCACAATTCAAGCACATACCTGTGTGAGAGTTCGTGGAGTGCCTGTATGGAAACCGTTGAACCGCAAATCGAAAGACGCCCAAACCGAGCAGAATCTTCGGCAATGCCACAAGTTGTTTGTCTTTCACTTGATTCCAACTTGCCTGCGTTCTCAACGGACACCATTCTTGTCGCCGAGGCATCGCGTCGAGCACTCATTTCTTGTTTGGTGAATGTCAGGGGCCAGGCGCGATATGGTCAAGAATGGGATTATCGCGGGCGACATAAATCCGGCGAGCAACCTGTCGATCTCGAATCGGTTTTTACTGGCAAAGATGCGCGGGGCGGTCCACGAACTGGACATACGCACGCATATTTTCTTCCGACGGATAAAGATTGCGATGGCAGAATTGACCACTTGACTTTGTTCTCGCGTTCTGGATTTGATGCAGATGAAATGCAGGCGATCGATATGCTCCGAGATATTCGGCTACACGGGCGAGACAGCGCAGCGCATCAGATTCGCATTATGCGCATTGAGCCCGAAGTGGAGAATGCACGGTTGGCGCGAACTTGGACTTCCGCTACGCCATACATCGCAACACGACACGCCAAGACGCGAGGGCGTGATCGTGTGGATATGAGCGATTGGAAATCATGCGTCGCATTTATCGCCGCCGACCTTCGAGCGCAACTTGCTGCGGTTCGATCAGATCTTGCTGCTGAAATTATTGACCAAGCGATCATTGCGCCTCTGTCATTTCAAGGGCGTTTTCAACTTGCGAATCGCTGGAGTCCCAGCGATTTTCTGCGTTCACGGGCGAAGCTTGGCGACGATGGCGATCGGCGGCCTGCTGGAGCATTTCGCATCGATTTTCCGGTGGGTGTTGATGGTCCAATTTCCATCGGTACTCACGCCCACTTTGGAATGGGCATATTTTCCCCGCAATCTTCATGATTATTCTTGCATCCATTTGTGGCATCCAAGACTTCCTCTTCGACATTCACGAAGAAGGTTGTGATCAAGCGCGGTCAATACGACATCGATCATTTCGTATTCAGATTCTTGCGGAGTGCGTCGCGGTCAGAGTGCTTGATGTAGCCGGACTGTCTAGAGACAAAATGATTTTCTGTGTTGGTGCGAAGTTTGCGATCGATGCAACCTCTCTTGCGCCAGAGTCAATCGCAGCAGTGCAATCCGCCATAAACGAGATCGAAACTCTCTTGCTGAATGAAACGCATGGTCGTCTTCGACTTGCGTTTGCGATGCAGGAATCCAAAGGGAATTTCGCCGCGACGATGCGGCTTGCGGAGCACGCACTTCATCGATCGAAACTGCGCGCTTTTGCACCGTGTGGAACGAGCGAATCTTGGAGTGAGGGATCTTTGATCGTGGACAAACCGTGGGATGCAAATGACGAATCAGAACTCGATTCGCTCTTTGGACGAGATATCGCCAACATCAAGTGGCTTTCGATTGATCGTGATGATGGCGAGCCTGACAATTCTGCGCTGATGTGCGTTGGTTTGCGCGTTCGGCTTGGTCAGAATGTGCCACGACCAACACCCATTTTGCTCTCGTGCAGCAATCTTGTCGCGCCAGATTCTCAACCAGCAAACATTCATGGAACCCTCTTTCATCGCCGAACTCTCGCGCGTCATATTCCTCGGGATAATGCGGGAAATCCGATCAGTTTCACGGAAATCGCGCGCGCTTCTCGTGGCGCAGCGATGCTTGGAGTGTTGAAAGTTGATGTGGACGCTTTCGCCGCTACTGCATCCGCAGCAGTTGATACAGGCGGTGTGCTTTCTCTACGAAAATTCAGCGCGGTAATAGATGGATTTTTCGCGGAGACTCTTGAGGCGGAAATGTGCAAGCCAAATTCGCCTTGGACAAATATCTATACGATCTTTTCTGGTGGGGATGATCTGCTGGCAGTTGGACCATGGGATCTCATGTTCGACTTTGCAGGTCATATGCATTCCTTGTTCAAAGGTCAATTCAGTTCTGGGGCAAGCAGTTCACCATCACGTCTCCCTCTGACGCTCAGTGCGGGGCTTTCGATCATCAAGCCTCGGAATCAAATACATCTCGCAGTGAATCAAGCGGAAGAGTTACTCGTCCATGCAAAGACACGCTGTGCAGTCGGCGCAAAGATGCCGAAGGATCAGTGCGCAGTGCTTGGCGATCTTTGGAAGTGGGGCGATCACATTCGCATCATCAGCGAATGCAAACAACTGGCTGATTGGGTTGACGCTGGATTTGTACAGCGAAGTTGGCTGCAAGCGATTCTTGAAATGATGGATGTTCAACCACCGAGTTCGAGTTACAAATTTGCGTACCATATACAGCGCGATTGGCCTCGAAAGGGCCCCGCGCGCGTGTGGATCGATCATGTGGCCAAGACATTCAGCACGGATTCGGCTCGATTTAGAGCAATTATTTGGTATGCAATGCTCGCAACACGCGGCGGAAATTCAGGAGACAACTTATGAGCAAATTTGGAAATAAATTCGGGCGTCCACCATCGCAGGGCGGTGGATTTCGTGCCCCGCCAGCGCCGGTCGCGTCAACGGCCCAACAACGCGTCGCCTTCACTTGGAAGGACTATCTGAAGGAAGGATACTTCGACGCAAATGGAAATTTGAAGATCGAATATGTCTCGCGTGAAAAGGTTGAGCCTCTTGTGCAGTCGATGTGTGGAACTGGCGGCCTGAGCATTCACCAAGTGCGGCGATATCTGAATCACTGCCGCGCAATTGAATCAAAATTGAAAACAACAGGAATCGATTGGATGAGTGTCTTGCCTCTGGTCAAGAAACTCGATGTCTCCGCCGCAGAAGGCGTCAGCAAGCAACCATCGCCAAAGATTCCAGAACTCTTTCACGATTTCATTCGCAGCAATGTTGCGGCGATCAAAGCGCCGAAAGATTTTGTTCAAGGATTTGTTCCTCATTTCGAGGCTCTCATCGGATTCGGTCAAGCACACTTCAAGAAAGAGAAAAACTAAATTATGAAGAAGGTCAACCACTACATCCTTAAAGGCGAGATCGAACTTCTCTCTGGTATGCGTATCGGCGGGTCGGAAGACGTGCTGACAATCGGTGGAACCGAGCTGACGTGCATCAAGGATCCATCGACGGGCAAGCCATATATCCCAGGTTCGTCCATCAAGGGGCGCATTCGATCTGGACTGGAAAAACGCCTTGGAAGGGATGGGAAAAAACTCGGCGAACCTTGCGGATGTTCGCGTGCAGACTGTCCAATCTGTCTCATCTTTGGGCCGCACATGAATGCTGCGCACAATCTTGGCCCGACACGGATTATTTTTCGTGATGCGCATATGTCAAGCGAGTTTGTGATTGAAAATAAAACGGAGACTGTCAACAATCGATTGACTGGCGCGGCGCAAAGTCCACGCACTGTTGAACGTGTCGCAACGGGAGCAAAGTTTGCGCTCGAAATTGCGATGCAAGAATTCGATATTGATGGAGCGTTTGAATATAAAGATCCACAAGGTGGAAAACTCAAAGGGATCGAAGCGATGCTTGAAGTTGTCGACCATGGTCTGTGGGAATTGGAGCAGATGGGAATCGGCGCAGGTACAGGTAAGGGTTATGGTCAAATCAAGATCTACTGCGGCGATTTCAAAAAGAGCGAACGCACCAGAATGCGCTCCGCGTGAAAGTCAGCCGCATCAATATCTTGCCGAAGTCGCCGTGGCGAACTCCATGGCAAGCGGACACAATTGTTGGCGCACTCTGCACAACTTGCGTGCGGTGTCTGGGGGTGGATGTACTGCGCGAACGATTGATCGATCCAATGCGAGCGGGGGCACCACCGTTTGTTTTGTCTGATGCGTTCCCTGGTGACTTGATGCCCATCCCGCTTGCCCTGCAACTTCAAAATCCGCCAGCGGGTGTTGATGCGGCGACCATAAAGCGTGCAAAATGGCTGAATTCTGCAGATTTCCTTGCATCGTGCAGAGGGCGCGCGCCAGCAAGCGAATCGTATTTGCCAGAGCAGCAACTTCAGACTGCGAGTCGGCATAACACGCTGTCTCGTGATTGGAATGGAGCGCTTGAAGATGGTGGATCATTTTCGCGCTCCGCAATGACATTGCCTTATGGAACGGAAACGCTGAGTCTTTATTTTCGGTCTGCGGATAAAAAAGCAACTGAATTTCTTTTGGATCTTCTGCACGAGCTTTCCCTCACCGGATTTGGCGCAGACATCGCCACGGGATATGGGCAGTTTGAAATTGCGGGCGATCCAATCGATGCGAAGGAATTGGATGCGAAGATCAAAGGAGCAAACGCCGTCGTTTCTCTGTCGACATTTCAGCCTTCGGTGACTGACCCAATAAAAGGTTGCTGGGAATCATTTGCAAAGTTTGGAAAACTCGGTCCGAGCCTTGGCGTTTCAGATGTTCGCAAGAACACCACGATCATGTTTCGCCCAGGCGCATGCTTCGCGGTCGCAGCGTGCCCACCGTTTCTTGGTCATGCAATCACAATGGACGCTTTGCTTGGATCGGAGCGATCGATCGATCTTCGCACGCGAAACATAGAGATCATTCAGCCGGCGTTTGGATTGGTCGTTCCAGCACTTGTTGATGCATCGGTGCTGCAATGAATACGGTTTTCAACGAATCCGCAATTTCAGTAGGATCAACCTTGCAAGATTGATTGGCTTCAATGTCTTTGACAAGTTTTCAGTGAGCGAGGCTCTGCATTTCTGCGGTTTATCCCGCGGCCCCATTAAAGTTTTCTCAATAGCGAGCTATTTGTATTTTAAATTTGGTCTCTCCGTGCAACCGTCCTCGGCATCTCACTCCCAGATCGCGACAGCGGAATTGTCGTGATTTGAAGTGGTGACAGAACCTATAGTGCACCCAATGATGCACCCACCCATTCGGGTCCGACTTCTGGCGACTGCGATTATTTCGACCCT